>Ga0172378_10000627_pt1 | contig 31242 bp, 27 predicted proteins | sample GrowelOW332metaG_FD_119755 | JGI IMG/M metagenome (GOLD analysis project Ga0172378, IMG submission 119755) | Groundwater microbial communities from an aquifer near a municipal landfill in Southern Ontario, Canada - Pumphouse #3_1 metaG | ecosystem: Environmental > Aquatic > Deep subsurface >...
GTAGATCTCGCGTCTGTGACGACTGCTCCAGCATCTATTCTGTCGCTTGTGAACGCAGCTTATCCGGACGAGGGCTCTGGCGCTTATGAAGAAAAGAATGCGGGCTGGATTGACAGCGGCTATTATAATTTTACCAACAGTTCGGATAGCTATGGCATTTGGAAACTGAACTCCAAGACGGCAACTTCCGCTTCGATGACGATCCGCTATGCGAACGGAGGTACGGCTGCGCGTCACATGAATCTTGTGTGGAATGGCTCTTCTATAGGGGGCGTTCCTTTTGCAACGACTGCCGCGTGGACGACTTACGATTCTGTAACGGTATCCGTAATTCTTGCTAAGGGCCTCAACACGCTGAAGCTTTCTTCCATGAGTTCCGATGGAGGCCCGAACGTGGATCAGTTTGAATTTAATGTTGCAGGCGTTACGCTCTGGAGTCCGGACGATTCGACTCTCACCGACGATCAGGATTCCGGTAAAACGTTTATTCCAAATATTGCCGTATCTCTCCGCCCGTTTGTCGGCATATCGGGAGATGGAATTACCTACAGGGTGAATAAGATAAATTCGGCACTTTTTGTGTTTGATCTCAAGGGTAAGCTTGCTTTTAAGATGATCTTGAAGGCTTCTGAAGGTGTTGTTGAATGCCCTGCTTGGAAAACTCTCAAACCTGGAAGCTATGTGCTAGCCGTTAGAAGTGGAAATGCCATTGTTGCAAAGTGTTTTGCGAATAAGCTAAGATAGTCTTTTATGTACTGGGCAATTTAGGATCCTCCGAAGGATCTGTGGAACGTTCTGTTTTGAGTTATATTTTTGTGTAATGAAATTTATCGCCATATTCGTTTTTTGTTTGTCTTCTGTCGCATTCTGCGATTCTCTTTCTGTTGTGAACGAAGTTGTGGAATATCGTCAGGCGGCATTTGTTTCGATGAAAAATAACAGGCAAAATTTTCCGCCGGAAAATGCTAGGGACTTTTTGAAATTCTTTAAAGAACTCCAGATAAAGGTTTCGGCTAAAGATACTTCGCTTCGTGTTCTGTCTTTAGATGAAATCTGGATGCTCGCCTTTCTTGCAAAAGACTATCCGCAGATTTTGGAGCTGTCGTCTCAATATGATTCTATTGTTGAAATAGAGAAAAATAGTCGCTTTGCTCCAAAAGATAGGCTTGGAAGACTGTTTTCGGATATACTTCTAGATGAATATGATGGAATCCGGGAAAATATCATATACTCGGATTTTTCTCGTGAAACAAAAGATTTTTTGATTTTGAATCTGAAGTATTGCTTAGCAAAAAATAATGGACTCGGCCGTAAGAAGCTCAGTGATCAGAATAAGAAATATCTTCACTCTCATTTAGGCTTTTTGTTAGAAGACAAAAATATTTTTTTTGCAAACTACCCTGATACCAAGTACCGCAATTTTTTAGATAAAATAATCAGCACGGAAGACATCCGTGCAGAGGTAAAGAAAGTGGAATCCCGAGATCCTTTTATACAGACAGCTTTGGGACTTGTTTTGGGGCATTCCTTTTTGCCGACAAAAGTTTCAAAATACGTAGATGCACCTTTTGATTTGGGCTTTTCAATAGATCTTCAGGTTTATCGGTTTTTTATTCATTCTCAATTTATCGCGAGCATTGGAGATAAATATGAAAATTTTGAAGATCCGAGTTTAGGCTCTAAAACGGGTATGACTCAAATCAATGAATCCTTTTCCTTAGGTTTTTCCATTTTAAATTCTTCTAGATGGAATATGGCTTTGCTCGCGGGCATTGGAGGCGGGGGGCTGTTCCTTGACGATGTGAAGGATAATGAAATAAGAGAACACCTTTGCTTCCATCTTGGAATGCAATTGACTTATATCCAACCGATTACAGACTTATATGATGCCTATTTCCGCTTGCAATATATGGCAATTTCTGAAACTTATCGCAACCCCGATATTTTGAAAGATGAAAATTTTGATGGATGGTCGCATCATTTGACGATAGGCATAGGGTTACATGAAGCGTTTTATTTGTAAAAAGCATCCTACAAAAAAGGCGTTGCTTTGCCTAAGCCTGCTCTTAGCCTCGTGCAACTTTTCTGCAAGGCAAAAACTTACATGGGACGAAAGTATAGATAAAGTAACTATTGTGGCTTCTGCTCCCTTCATAGAAAATAGAGATGATTTTAGAGAAGACAATCCTCAATATAGAGGAAATGCTAAAAAGTGGTTTGAACAAGAATTTTCTACACAGTTCGGCAAAGAAACTGGTGCTTTTGCAAAAACGGTCGTTCAGGAGGATTCGCTTTTTACTAGAAATTATCTTATTGCGGAGGACTCTCTTTCGGAAAAATACACAGATGCTCTTTTTTGGCGGAATGATGATGTTATTCAAAACGATTCGGTGCCCGAGAAATACTTAAGATTCCTTTTCTTGCGGAATGATTCCCTTCTTCATTTGAATGGTCTTGTGATATGCATTCACCCCATTGCTATTTCAAAGAAAGTTATTGTGACACATGATGGCAAAGGATATCCTAGCTCGACATCCTTTCTCCGCTTGAGGGGCTTCTATTCGGTAGTTTGGATGGGAGAAAAGAAGAAACTTCTCGCTTACGGGCTGTTTGATAAAAGCCATAAAGTCTTTTTGTACATGAATAAGAGCGATTGGGATGATGTTTTAATTGCTCTGGTGCGCCAAATTGTTCGCGGAATGCCTTTGGAAGAAAAATCGGAACATTGGCTTTTTTAAATTTTCACTATGCTTCATTTTATCAAGTACAATATTATCGGTATCGTCAATACGCTCCTGACGCTGATTGTGGTGTGGATCTTGCATCAGCTTTTGAACTGGAATTTGGAATTGTCCAATTTTCTCGGCTTTGTCGTTGGGGGTGCCAATTCTTATTTGATGAACCGGCTATGGAATTTCAAAAGTGATAATAGCAAGGGCGGGGAAATTATCCGGTTCTTGATTGTTTTCGGTTGTGCGTATGCAGTGAACTTTGTCGTGCTTGAAATAGCTAAGCGGTTGTTTGCCGGTGGTGGCGGTCTTTTCTTTGTTTCTCAATTCTTTGAAGGAATTTTCAAATCCGGATTCCTTGCGAACATTGTAGCTAACGTTGCGTACGTGATAGTCAGTTTTGGCATGTACAAGTATTGGGTCTTCAAACGGCGCTGATTTCAGCGCCGGCTATCCGAAAATTCTGTTCACTCTTTTGAGGCCTTCGACCAAGCGGTCAATTTCCCATTTTTCCGTATAAGCGGCAAAGCTTGCGCGTATTGTCGCGGGTACGTGGAACCTGTCCATTACGGGCTGTGCGCAGTGGTGCCCGCTGCGGACGGCGATAAAGTCTTCGTCGAGGAGCATTGCCGCATCGTGCGGGTGTGCCGAATCCATTGTGAAACTGAGCAAAGCTCCGCGGCTTTTTGGATTCCCTAGAATGTGGAGACCTTGAACCTGAGAAAGCTGTTCTGTCGCATACGCGATGATTTCTGCTTCGTGTGCGGCGATATTTTCAATGCCGACCTGGTTTATCCAGTCAATTGCTTTGCCGAACCCGATCACTTCGGCGATTGCCGGCGTTCCCGCTTCAAAACGCTCTGGTGGTTTTGCAAATGTGGTGCGCTCAAAGGTCACTTGGTCGATCATTTCTCCGCCGCCCTGCCAAGGGGGCATGCTGTCGAGAACGTCGTATTTCCCATAGAGGACGCCGATTCCCGTGGGGCCGTACATCTTGTGCCCGGAGAACGCCAAGAAGTCGCAGTCGATACTTTGTACGTCAATCTTCTTGTGCGAGGCACTCTGTGCTGCATCGATTAAAATTTTGATTTCGGGGTCGATGCCGCGGCAGATGCGCGCCATTTCTTTGATCGGATTTTCTGTACCGACCGTATTGCTGATATGCGTGAAGGCGAAAATCTTGGTTTTGCCTTTGGTGATGAGCTTTGGTATTTCGGAGAGGATGAGGTCGCCATCGTCAGCGACGGGGATCACTTTGATTTTTGCTCCGCGTTCTTCGGCAATGAGTTGCCAAGAGACGATATTTGCATGGTGCTCGAGTGCGCTGATGAGAATTTCATCTCCGGGCTTCAAAAATTTGCGCCCATAGGTCCAAGCGACCAAATTGATGCTTTCTGTGGTTCCGCGGGTAAAGACGATTTCATTTTCGCTTTTGGCGTTGATGAATTTCGCAAGCTTTTTGCGGGACGCTTCGAATTCCTGCGTCGTGTGTTCGCTCAAGCGGTACACGCCCCTTTTTACCGAACTGTAATGTTCGCGGTAAAAGAGATCCATTGCGTCGATTACTGATGCCGGCTTTTGCGTCGTGGCCGTACTATCCAAAAAAGCGAGCGGTTTCGGGTCTTTATCGTGCAAGGCGAGCACGGGGAATTGTTTGCGTATCGATTCTACAGAATAGGGCATACCCTAGAAAATAGCAAAATGCTATATTGATGACGCCTCTGAAAATTTATTTCTGTAAAATTTGGTCGAGGTGTGTGTAATTGGAGATTCAAATGAAAAAGCTTTTATTTGCTTCTATTTCTTTTTTGACAGTATTCGGTATTGCGGGAAATGCACCTCACGTTTCTAAGGATTGCTCAAAGTCAAAAGGTATCGAAGCTTGTTCCGAGGCCCTTTCTTCTCTCGCTCTCGCCGGGCTTGCTCACGATACGCTTTCCATTTCCGTTTTTGGAAAAACGGCTGCTCTCGCTCTTAAGAATAAAGCCTTTTCAAAACCAGTTGCGGTGAAAGTGGATACTCTCCTGTGGGAAGCTTGCCCGAAAAAGGAACACGCTGAATGTGTTGAAAAATGTGCTGTTCGTACCGATTCCTCTTTTTCCCGTATAGATGCTCCTGATTCCGCAGCTTGTGCTGCAAAGCCAGTGAAGCTTGTGGCTAAAAAGATCATCGTGCAGAAGCCTTCGCCGATGACGTTGTTCATAGATTCTCTTGCGTTGAATGGTTTCTCGAATTCCTCTTTTGATCTGTCCCCAGCTTGGTATTCTGCTTTGCGTGCAATAAATGCAGTAATTCCTGTAACGGATTCTCTTTATCCGGCGATTGCTTTGGCGGAGAAAACGTTAATCGGTATGGATGCGAAAGATTTTGTTTCGGCAAGGAAGAAATTTCAATATTGCGCTATCTTTGGCGACACGCTCAATTTGCTTCTCGATTCCCTGAATGCCTCTTTCCGCTGCCCGGTCATCGGCAGCGTCGTCGATCCGCGGGATGGAAAGGTTTATCGCGTGGAACGCTTTGGAGAAAAAATCTGGATGATCGATAACCTGGATTTTAATGTCCCTGAAAATTCCGCTTGCTATGATGCCGATTCGGCGAATTGTGAAAAGTATGGGCGCCTTTATTCCTTTGAAGCTGCTAAAACGGCTTGCCCTGAAGGATTCCACGCTGCGACGGATGCGGATTTCGAAGAGCTCTTTGCTTCATTTGCGGCCGATTTTTCCGTGTCCACTGAATTCGGCGGTTATTTTAACCAGAATGGCATTAGCACGACTGTCGGCGAAGGCGCATATTTCTGGAGTACAAATGAAGATGATGCCACGCGGGGTTTTGCCCGCTCGTTCTTTGCCGGTGAATCGGAATTCAGTAAGATTTCCGTCGATAAGAAGTTCGGCCTTTCTGTGCGCTGCGTACAAGAATGATGGACTTCCGCCCGAGTTGTGATTTAGAAACGTGGAAGGCGAGGCTTGCTCTCACGGAAAAGATCCGCCAGTTTTTTGCTTCGCGTAGCGTACTTGAAGTGCACACGCCCGTGCTTTCCCGTGCTTCGGGTACGGATGCCCATTTGGATTATTTTGAAACATTGGGAAATCCTCCTCGGTATTTGATGACGAGCCCGGAGTTCCATCTAAAGCGCCTCCTCGCGGCAGGATTCGGCGATATTTTTGAAATAGCTCATGCGTTCCGCTTGGATGAAGTGGGAGAAAAGCACAATTCCGAATTTGAAATTGCGGAATGGTACCGCGTCGGGATGCCCGTAGAAGCCTTGATGACGGAAGTCGAAGATCTTTGCTCCGAAATTCTCGGTTTTAAGGTAGAGGCGAAACGCACCCGCTGGAAGGACGCCTTTTTGAACTATGCGGAAGTGGATCCGCTGACGGCCGATGCAAGCGCATTTCGCGATGCCCTAAAACATCACCGGATTCCCGATGTAGAAGGTTCGGATCAATTTACCAAAGAAGACTGGTGGGATTATTTGATGGTCACGGTCATTGAACCGAGACTTGGGCGGAATTTCCCGGAATTTTTGATGGACTATCCCGAAAGTCAAGCCGCACTAGCGAGGACTTACGTCAATGCGGATGGCGATAAGGTTGCCAAGCGTTTTGAGCTCTACATCCGCAATATGGAACTCTGCAATGGTTACGAAGAACTTGTGGATCCCTCTGAACAGAGACGGCGGTTTGAAGCGGATGTGGCTTGGCGCAAGCAGAATGCCCGGCCAGTTCCTCGGGTTGATGAACGTTTCCTTGCGGCTCTTGAGAGTGGGATGCCTGCGGCGTCAGGCGTGGCGGTCGGTTTGGATCGCTTGTTCATGCTCGCTTTAAAAAAGAAGAAAATAGAAGATGTCATTCTTTTCATGGATGACAATTCTTAGCTTTCTCGCCTAAAGTCTTTTCGATTTCAATGCGGACGTCTTGTTCACGGAGAGGGCCTAAGACCCTCATCCTTACGTTTCCTGCGGAATCCAGCAAAAAGTTCGCGGGTATCGCGCGCGGGTTGCCGAATTGATTCATCAGCTCATAGCTCCAGAAGATAACAGGGAAGGGTATGTTCTCGCTCTTGACGAATTTTTCCATAGAGCTTTTGCCGTCGTCTTCGTTTACGCCGACGATATTCAGCCCGCAAGGAGAGTAGTCCGCATAAAGTTTCTTTACCAAGGGCATTTCCCGAATGCAATAGCCGCACCAGGACGCGTGAAAAACGACAAGGGTTGTCCCTTGGAATCCTTCAACTTTTTCCGGGATCTTGTTGAAGGCTGGGTCTTGGCAAGAAACGGAAAAAAGGGGTATTAAGAGAAGACTGGAGAACAAAGCGAATTTCGTTATTTGTCGCATCTATGCCCTAATTTAGTTATATTCAAAGCATGGCATATAATATTCAAGAACTTCTCGCAGAAATGGTGAAACGCGGTGCTTCGGACTTGCACATTACGGCTGGAATTCCTCCGATGATCCGCTTGGCCGGTAAGCTTACACCTCTTGGAACAGATAAGCTGAAACCCGATGAAACGATGCGGATGTCGTATAGTTTGATGAATGAGCTTCAGAAAAAGGCTTTTGAACAAAACAAGGAATGCGACTTTTCGTTCGGTATTGCAAATCTCGCCCGGTTCCGCGCTAACTCTTATTTGCAACGCGGCTGTGTGGCCCTCGCCCTCCGTATTATCCCTTTGGATATCAAGACTTTCAAGGATTTGGATCTTCCTCCGATAGTTGCTGAATTTACGACCCGTCCATCGGGGCTTGTCCTTGTAACGGGTTCTACCGGAAGCGGTAAGTCTACGACTCTTGCCGCAATGATTGACAAGATCAACAAGGAACGTCACGAACACATTTTAACAATCGAAGATCCGATTGAATTTTTGCACAAGCATCAGAATTGTATGGTGAACCAGCGCGAAGTCGGAAGTGACACGCAGAGTTTCTCCCAGGCGCTGAAAATGGCGCTCCGCCAAGACCCGGATGTTGTGCTCATTGGTGAAATGCGCGATTTGGAAACGATCCGTGCGGCGCTCACGATCGCAGAAACAGGCCATTTGACTTTGGCGACTCTCCATACGAATTCTGCCGTACAGACCATCAATCGCATTGTGGATGCTTTTCCTCAGGGGGAACAGCAGACCGTGCGTACGCAACTTTCATTTGTTCTCCAAGGTGTGGTTTGCCAGATGCTCCTCCCCAAGATCGGCGGCGGCCGCGTGATGTGCTATGAAGTGATGAACGTAACGCCCGCCATTCGCGCACTTATTCGCGATAACAAGAGCCATCAAATCGGTTCTATGATTGAAATCGGTCAGAAGTTCGGTATGAATACGATGAATATGCGTCTTGCAGAACTTGTGAAGACGGGCAAGCTGGAACACTTTGAAGCTGTTGCCAAATCTCCGGATCCGACTCAGCTTGAGAAGGATCTTGAAAAGATAGGGATGTAACCATGCCTATATTTCTTTACAAGGCCCAAAATTCGCAAGGCAATATCTTCGATGGCAAAATTGAGGCGAAAACCAAGGATGAAGCCGAATCGCTTCTTCGCCGCAAACATTTAATTATTGATAAAATAAGGAAAAAACCTCTAGAAATTAAAATCAATATTGGTTCAGGCATCAAGAGCAAAGACGTTTCCAGATTCACTCGTATGTTCAGTGCAATGTGCTCCGCAGGTCTTCCTATGCTCCAATGCTTGAATATTTTGGAAGAGCAGATGACGAATCCGGCGATGAAGGATGTTGTGCACAAACTCACGATGTCGATTAGCGGAGGCTCGAGCCTTGCCGATGCTTTGTCTCAGCATCCGAAGGTATTCGATAAGCTGTATTGCAATATGGTCGCTGCTGGTGAAGCGGGGGGTATTTTGGATGGCATTCTCGCCCGTCTTGCCGATTACCAGGAATCGAGCGAACGTTTAAAGCGCAAGGTAAAGAAGGCGATGACCTATCCGATCATGGTTGCCATTGTCGCTATTCTTGTTGTTATATTGATGCTTTCGTTTGTGGTGCCGACTTTTGCGCAGACATTTATGGAAGCTGGCGGAGAGCTTCCGTGGCCTACCCAGGTTGTTATGGATATGTCCGATGCTATCCGTGATTATGCTGCGTTCCTCATTTTAGGAACTGTGGGAATTATCGTTGGAATTAACGTTGTTCTCAAAAATCCAAAATTACGACTCCAATTTGATACGATTGTTCTAAAAATTCCCAAAATTGGTGATTTGCAAGTCAAGAGCGCCGTAGCGCGTTTCAGCCGCACATTGGGTACCCTTCTCAATGCAGGTGTATCCATTACGGAAGCATTGCAGGTAACGGCAAAGACTTCTGGCAATATGGCTATTGAAAATGCCATCATGAAGGTTGCCGTGGGTCTTGCCGGCGGTAAGAGCCTTGTGGAGCCAATGAAGGATACTAAAATATTCCCGGCAATGGTTATTCAGATGGTGGGTGTCGGAGAAAAGACGGGCCAGCTAGGATCGATGCTTTTGAAAGTTTCGGATTTCTTCGATGAAGAAGTGGATGCGGCAATTGATGCCTTGACTTCTATGATGGAACCTTTGATAATGGTGTTTCTCGGCGGCGCTGTCGGTTTTATGATGATTGCTATGTATATGCCGATTTTCAGTATGTCCGATGCTGTCAAGGGATAGCGAGTAATCATCGATTAACCACTGATTAATTACTTTGCATAAATTAAAAGCGGCGCTTTTCAAAAGAAAACGCCGTTTTTCTTTTGGCATTATTTTTGCCTTATTGTGTGTGCTCTTTTGGAGCATTCACTTAAGTAAGGAGGCTTTATGCCAAAAAACAAAACAGAATATGCCGCAGAACAGACTGCAGAAAAGGTAACGGAATTCGATTGCTTGGTTGTGACGAACGTCCAAGTCTATCCTTTTAAGGAGGGAGCGAGCATGGGCAAGATTAAGGCTTTGGCACGTGTTGTGTTGAACGACCAGTTGCAATTGACGGGACTTCGCGTCGTCGATGGTTCTAATGGTTTTTTTGTGGGCTATCCCAATGATCCCTTTTACAAGGGCGAAGAATACCGTTCCATTTTTTTCCCGATAACAAAGGAATGCCGGGAGCATATTGAAAATTGCATTCTTGAAAAGTATCAGGAAGTAGTCGGGGCGGCTTAAGGAGTAAAATTGTGTTTCAGCGGATCCGCACTAGTTGTCTTTTGGGAATCAAGGCTATTCCGGTGAATGTCGAAGTCGATTCGTCTCCAGGGCTTCCCGGATTTACTTTGGTCGGGCTCCCGGACAATGCGGTGCGGGAATCCCGCGAGCGAGTTGTCGCGAGCATCCGCAGCTCGGGCTTTGCTGCCGGTGGAACTCGTATGACGGTAAATCTCTCGCCGGCGGATCTCAAAAAGGAAGGAACATCTCTAGACCTTCCTCTTGCAATAGGGATGCTTTTTGCTTCTGGTGAAATCGCGATTAATCATCCGGAGCGTTTTGTCTTTTTGGGCGAACTTTCTTTAGATGGAAAGGTAAAAGCTGTTCACGGGGCTTTATCTGTAGCGATGAGCCTTTCTAAAGAAACAGATGTTTTGGTGGTTGCCAAGGAAAATGTGGCCGAAGCGGGGCTCGTCGAAGGCCTTTCCGTTCTTGGAGTATCTTCTCTTGCGGAATGTATTTCGGTTATCTCTCCGGGATCTCGAATCTTGCCGGTGAAATCCTCCGGTTTGAAATCGGCTAAGTCCGCATCGGATGCCGCCTTGCCTGATTTCCGCTTTGTCGTCGGGATGGAAGGGGTGAAGCGGGCTCTTGAGATTGCGGCAGCGGGTGCGCATAATTTTCTTCTTATCGGTTCTCCAGGAGCAGGCAAGACACTTTCTGCGCGGTGCCTCTCGGGAATTCTTCCTCCGATGAATGATGACGAAATTCTTGAATGTACGCGAATTTATTCGTCTTTGCATGCGGTCGGGGATGAGGCGGGCGTTTTCCTGTGTTCGCGTCCTTTTCGCTCGCCTCATCACTCGTCGTCGATGGTTGCGCTTGTTGGCGGAGGTTCTCGTCTTCTTCCGGGAGAGGCTAGCCTTGCTCATAATGGGGTTCTATTCTTGGATGAACTTCCTGAATTTAACAGGAATGCTTTGGAAGCTCTCCGGGAGCCGATGGAGGAAGGAAAAATCCGCATTAGCCGGGCTAGCGGAACTGTCGTCTGGCCTGCGCGGTTTATGATGGGGGCTGCAATGAATCCTTGCCCTTGCGGTTATTCAATGGATGTAAAGCATGGGTGCACTTGCCTTCCAGATGCTGTGCGCAGATATCGGCAGCGGATTTCTGGGCCCCTGCTCGACCGGATTGATATCCAAGTTGCGGTTCCTTCTTCTGACCCTAAATTGCTCTCGCAGAAGCGGGAGGGGGAAAGTTCGGCAGATATCCGCGAACGGGTTATAAGAGCCCGTGCATTACAAATGAAACGGTTCAAAAATAGGCGGGTGCGTTCTAATTCGGAAATGACGAGCGAAGAAACAATCCGCGTTGCAGCAATGTCCGTTGCAACGGAGCATTTTGCAGTGAGCGCCGCAGAAAAAATGCTCCTCAGCGCACGTGGCTATTACCGGCTTTTGAAAGTTGCCCGCACTATTGCTGATATAAAAAGTGCTTCTTCTGTTGAAATATCCGACTTGTCGGAGGCCTTGCAATACAGGGCTTTTTCCAATTTGGGGCGTTAAAAGATCTATCGATCCAACCGAATTTCGGCAGCAGAATTTTTTGCTCCGGCAATGGCTTCGGGCTTTTTTATTGTGACCTCGCAGGCGAGAATCTTCTCGGAATAAGCGAGTATTTTTTCTGCACAGCGGAGTACGAGTGTTTCTATTAGTTGGAATTTCGATTGTATGATGAAAGTTTTCAAATCTTCGGCGAGTGCGGCATAATTAACGGTGTCTTTTAAGTTGTCGGTCTCGGCGACTTTTTCAAAGTCCATCCAAATAGAAAAAGAAAGGCGGACGGGTTGTGGTTTTATGCGCTCAAAAGAAAGGGCTCCGAGTATTGTCTCGAAACCCATTTCCTCGATTGTAATTTTTCCGGTTTTCATTACCAAGTGAAGAGTACGATTGCGCCGGTTAATGAAACGGCCGTAACGCCGAACCAAATATTGCGGGCCGTAGAGTAGGAATCCATCGTTTTCTGATTTGTCTTGTTGCGTTCTGTCAAATCAGAGAGGTACGATGATTTGTCGTTGGTTTCATACCATATCATTGCATTGTAGCATTTAGAGTCGTCGCCGCAGGCGGATTTGATGGCGTCTTTGTGTTGCTGGATGAGATCGTCAAGGTCATCGTGGGCATCCTTGGCATCGCTGTATTTCATGTGCTGCATAACGCCCGCCGTTGCACTTCCTGCTGCAACAGCGACAAGTGCCCAAGCGCTCCACTTGCGGACTTCATCTGCAATGCCAAAGCGGTTTGTTACGTCGTTTGCTGCGTCGTTTGCTGAATATTGATCATTTTCCGCTTGAGCCGTTGTTCTCGTGGCATCGCTGCTCACATCGTAAGTTGTGTCTTCTTCGCAATCCGGATCGTTATCATCGCAATATTCGTCAGAAGAATCTTCCATGGCGAGAGCGGGAGCCACTACGGGTTTTGGTGCGGTATAGTTGGTGGTGTCTTCTGTCGTTTCTTCTGCAAAGGATGAGCTTGTATCCATCGAAGCGTCGCTTTCTGGGGGCTCTGCTGCCGGAGCTTCTGTTGCGGTCATTGCAGGAAGTTCTATGACTCCTGTTTTCGAGTGAATGAACATTTGCTGGACATTTTCCGCATAGATTGATGTTCCGTCAAAGTAGACTTTTTCAATATCCGCATTTGCGGAATCATCTTTGTTTGCATAGCATTTTGCTTTGACAACTGTATTATAAGAAATTTCTGCCGGAACGGAAAATTGGGAAAGACTGGACTTGGAATCTCCAGTTCTTCCTTCATACAACTGATAAGTGGTAGGTGATTCACCAAAAGGGTCTTCGAATTTTTGACGGACATAAAAGCGCCCGTTTTGAACATCTTGTACGGTTCCCGATTGGGTTATCTTTAACGTCCCGCCAAACTCTGCGGAAATATAAGAATCAGGTGAGCCTACATCATCGCCTGTAAATTTCTGAATCGTGTAGGAATCAGCTGCGAAGGCTTCAAGTGCCAAGAGGCCGACAAAAACAAAAAAAGTTGACTTCATTCGGATTACTCCAATAATTTCTGCCACAAATATATATAATCCTTTTTTCGGGAGGTGACGTCTCAAAAAATTTCTAGCTTACAATGCGTGAATGTGACGAAAAGTAAGGAAAATACGCATTGCGTAGTACTCGGTGCAAGCCATAAAACTTGTCCAGTAGCACTTAGGGATAAATTGGGTTTTGCCGGATCTCTTTTGGAAGAAGGCCTTGCGAGTTTAGGCCGCCTACCAGGGCTTTCCGAGGCCGTCATACTTTCTACTTGCAATCGGACGGAAATCTATGCGGCAACCCTCTATCCGGATTCTTTGAGGGATACGCTTCTCAACTGGTGGGCCGAGTTCGCTCATATAGACGAAGCTGAACTCGTTCCGCATTGCTTTTACTTGACGCATACTGAGGCTGTTTCGCACCTTTATTCTGTAGTATCCTCTGTGGATAGTCTGGTTCTTGGTGAAAATCAGATCATGGGGCAGGTCAAATCTGCGTTCCTCTCTGCACAAAAAGCGGGCAATGCCGGTTTTTTCCTGAGTCATCTTTTTCAGACGGCGATAGGGCTAGGTAAAAAGGTCCGCGAGACGACGGCTATCGGAGAAGGCACTGTTTCGATTCCCTTTGCTGCGGTTCAACTCGCCCGCAAGGAATTCGGTGAACTTTCTCCTCTTTGCGTTGGCGTTCTCGGCCTTGGAGAGATGGGCAACATCGCTTCTGTAGAACTTGCCGCCGCAGGCGTTACCCGTTTCCGTTTTTTCAATCGCACCGAGAGCAAGTCTTTAGTTTTTGCGGATCGCTTTGGCGGAGAGGGGTTTCCGCTTGGCAAATTACCGGAGCATTTAAGTGAATTGGATTTGTTGCTTACGGCGGCGACTTCGCAAGAATATCTGGTTTTTGCAAAAGATGTGGTAGCGGCCCATCGCATCCAGAAGACCATTTACATCGATATTGGTGCACCCAGAAATGTGGAACCGAGGGTTGTGGAAATACCCGGGGTTTCTCTGTTCAGCATCGATGATTTGACCCGTGTGGTCGAAGACAATCGGAATAAAAGGAAACACTCTGCGGAACGCGCCCGTGAAATTATTGAAGACGCGGTAGATGAATTTGCGGAATGGTTCGCTACTTTGGGTGTAATTCCTTTAATGCTTTCCATGCGCAAGCATCATGAATCGATCGGAGAGACTCTTCTCAAAAAGTGGGAACACCGGGTTTCGTCGGAAACTTATGCAGTGCTCAAGCGCTATAATGACGAACTCATTGCAAAGCTTTTGCACCGGCCGTCTTCTGAATTGAAGATTTTAGGAGCGAGAGGACTCGGCTTAGAAACTCGACTTATTTTGGAAAAGCTTTTCGATTTGAATGTAGAAGAGGTCCCTGATGAAAAAACTTAAACTCGGCACGCGTGGAAGCGGTCTCGCACTTGCCCAAGCGGATCTCGCAAAAAAATGTATTGAAGACAAATTTCCTGAATATTCCGTTGAAATTTGCGTCATCAAGACTTCGGGGGATAAGGACCGCGTGCGTTCTCTTGTGGCTTTTGGCGGAGAAGGCGTTTTTGTCAAGGAACTCGAACAGGCCTTGCTTGAAAAGGAAATTGATTTTGCCGTGCATTCCTTGAAAGATGTTCCGGACAAAATGGATCCTAGACTTTCCCTTGTCGGTTTTCTCAAAAGGGAAGATCCGCGCGATGTTTTGGTTTCTAACGGGAAATTGCTGAAGGAACTTCCCATTGGTGCCGTAGTCGGCACGGGCTCCCCGCGGCGTGTTCTGCAACTCAAGTCGTTGCGTTCCGATCTTCATTTTTTGAATTTGCGGGGCAATCTTCCTTCCCGGCTTGAAAAGGTAAAGAATGGGGAACTTTCTGCTATTGTCCTCGGAGCTGCTGGGCTCAACCGCCTTGGCTTGGAATCTTCGATCTCTGAAAAGTTTGATACTAATCAAATGACTCCGGCGATTGGGCAGGGAATCGTCGCTATTCAAACCCTCAAGGAGAATGCGGAAATTTGCCGTATTATTTCGGAAATTTCGGATAAGGTTGCGGCAGCCGCCGCCACTTTAGAGCGCCGATGGATGAATCTCCTCGGTGGAGGTTGCCGCGTACCGATGGGAGCGATACTTGAAGAACAAAGTAATGGCTCTTATCTATTTACAGCTTATTTGGCAGATCCTCGCGATGGGCGCTCCCTTCGCCGTTCCCTCTACTTTCAAAATTTCGGGGGCGATCCCCTCGAGTTTGAAAATTTTGCAAAAGCTTATATTGCCGAATGCCGCAAGAAAAAGATAATGCTCCCTTTCGAAGCTCCCGGTGCGGAGGCTCTTGCTGCATTCTGGAATGCGGAGCACTGATGCTTGTCATCGATACTCGGATACCTTCTCCAGAAGAAGCGTTCCTCAAAGAGGAAGAGGCAAAAGGAAATTCGGTGCTGCATCTTCCTGCGCTAGCTTTTTTCCCGACGGGGATTCCTGTTGATTTGACGCGCTTTGATGCTGTTTTTGTCGGGAGTTCGCGAGCAGCAAACATTGTCGGGAAGATTCTTCTCCAGTTCAATGGCCTTGTTTTTTCTGCCGGGGAAAAAACGGCGGAAAGCTTAGAACGGATGGGATGCCGCGTTGCTTTTGTCGGTTCCGGGAAAGGGGCTGAATCGGATTTGTCGGAATGTGCGCGGAAATGGCATTTTCAAAAACTGGCGTGGATTTCTGCAAAGGAGACTGCGGCGGAAAGAGGAAACGTTTCTATTAAGCTTTCTATAGAAATAGTGCATTTCCCCGTCTATGAAACAGTTGCCACTACCCCTGACGAAGAAATGATTGAATCTCTTCCGCATCCGCGGAAATGGCTTTTTTTTTCGGGGAAAGCGGTGAAATCTTTTTCCCGCTTTTTATCTCCGGCAGATAGGGTAGAACTTCACGGAGCGAGCGCTGCGCGGGCGGGAGCTGCTCTTTTAAATTCTGAAGTGCTTGAAAAATGAAAATTGAAGTTTGATGGGGATTACTTTTCCGGTGATGCTGCTCCGAGGCATGTAACCGAATTCCCTCGAATCTTCGCAGCGGTCGCCTTTTATACAAATTAAGTAGTAGCTATCTTCATCAACAACAAAAGTTTTTACTTCTGTAGAATCTTTTCTGCGGAAGAGCTTTCGTTCAAAATGGATGCTTTTTGCTCCGGGTTCTTCTTTTTTTATTTGCAATTTGATAAGATAAAGTTCTTGCCAAGGTAGTCCGGGAACTTCTTTTGCACTGATAGGTCTTCCGGCGAGTCTTGTAGAACCTACGCGGGAGAGAGGAATGGAGTCGTTTCCTTGGTAAAGCTTTGCTTGTACGAAATATTTCCGGAATCCGTATTTCTTGTGGAGATATCCTGATGCGTAATCAAAGGAAATGTCGTTCAGCGAATCAAAATAAATGCTATCGCCCTTTTTCGGAACATAAAATTCGCGCTTATCTAGAATTTCCGATTCTCTATACCACTTGAAAGATCTGTCTCCGACGGAGGCTTTCCCGTTTGGAAACAGCACAACCGTATCTCCTGGCATTGCAAGAATTTTTCGCAGTACGAGATCTCCGTTTTTTAGTTTGGCAAGTACAAAGTCGCCAGATTGCAAATGCTTTTTGATATACGGGAGTTTGCAAACCCAGGCTCGTTTCCCTTTGGGAATTGCCGGTGTCATAGATGTGTCGGAGATGACTACGGGTTCAAAAATGTAGAACCGTATTGTACAGGCTAATGCCGCAATCACAATAAGGACAAGAAAAAGAATGACATTCCAGCGCTTGGATGTAGCTCTCAAAAGCTTTTTAACCTTGTCTCTGGGCTTCATCTCTGTTCTAATCCTTGCGGTCCGAGTCGGATTTGTTTGTATCGGAAAGGGAAAGTACGGCGAGGAACGCTTTCTGCGGCACTTCTACCGAGCCGATGTTCTTCATCCGTTTCTTGCCTTCTTTCTGTTTTTCAAGGAGCTTGCGCTTACGGGTAATATCGCCGCCATAGCATTTGGCGAGAACGTCCTTTCTCACTGCCTTTACGGTGCTTCGGCTGATAATCTTGCCGCCTATGGCGCCTTGAATCGCTACGTCGAACTGCTGGCGCGGAATCAAGTCCTTGAGCTTTACGCAAATGGCATTTGCATATTGCACGGACTTGTCTCGGTGAATAATCACAGAAAAGGCATCCACCGGGTCGCCATTCAAAAGAATGTCCAATTTAATCAAGTTATTTTGTCTATATTCGCTTGGAGCATAATCTAGGCCGGCATAACCGCGGCTGATGGATTTTAGGCGGTCATAAAAGTCGAACATAATTTCGGCAAGAGGCAAGTCGTACTTGAGAATTACTTTCGCCTCATCGATGTATTCCATGTTTTCGAATTCGCCGCGCTTTTCTTCGCAGAGATGCATGAGGGCTCCGACGTAGTCCTTCGGGGTGAAAATTTGCGCTTTCACATAGGGCTCCTCGATGCGCTCGTAATGCGACGCATCGGGGAGCTTGGAAGGGCTTGATACTTTCACCATTTCTCCGCCGGTGAGAAATACGTGATATTCCACGTTGGGTACGGTAGTGATAATGTCTACGCCGAATTCACGATCTAGGCGCTCTTGCACGATTTCCATGTGCAAGAGACCGAGGAAGCCTGTGCGGAAACCGAATCCAAGTGCGTCGGAGGTTTCGGGAGTCCATTGCAACGCAGAGTCGTTAAGCTTTAGTTTTTCGAGAGCTTCCCGCAAGTTCTTGTAATCTTCTGGATCGATGGGATAGATGCCGGAATAGATCATCGGCAGAATATCTTTGTAACCCGGGAGGGGCTTTTCGGCAGGTTCTGCCGCATCCGTAATAGTATCGCCTATGTTCACGTCGCTGATCGTTTTTACGTTTGCAAGTACGTAGCCGACCATACCCGCAGAAAGTTCTTTTCCCGGATTGCGCTTCATCGTGAACGTTCCCACTTCTGTTACCGTGTATTCGGCTCCGGTCTTCATCAGCTGAATATTCATTCCGGCGCGGATAGTTCCTTCTACGACGCGGATGTCGTTGATGACTCCGCGGTAGGAATCGTAGAGAGAGTCGAAGATGAGCGCTTTTAGCTTGCCGTTTTCATTGCCTTTTGGTGGTGGAATTTCATCGACGATTTTTTCTAGGACTTCACCTACATTGATCCCTGTCTTTGCTGAGATGCGGGGAATCTTTTCTGGATCATAGCCGAGGAGGTCGCCCAAAAGCTTTGCCACGTGGTCCGGGTTTGCGCTGGGGAGATCTACCTTGTTAAGTACGGGAATGATCGTGAGGTTGTTGTCGACTGCCAAATACAGGTTGGAAAGGGTCTGGGCTTCAATACCTTGTGTGGCGTCTACAACGAGAATTGCACCTTCGCAAGCGGCGAGCGACCGGCTAACTTCGTAGCTAAAGTCCACGTGCCCCGGCGTGTCGATCATATTCAAAATATATTCGCCGTCGGGACGCGTATAGAGCATGCGTATTGCGTGCGCCTTTATGGTAATACCTCTTTCGCGTTCCAGGTCCATATCGTCCAAGAGCTGGTTTGTCATTTCATTGGCGGAAACCGTCTTGGTGAGTTCGATGAGCCGGTCGGCGAGGGTGGATTTGCCGTGGTCGATGTGGGCGATGATCGAAAAATTGCGAATTTTATCTTGGATTTTGGACATGTTTTTTTGTTTTTGAAGTTCGGACACAAATATAGTTATGTATATTTGCCGCGTATGTTTTGCAAACGCGCTTTCGTTTTCGTGGTGCTCTTCTGCGGGCTCACTCTTTCCGCCTATGGTGAAGGAAAGGTTTTTAAAACGGATTATAGCAAAGTCAATTCCATTCAAGCGGTCATTTCTACTTATGAAGGTGATATTGTCATTGATTTGAATTTCAAGGATGCGCCGAATACGGTGGCAAATTTTGTGGATCTTGCGAACAAGGATTTTTACAACGGTCTCACATTTCACAGGGTTATTCCGGGCTTTATGATCCAAGGCGGCGATCCACAAGGAACAGGCGAAGGTGGACCGGGCTATACGATTGATGATGAACCGAACAAACTTGTACATAATGAAGGCGTTATATCGATGGCGAGTAAAGGCCCGAATACTGCAGGTTCCCAATTTTTCATTACGCAGATGCCCGCACATCATTTGGATGGAAAACATACCGTTTTCGGCAGAGTGATCAAGGGACAAGATGTAGTTTGCCGCATAGAACAATATGATCCCATCATCAAGATCCGAATCATAGAAGATTTAAAGAAAGGGTACTAGTAATATGAGCACAAAAAAAGAACCGGTCAAGAAAAAAGCTTCTCCTGCCCAGAAACCAGCTTCCAAAAAGCCCGTTCCTTCCAAGAAGCCTGCGGCTCCAGCTAAGAAGTCTGCTCCTGCTAGGAAAGCCCCTTCTTTAGTAAAGAAGTCGGTAACGTCTAAAGCGCCTTCTTCCAAGGGCTCGAAAAAGGCTGTAGTGAGCAAAAAAATAGAACCGCGCAAAAAAGTGGCTGTGACCAAAGCCTCTAAGCCGGCGACGGGCAAGAATAATATTACTAAGAAATCTTCTTCTACAGCGAAGAACGTCCGGCCTTCCGTTTTGCCAAAGAAAGCTTCTATTGCAAAAGTCAAGGCGAAAAAATCAGCGGCTAAACCGGTTTCTGATAATTCCAAAAAGTCGAAGCAGGAAAAGAAGGTTCCGGTCAAGAATAGTAAGGCTGAGACAAAGCCATTGAAGGTGCATGATCTGCCCTCCGCTTCTCCTGTGCCAGAATCTTCAAAGAATTCCAAGCAGGCAAAACCGGAAAAGATTCAGGAAGAGCCAGATGATGCTGTTCTTCTCGCTAAGGGAGCGAAGCTCTCCAAAGTGGCTTTCTTTATGGAAGTCGATGAACAAGAAGACCGCGTCAATAAGAAGAAAGTTTCTGCAGATATGAAAGGCGTAGAAAAGCCGACGCTTCCTATGCGCCGCAAGGCTTCTCTTGCCGAAGAAACTCCTGAAGAACTCTACGCCCGCGTGATTGCGGAGCTTGAAGAAGAAAATCAAAGCTTGAACAACGAGCTTTCCCGGCAAATTTGTGTCAAGTGCTGCAAAAATCTAGTCTCTCCGGAATATCGTGTGGACAAGGATCTCGGATACTGCGAAGAATGCGCAGAAATTCTCGGCCTTGGGCATACAAAGGAAGCCCGGCATCTTGATTATCAGATGGGACTTATGGGTGGAGATTCTTTGGATGAAGATCGACCTGATGATGATTTTGATGAACAGCCCACGCCGGAAGACATTGCTAAAGCGGACAAAGACCTGGATCTGGAGGATGATCCCGATGTAGAGAAAAATTTGAGCAAGGATATAGATCTTTGATCCATATCATAGATTTTGTGAATGAAAAGGCACTTTGATCAATAAGGTGCCTTTTTTGTACAGAAAGCTCATTTGATGGATTATTTTTAAAGGCCTATTCGAGGTGAGTTTTAGTTTATCTTCCGCATTACTCCGATGACCCGGCCTGCAATTGAAAATTTATGATCGGGCTTTACTATGATGGGGGAATATTTCGGGTTTGCCGGGCGAAGTTCGATGTGATCGTCCTGTGGTTGATAGTATTTTACGGTTGCTTCATCATCGACTTGAGCAATGATAATCTCTCCGCGATTTGCAACCGTTTGCGCTCTGGCAAAGACGAGATCTCCATCAAAAATACCTGCGTTGATCATAGAATCGCCCTTTACATGCAAGGCGAATACGTTGGGCTGGCTCGCTAGGAAGTCCCTGTCGACAGTAACTGTCCCCTCGAGGTTCTGCACGGCTAGGATGGGTGTTCCTGCTGCGACGCGACCGATGATGGGAATTTCGATGCTATTTTCGGGTTGTATTGTGGGTTTTGCCTCTTCTTCGATGATTTCGATTCCACGGCTCAAGCGCGGAGCCCGCTTGATGTACCCTTTCTTGATAAGGGCGGCTAAAATAGAGCGGACTCCATTTGTGGAAGATATGTCGAATTTCTCGCCAATTTCCCGTACTGTTGGGGGAAGTTTTGCTTCTTCTGTGCGTGAGCGGATGAAATTGTAGACTTCTTGCTGTCTATCTGTAAGTGCTTTTTTTTGTTCGTCCATATATAGGCCTCTTGTTTGTTTTAAATATACTGCACATTTGTCTAAATGTCAATATAAGCACTGCACAAAATTTTTTTATCCTATTTATACCGTATCGTCTGCTTTTTATATAAATTTGGCACGAAGTCGCCTTTTTTCGCCTTTGGGCGAATTGTTCTTCCGATCCGGGTTTTGAGCGCCTCTGATAGCAGAGCCGATCTCCTCGAATTGAGTGCAAGAGACTCTTCACATAGGCCGTCAAGTTCCGGTGGAACGTTATTAAGATGGCCGCTATTGCGACTTCCGCGGAAAACCGGTTTTTCCAGCCACTATCCGTGTCAACCCTTTGATTGAGGTACCTTAAAAATGGAAATGATTAACATATTAACGCTCATAGTTGCTCTTGTTGCAGCGATTGTCGGCGTACTTGTCATGGCAAAGGTCAATAAGCTCATTACGATGCTTCGCACCCCGATAGTCAATAAAGTCTCTGCGGACATGAATCTGAGACCGTCTTCCCGTCGCCCGATTGGTGCTGCGGAAATGACTTCTCGTAATAATGACCGCAACAATAACAGGGACAATAGAGACAATCGCAGTGACCGCCACGACCGTTTCTCCAAGGACTCCCGTCCTGATCGCGGAATGAATCGCGACCGCAGTGATCGCCGCAATAGCGATCATCGTGGTAACCGTATGGACCATCGCCGTCCTGATTTCGCTTCGGCTGCATCTAACAGTATCGGAAACGAAAAATCGGCTATTTCTGCTGAATCTCCAGTAGAATTTGCTCCTGCAGCAACTTCTCCGGAACCTGTTGAAGGCCGTCGCCCGCTTGCTCCTCGCGTCCAAGCTAGCGTCCCTCAGGCTCCAGTAGAATCTTCTCCTGTTCCTTCGTTTGCGGCTGCAGAATCTTCTGCAGAGGCCGTTCCTACTGTTGGTGCGGATTTTGATCCGTCCAAGGTTCGCTATGGCCGTCGCAATTTTGTGAAGAAACTTCCGGAAATTGATGAGGCTTCTGCCCCGTCAGAACCGAATGTTTAAATTTTCAAGATATTAGGAATAAAAGAAAAGGCCTGCAGTGATGCGGGCCTTTTCCATAGATGTTGAAAATTTCAAGTTAGGTGTTTACTTTTGTGAAAGTTTTTTTGAGTTAAAGGAAAACTCCGGGTGTTCTGGGGCTCGATCTGTAGCTGTTTTTGAAGTTAAGGTCACCTCTAAAAACTGCTTTGGTTAAGTGAACCACTGCAAATCGAGCGCAGCAAAGACAAGCTTGCTTGGCCTTTATTGCCGAGATGCCGCTGCGGACATGCTTGCATGCACAAGCCTGAGTGCACCGACAAGTGCGCAAGCACAAAAGCGTCAATACCATGCAAGGTGAGCGTCGCACAACCGAGCTTGCTTTGCCTTTGTTGATGCTCGACGACAGGACTTCAGTCCACCAGTGTGAAGAGTTTTGCCGCAAGTTGTTGCGGTGTCACGTTGTTCCATCCTCACCCCTTCGGGGCCGGCCCAGAGTCCGGCTCTTCGAACCCTGACGTTCCCTGGAGGGAACCGGTTTCTCGTCATGAAAATTGAGCTTTTAGACGTGCCCGTTAGTAATCATGATGAAAATAGGAATTCTCTAGCAGGCGATTCATTCGCTTACTTTCCATCAAGGGTTTCCTTCTATCGATTTCTTTGGTTCAAAACCAACTAGATGGGGAATAAGGCGGTCTCGAATTGTTTTACTGAATGACCCCGCCGTAGGCTACAGAAAATTGAATACTAGAAATTAGGGCTCTTTTTCGTACACATCTTTTGCAACGGAGAGAAATGCTTCGACTACTTCGGGGTCGAAATGCGATCCCGACTCTTCTTGGATGACCTCAATTGCTTCGTCAAAGGAGATTGCTTTCTTGTAGCTTCTTGTGGAAATTAGGGCGTCGAATACGTCTGCCACGGCCATAATTCGTGCAGAGAGAGGAATTTCTTTACCTTTAAGACCTTGTGGGTAGCCTTTACCGTCCCAGCGTTCGTGGTGGTATGAGGCCATATTGATTGCTTCTGAAAGGTAATTGTCCTCTTGTGCATCTTTTGTCGTTGTGAGTACTTTTTGAAGAATTTTGCGACCTTCTGTTGTATGCGTTTTGATGATTTCGAATTCTTCAGGAGTGAGTTTGCCCGGTTTGTTCAGGATGGCATCTGGAATTTTAATTTTCCCCACGTCGTGAAGAGGTGCCGATTTGAAGAGCTTGTTCCTGAATTTCTCGGTGAGGAGCATCATATATTTTCCTTGGTTGAACAAGGAATCCGCGATAGCTCTTACATATTTGGCCGTGCGGAGAATGTGCCCGCCTGTATTTTCGTCCCGATTTTCGACCATCGATGCAAAGGTGAAGATTATCTTATCCTGCATCTCGGATATTTGCTTGGTCTGTACAATAATTTGTGCGTTCTTTTCATCCAAGGCTTTCGCATATTCGGAAAATTCGGTGGCTGTTTTTCGGATTGCCGAGTAAAGAGCCTCAATTTCATCTTCAGTATTAATATTCAGGCTGCAAAGCTCTTGTACGCTTTTTTTGCGGTCATCTTCATTGTCGTAAGCAAAATTGCTCATCGTTGTGCAGAGTCTGTGGAGTGGGAATATAATCCTGCGTTGGACATACCACACGATTGCCGCGCAAATGAGAAGAGATGCCCCAAGGAGGAGGGATATCATCTGAAGGATAAACTTATAGCGCCCAATAATGATTGTTTTAATAGGTATATCCACATCAATGTAAATGGGATAGCCATCCTGGGATTCGTTAGGAAGCGGGGTATATACGCTGAGGAGCCATCCATATTCGTCGTTAGAAACAACGGGCTCAATGGACTGCCCTTGCAGGAGGGCCGGCAGATCTTTATGGAATTCCTTATCAAAAGTCAGTACGGCACCTAAATCGTCGCCTTTCATCTCTGGCGTATCCAAGTCAAAAATGACGTGAACTCCGTCTGGACGGATTTGATACAAGCAGATGTATTCGATGACTTCAGACCCGTTTCTGATGTCGTATAATTTTTTTTCTAGTTCGTAATAATGCTCGTCCTTCTTTCCTGTTTTGAGGTATGTTTCGGGAGATTCCCCTTCAAATATGGATTCCGCCCAATTGGACGCTATTTTGGCTGTTTCAATGAATTGCCTGTCTACATTTTTTTTGTAGGCGGAGAATGTGACAAGGGTCGCGATAAGAATGAGGACGAATGAAGCAAAAATGATAGTAAGGATAGTCTTGTTCCGGAGTGAAAAAAGGCGGTGGACTATTTCTTTGCGTTTTTCCTCTTTGATGTCTTGAAAGCTCGCTGCATCTTCTTTCAAAAACAGATAACCATGAGGCATAGCTGAAAGAATTTTTTTGGGGAGAACCTTAAATATGCCGAATACGGCGAGTACGGAAATTATTTTATCAGGAATATCTATGGCGATATCCGCTAAAAGCTGGGAAAAGAAAAGTCCTAGCGGGGTGTTTGCGTTGATGGCTTGTGCGTAAGGTGCAGAGATGCCTTCTCCGATACCTTGTCCATAAATGAGATAGGTAAGTATGGAACCGAGTACTCCGCCTATGAATGCGAATGGAAATGCGCTTAGGAGCGTGCGACCGAGGTGCAGAAAGGTTCCATAAAAAGAAAATTCTGTGGCAAGTATTGCTATGAGAACGCTTAGAATGCCGTAATAAAGGGTTATCGGGTCTCCGATGGAATTGACCGCGTTTGAAAAAAAGCCAACGAGCATGCCGGGTAAGAATCCGCCCAGGGAGGCTGCAATAAGTGTTCCTATGGAATCAAAAAAAAAGGGTATATGTAAAGTAAGCGCTATTTGAGCACCTAAAAAATTGATCAAAAGGCTTGCTGCGATGAGAGCCCCGACCTGCCAGGTAAAAAGCTTTTCTTTTCCCATTCTCTTAAAGATAATTTAAAAAATAGACGTTTTAAATTTTTTACAAAATTTCATAAACGGAACGCTTTGTTTCTATTCTTCTTGTCGGCGTTTAATGATTCCACCCAGTTTTGCCATTTTTTCTTCGAAATTTTCATATCCGCGGTCCAAATGGTAAATGCGGCTGATGGTGGTTTCTCCTTCGGCTACGAGACCTGCAAGGACGAGTGCTGCTGCTGCCCTTAAATCCGAAGCCATCACCGGCGCTCCTTGGAGTTTTTTCCCGCCCTTGATTGTTGCTGTATTGCTTTCGAGCGAAATGTCCGCTCCGAGGCGGTTGAGCTCTGCGACGTGCGTGAAACGGTCCGTGTAGACTGTATCCTTGATTTTGCTTTCTCCGGGCACGCTGGTGAGTACGGCCATCAGTGGGGCTTGGAGATCCGTGGCAAATCCCGGATAAGGGAGTGTTTCAACGCGGACGGGTTTCAGTTCTTTTCCGGTGGCATCGACTTCGGCCCAGTCTTTTCCCGTTGTAACAGATGCGCCCATTTCCTCGAAAACGTCGAGGAGCGCCTTGATGTGCAAGGGCTCAATGTGAGTCGTTTTTATCTTTCCCCGGGTGATGACTGCTCCGCAAAGGAAACTGCCGGCTTCGATGCGGTCCGGGATGGTGATGCTTGTTCCGGGATGCAATTTTTCTACGCCGTGAACGGTAAGTGTCCGGGTTCCGCGCCCTTCGATTTTTGCTCCCATCGAGAGTAGGCAGTCGATAAGGGAATCTATTTCGGGTTCTTGCGCCGCATTTTCCAGTATGGAGGTCCCCTCGGCAAGTGTTGCAGCCATCAGCACGTTCACTGTTGCTCCGACGCTTGAAATCGGGAATCGGAAGTTGCCGCCGGGAAGTCTTTTTTCGGATGTTGCTTCTACGTAGCCGTGGGTGACGTCGACTTTGGCTCCTAGAGCTTCTAGTCCTCTGAGATGAAGGTCCACGGGCCTTGGACCCCAGGCGCAGCCTCCGGGTAGTGATACTCTGCAACGTCCGAATCTTGCGACGAGAGGGCCTAGCACGTAGAAACTTGCGCGCATGGTTTTGACGAGCTCGTAGGGTGCTTCCAAATGGTTTGCGCCGTGCGTATCAATGTGGAATTCGTGGCTTTCCCCGTCGATTTTGCATCCGATGATGCGGAGAACGTCCGACATCGTTTTGGTGTCCCTTAAGTAAGGGACGTTGGTTATTTTTGTAACTCCATCGGCGAGAAGCGCTGCCGCCATTGTAGCAAGCACCGCATTCTTCGCTCCGGAAATTTCGACTTCTCCAAAGAGCGGGCGGTTTAATGCGGAAACGGAAAAAAAGTCCATATAGGAATCCTTATTTGGCGGAATCGCTTTTCGGAGCGTGGATGACTCGAGTACGCGCAAAGAAATCGTGCAACGCCCGCTTTTGCGGGTCTATAGCTGCAAGGATGTATCCGATTCCGTAAAAGATTAAAGTCGCTTCTGTGAGCAAGCTGAATGCATAACGCCGGATGGCTCCGGCAATACCCAAGCTGGAACCATCCGCATTTTCAATTTTGATGTGGAAGAGTAGCTTGCCAGGAGTTCCTGAGAAGCGTGCGTTGAAGAAAATGAAATAGATTGTCTGCAGGACGAACCACAGGAGTACCAGTATGTGCATTCCTGGAATATTGAAAAAATTTCCGGTCATTTCTGTAGAGAGCGGGGATTCATAGTATTTCTGCACAAAGTCAGAACTCGCCTGGGTAATGAGATCCAAGTTCACAAAGGAAAATGCCCCTAGAATGCGCGAACCTATTTCCCAGAGGATAGCGATAATAAAGAAGTCGATGATAATGGCCGCGGCGCGGATGAAAAAACCTGCATAGAATTTCGTTTCTTTCGTGCGCTCTTTGAGCAAAGCTTCTACGGTCGATTTTAAAATTTCTTCATCGTTCTTTTGCTTTTCTTCTTCCTTGGAAAGAGCTTCTTTCCAAGGAATCCAACTGTCTAGGCCCTTGTGCCAGACAAGGGTCTCGTTTGAAATTTTTCCTTCAGTTTGCAGAGCCTTTAACTCTTCAGTGTCCAAAGGGCCTTGGCGTCTGTCGCCGGAAAGAATGCTTTCATCAATGTAAAACCAATTCATAGATTGCCCACAAATCTACAAAAATGCTAACTTGCGCATTATGAGCAGTTTTAAAATTGGGCAACGTTATATCAGCGAACAAGAACCTGAACTGGGTGTCGGCAGAGTCCGCCTTGTAGAATTCAAAAATGTCTCATTGGAATTTCCGGCAGTGAGCCAGACCCGGATTTACAGGACTACTTCCGCGCCGCTCAAACGCTACCTTTTGACGGTTGGCGAAAATGCCAAAAATGAAAAGGGAATTTCCTTTGCTATTGAAAACGTGAAAATGGTAGATGATCTTGCCGTCTATTGCGGACGCGGTGGTCGGGAAATGAAAGAAGCGGACTTGCAGCCGAAGGCCACGCCTCGTGTTATCGATATTTTTTCTTCGCTTATCCGCGGTCGCACTGTGGACAATAAGGAATTCCGCCGGCGTGAAATCGCCAATGAACTTTCTTGTGAATGGCAGGGCTCTCCTGTGCGTGGTATGATCGGACCGAGGGTGAATCTCATCCCGCATCAGTATTACCTTTGCCGCCGTGCTTGCAGCGGTAGTATCCTTCCCCGTTTAATGCTTTCGGATGAAGTGGGGCTTGGCAAGACGATTGAAGCCGGTATGATTTGGCATGCGCTCCACAGTACGGGCCGGGTAGTCCGCACTTTGATTCTCGTTCCGGAATCGCTGAAACATCAGTGGATGGCGGAAATGATGCGCCGGTTCAATCACGTATTTACTTTAGTGGATGAAGGATATACCCGCGCTCTTATTACGAGCAACGGCGATAATGGCGAAGTGCCGAATCCGTTTATGCAGGAGAACGACATTATTTGTACGGTTGAATTTTTGATGAGCCAGCCCGCGCTCACGCAGGACTTCTTGAATGCAACGTGGGATTTGACGGTTGTCGATGAAGCTCATCATCTTGTGTGCGAAGACGGCTTCACGAGCAAGGAATATCTTCTTGTAAATTCCATCACGTCCCGCACTAAAGGACTACTCCTGTTGACAGGGACTCCGCTGCAACTGCACCCGGAATCGCATTTCAACCGTTTGCGGATGCTTGATCCGGCGCATTTTACGGATTTTGACGAGTTCCTGAAGAATGAGGAGTCTTATCGCAAAATTGCCCAGGATCTTTCCAAACTTCCTACTGACAGCGAAGAACCAATGTCGTGGGAAGCTTTGAACGCCGTCTTGCCCAAGAATTCTCCGATTCGCGCTTGGCTTGAAAAGGAAAATTCCCGCGAGATGACTGCTGGAGAGTGGATCCGCCGCATTGTCGACGCCCTGGGTACGGGTTCTGTCGTTTTCCGCAATACTCGTCGCGGTGTTGGTGGTTTTCCCAAGCGCTCGCTGGATGCGGTTGAAATTAAAGCGGAAGAGGAATATCGCAAGTATGTGGCTGCGGCTGTCGCCAAGGATCCGGATCATTCCATCGATATTCAAGAAAATGGACTTCTCGCTACGGATTATCGGGATGGTTGGGTACTGGATGAACGCATTCTCTGGTTGAATGATTTTTTGAATGACCACAAAGATGACAAGGTGCTTCTCATTTGCGAAGACTTGCATGTGGTGAAAGCATTGGCACATGTGCTAACTGAAATTGATGGTGAAAATTCATTTGTAATGTTCCACGAAGAGATGACTATTCTGGAACGCGATAAGGCTTCGGCCCGTTTTGCAGATGAAAAGGGTCCGATGCTCCTTATTGCTTCGGAGATCGGTTCAGAGGGGCGCAATTTCCAGTTTAGCCATAATTTGATTCTGTTTGACTTGCCTTTAGATGCGGCTCTTGTAGAACAGCGCATCGGCCGCCTAGATCGCATTGGCCAGAACAAGGAAATCAAAATTCATGTCCCATATGTGAAAGGCAGTGCGCAGGAAGTCATGTTCCATTGGTACAATGAAGGCTTGGATGCGTTCGGCGCACCTTTAATGAGCGGTGGGGAACTCTTCCTCAAATATACGGATTCCTTGATTGAAGCTTTGGACGACCCCAAGAAGTATCTCAAGCCCTTTATGGAAAAGGTAATACCCTTGGTTGCAAAGGATAGTGCCACTCTCCGCAAGAATATTGAAAAGGGCCGTGACAAACTCTTGGAATTTAACTCTCGCGATCCTCTGGTATCCAAGGAAATTACGGACGAGATCAAGAGAGTCGATGCCGATGAACGCTTGAAGAATTTGATGATAGAAACACTGACTGCTTCTGGAGTCGAAGTGGAAAAGGGCTTTGTTCCGACAAGTCTCGTTTTTACTGCCGGACCTCAAGTAGAAGTGGGTTCCATTCCTGGAATGCCTACGAGTTCTATGCTTACCCTTTCGGCGTCTTCTACAGAAGAAGGCGAAGAGGAAAAGTCGAATGGCGGCGCTGGAGCCCTTACCGGGACGTTTGACCGCACAGAGGCGATGGCCCATGATGAGATTGCTTTCCTCAGCTTTGAACATCCGCTAGCTCAGGGAGTCATTGATTTGGCAACGGCTTCTGGTAAGGGTTTGGATGCTTGCGTTATTTGGGATAATTCGGGATCCAAGGAACTCATTATGCAATACAATTTCATTGTAGAGCCCTCGCTTCCTCTCGCTTGGGGCTTATCTGATATCGCAGGGCCTAAACTTGTGCGTATTCTAATTGATTCTCAAGGTAACGATTGTTCTTCTATGGTTGCAAAAATGGATGCCGGCAAGGTGAGGGATACGCTCGTGCCGCAAAAGATTCCTGTGGTTACAGAAAAGCTCCGTTATTTTGCAAGTACGGGCCTTGCTCTCGCAAAGCGGATCGCTTCTAAGCAAATGGAGGAAATCGCGGCGGTTTCTGCGGAAAAAGTGGAAGAGCGCGCTGAACAGGAATATCAACGTGCGAATCATTTGCTCACGTTGCGAGGCAAGGCTGCGAATAGTGCGTTCCTTGCAGAACTCCGCAAGAATGTTCAGGAGCATAAGAGAACAGCCCTTCAGCCTCAAATCCGATTGGATGCAATCCGTCTATTAGTTTGTAGGTAATATCGTGAGCGAATTACGCAAGAATATCCTCGGCGAAGCCCGCCGCATCGTTATCAAGATAGGTTCCCGCATCCTCGTGGATTCCTCAAAAGGCGGTGTTCGCTCGCATTACATACAAAAGTTTGCCCATTCCGTGGCAATGCTTGTTGCGCAAGGCAAGGAAGTTGTCTTGGTTACGAGCGGGGCTGTCGGAACGGGCATGTCCATTTTGGGCTATGCTCAAAAGCCGTCAGTCCTTGCGGAAAAACAGGCCTGTGCTGCCGTGGGCCAGATTGATCTTATGTACGTTTACCGAGAAATGTTCCTTGCGGAAAATTTGGCAGTGGGACAAATTCTCCTTTCTGCGGACGATTTCCGCGATCGCAACCGCTACAAGAATTTGCAGAACACGCTTCATGTAATGATTTCGAAGAAGATCGTTCCGATTATCAATGAGAACGATTCTTTAGCGGTAAAGGAACTTAAAATCGGCGACAATGATAAGCTTTCGAGCGATGTTGCCTTGTTCTTTGACGCGGACTTGCTTTTGATCTTTACGGATGAAGATGGACTTTTTGACGACAATCCCAAGAAAAATCCGAAAGCGAGGCTCCTTCGCTTTGTCCCGGAGATTACTTCCGAAGTAATGGCTCTTGCGGGTAAGCCTGGCGAAGCCGGCTCTGCAGTAAGTACTGGAGGAATGCGTTCCAAGCTGGAAGCGATACGCGCCGTGGTCAAGAGCGGCTGTAACGCGTTTCTCGCCAATGGGATGAAAGTCCTCCCGGATGAAATTATTTTGGGCGATGCTATGGGTACGCTTTTTATCGGGGACAAGAAAAAACTCGGGAGCCGTAGCCGTTGGCTTTCATTTGTAAGTACTCCGCGCGGAAGCGTTGTGGTAGATTCTGGCTGCATACTTGCGCTTCGCAAAAAGCATTCAAGTCTTCTCCCTGTGGGAGTTATTTCTATTCGCAAGCATTTCAGCGAAGGAGACTTGATAGAAGTTCTTTCGGAAAAAGGAGAGTGCGTTGCGAGAGGAACGTCGCAATTCGACAGTGCCAATTTAAAACTCGTACTCCGCAAAAAAACTTCTCAGGTCCGCAACATTTTAGGTGAGAAAGCTCCTGAAGAGGTCATTCATAAAAATAATCTGGTTGTTTTCTAAATTTTATTTTGAACCAAAAGAGTGAGAAGGGAAACCGCTAAGAAAGCATCCCTGATAAAGGTTTAGGAAATATGGATACCTCTAAAAATTCATTTTTATGACCAGAA
>Ga0172378_10000628_pt1 | contig 31237 bp, 28 predicted proteins | sample GrowelOW332metaG_FD_119755 | JGI IMG/M metagenome (GOLD analysis project Ga0172378, IMG submission 119755) | Groundwater microbial communities from an aquifer near a municipal landfill in Southern Ontario, Canada - Pumphouse #3_1 metaG | ecosystem: Environmental > Aquatic > Deep subsurface >...
CCTTGCAGATATATTCAGCCGTAAAACCGATGCAGTATTTGCATGGTACCGTAGTCAGCTTTCTCTTGAAAAGTAGAAATGGTGTTAATCGACTTTACAGAGCGGAGGTTGGAAACGTATGACGTTGTTTGAATTACAGATACTTGATTTTATTCAGTATCATTTGCGCAGCAATATTATGGATGGCGTTATGAAGGCTGTTTCTCTCGCAGGAACGGCAGGTTTCGTCTGGATTCTGATTGCCGTACTTCTGTTCATCTGTAAAAAAACACGGATTGATTCAATAAGCATGAGTCTTGCTGTCATTATCGGGGTAGTTCTCTGCAGTATTATTATAAAACCGCTTGCTGCCCGGCTCCGTCCCTGTGATGTGAACACTGCGGTAGAGCTGCTTATAGCACGTCCTCACGACTATTCTTTTCCGTCAGGACACACGACAGCGGCTTTTGCAGCAGCAACATGTCTGTTTTTCTGCAGAAGCAGGCTGTGGCCATATCTTATGCTTTTTGCCGTTATTATGGCATTTTCCCGGCTGTACCTGTACGTACACTTTCCGACTGATGTATTGGCAGGATGTGTACTTGGTTTTATCTGCGGATGGGCGGGATACAGATCAGGGGTTCTCTTAGGAAAATTACCGGTATGGGGAAAATTACGGCAGAGAGTACGGACGCAGGTATAAACTCCGCAGTTTATCTTCCGTTTAAAAGATATTGCTATCCTGTATTGTATGAAACAGCGTTTTTTTATGGTCATAGCATCGTTCCTTCTGCTCGCGGCCGCATCGGCGGAATCGTGGCGGATCGGAGACGTACAGTACCGAATCGACGGCAGGACAACCGGACAGGCGCTTTCGCGGACGCTCAAAATCGACACAATCCGTGAGTTTGCTTCTCCGGCGGAACTTGCTTCATACGTGCAGCAGCTCCGCGGACAGCTTTCCAGCTGCCGCGCTTTCGATGAAACTGAGATTGCCGAAACATTATCATCTCCCGACGGGAACGGTACGGTCACGGATACACTGGTAATCAGCGTACACGATACAAAGAATACGGTAATCGTCCCATATCCGTCGTTCAGTTCAAATACGGGTCTCTCGGTAAAGCTTAAACTCAAGGATTATAATTTTGCCGGATCACTTGCGCCTTTGAGCGCGTCGCTCTATTATGCACCAGACGACGACACGTTCGATGCAGTGCCTGATAAACGTATCGGCGGTGATGTGTCTCTTGTCATGCCTTTCACGCTCGGTACAAAAGACGCGTTCATTACGGCGGGCGCCGATGCGACGTATGCTTTAAATAGAAACAGCGTGTTATTCAGCACCGGTACGCAGTTTGAATACTATCCGGTAACATTCGGAACGCTGAACTGGGGACCGTATGCATCCGTAACAGGCGGAAGGAATGATGCATATGAAGCAGGAGGGTTCGAGGCTGCCGCGGCAGCAGGACAGAAACTGAGTGCACAGAATGTTTTCTGGAACGGAAATTTCCGCAGCGGATATGGAATCTCGCTCATACAGACGTTCAATTACGATTTTATCCGGGCAAAACCTTTTTTTGAATTTACCGTAGATGCTGAACAATACAAATCATCCGACCATATCGGTTTTGCCGCCCGCGAGTTTTTTATGTATAAAGCAGACAATGAATTAATGAGAAACGCCGGTTCATATCTCCGAGGCATACGCGACCGGGACATCAGAACGGACCTGTTTGTTTCTCTCAACATGGACATGCCGTTCACTCTTTTCACCGTACAGTTTCCGGACACATCCGCGGTGTCTCTGTTGAACTGCGAGGTACAGTGCTCGCCGTTCGTCGACGCTGCTCTTGGCCATAATACCGTTGCCGGTTCTTATTTAAATCCGAAGGACGGATGGTATACGTTCGGCATTGATGTGAACGTATTTCCCGTCCGGTGGCGCAGTCTGCAGATACACGGAAGTTTCGGTGTGGATGCGGAGAAAGTTCTTGAAAAAGTAACCGGCAGCATGGCTGAAGATATGTTCAATACCTCATGGCGGACCGGTCCGCTGTTTGAAATTTCGGCGGGCATTGGCCTGTTTTATTAATATCTGCAGGAAAACAGAAGGAGCTGTCGTATGAACATAAAAATTATTATAACAGGTATTTGTGCATTATGTCTTTGTATCTGCCTTTACGCATATGATGATACAACATCATCACCACAGCAGATTCCGGAAAACAGTATGATTCACCAAAAACTTACAGCTGTTCCAACTCATGTAAAAAGTTTTACGATAGTTAAATCAGAAACAATCGCATTTCCGGCATCTTGGTCCAATCTTTCTGAAGCGGAAAAACAACTCAGACTATTCAATTTAATAGGCAGAATTTCCACACAGAAAGGAATAACCTATATTTCACGCCGTGCAGGATATAAACCGAAAGTACTGTTTGAAGAATCATACTATATAGATTCACCCGATAAAAAACAGAAACAGATTCTCGAAGATCCCGTTTGTACAGAACTACCGCAGCAGTCAGTACGGTTTGCAGAACAAAAAGATTCGACATTCGGAGACAACATATACCGCTGCACGTTCTCTAATACAGAAAAGGAAACAATGCTTGAAGTGACAAACTGTACACCAATGAAATATCACGGAATTACATGTATCGGTGCTGAAGAACTTACGATGTACATATCGGTCATGCAGGTATCACAGCAGATCGTATTGACATCAGCAGCCACTGTACGCAATCATGACCGCAGCGTACAGATTCTTTTCATGAAGGTTGATATTGCTGATTCCTTCAGCCGGCGGGTTGATGCGCTGAATACATGGTACCACAGCCTGCTTGACCAGGAATACTAAGGGGATATTTCCATGTGGATTCTTTTTGCATTCGGTTCGGCGCTGTTTTCAGGCGCGACTGCAATTCTCGCAAAGTGCGGCATCAGGAACACCGATTCGAATGTCGTCACCGCGCTTCGGACAGTTGTAGTACTGCTTTTTTCGTGGCTGTGCTATTTCAAAGCACTGCAGACGGGGCCGGCGAGTGTTGTCGTTCCAATCGACAAGCTCAGCATTCTGGTCACCGTTGCGTTCGCGTATTTTGTATTCGGCGAGAAACTGCAGAAACGGTCAACAGCGGGACTTATTGCAATTACCGCAGGCACATTATTACTGCTCAAATAACTACTTAAAGGTTTATACTGTTATTTCACCGTTTTTTCCCGATATTTTCAATACCCTCCTTTTTTGTATGCTGTCCGTTACGCCGGCTCCGGGTATATACTATAGTACAGTTCAGGAGGATTCAGGGAATGACGGAAGAACGGGAAGAGAAGGGCCGGCGGTTACGCATACTTCAGATTGACGAACGCATCAGGGATGAAACATATCCCAATGCAACAACGCTTGCAAAAGCATTCTGCGTGTCGCGCAGCACGATTGTACGCGACCTCGATTTTCTGCGCGATCAGTACCGTGCGCCCATCGAGTACAACAGCCGCAAAAACGGGTATTACTACACCGACCCCACTTTTTTTATAAAGAGTGTCATGCTGAGCGAGGGTGAGTTGCTGACACTTTCGGCCGCACTGCCGCTTCTTGAGCAGTACCGCAACACGCCCATAGAATCTTCAATAAAACAGCTGTTCACCAGACTTCTTACCATGCTGCCCGCCGGAGTTTCCATTGATCCCTCGTTTGTCGGAAAGAACATCAGCTTTATAAGCGATCCGCTTCCGCAGATAGAGGAGAGCGTCTTTACGACCGTGTTCCATGCGCTCAGACAGCACTGCACCGTTACATTTTTGTACCGTTCGCTGAGCAGCCTTGAGTACCGGAGTCATACAGCGGATCCGTATCATATCGTCTGCCAGAAGGGGAGTTGGTATATGCTTGCATTCAGCAGGGAACACCATGAAGTACGCATGTACGCTCTGTCGCGTATGAAGGATGCGGCCTGTACGGACAGCCGTTTTACCATACCGGAAGGATTCAATCCTGAAACATATTTTGACCCGTCGTTCGGCGTATGGAATACGAACGAAAAGCCCGCCAGAATAGAACTCCTGTTCGATGCACGTATAAATACGCTTATCCTGGAACGCACGTGGCACGAGTCGCAGGAACTGCATCAGAATGAGGACGGCTCCGTACAGCTCTCGTTCACGTCGAATCAGAGCGAAGAAATTCTGCACTGGGTGCTGAGTTTCGGCTCCGCCGTTACGGTGCGCAACCCGCCGGAACTTGCCGCGCGGGTAAGGGAGGAAGCAGCGCGTGTGGCGGAGAAATACCGTACGTAGTGGCTCCCTTATAAAAGATATGGTTTGGCAGCCGTTATGTAAGACCTGAGCGGCGGCTCCGGTACCCGGAAGGAACCGCCACTGCTGCTTACCCATACATTGCAACGTTGGCCACCCATACATTGCAATGTATGCCTCCCATACATTAGAACGTCAGCCTCCCATACATTGCAACGCTGCTTGCCCATACATTGCAACGTCGGCCTCCCTAACATTAGAACGTCAGCCTCTCTAACGTTGCAATGTATGCCTCAGCAGCAATGGAATCTGTTCAACTGGTAAAAAGGAAAAATACTCTGATACGCTCTGATACACTGGAGATGATTTATTGTTCAGGCGGAAGGGTATTTCATGCTGTTTCCTGCTGGAGTATGTGTTTTTCCTGTTTCTGAAGCAGAAAAACAGGAAAAATTAATTTTTTTTCAGGGTGTAGCACTCAATGACACACTGGTGGGTGTATAATAAAAAGAAATTATAGGGAGTTTGTCATCGTGGGTTGTTTTAATGAATCAGGTAATAAACCGTATTTTTCTTATTGGGGAAAAACGTCAAGTAGCTCCGCTGGCTCTTCATCGTATCATCTACTTCCATATCATTGTCTTGACGTAGCTGGAGTTGTATCAGTATTGATGAATGGTTCTCATCAATATTCGTCATATTGGGCGACGTATACGGGGCTGTCTGAACCCCAGATACGATTTCTTTGTGTATTTTCGTTCATGTTGCATGATATCGGCAAATTCTCCGAACGATTCCAGTCGCTTGTGCCGGCTTTATTTGCTGTTCTTTTTCCCACTAAAAAACCAAAACAGTATACAAAACGGCATGATACGCTCGGTTCCCTGCTGTGGAAACAATATGGAAGAAGCGAAATGCAGAACAAAAACAAAAAGGCGGCTGCTTTTTTGGAACTGATTATCAGAGCTGCTTTTGGTCATCATGGAATGCCGCCGGAAGAAATCGATAAGACTGGGTTCAGCTGTTTGTCGGGAGCTGATTCCTATTTCTGTAAAGACGATAGTACTGCGGCCTTATTATTTTTGAATGACTGTTTGGAAATTCTTCCTGTACCTGATTTTCCGGAAAGTACAAAAGAGTATCGCCAGAAGTTACGGGATGTTTCATGGACGATTGCCGGTATCGGTACTATTGCGGACTGGATAGCTTCTGACGAGAGTGCCTTTCCCTATGAAAAGACCAGTATGCCGCTTTCCCAATACTGGAATCAGTATGCCTTGCCTCGTGCGGAAAAAGCTGTTGCAAGAACCGGATGGAATGTCTGCCCTGTCCGGCAATTCAAAAATATTCAAACCATATTTCCTTTTATACAGGAACCGACTCCGCTGCAGAAACAGGCTGCCAGTCTTCCGATGCTGTTCGGTCCGCAGCTATTTATTGTTGAAGATGTTACCGGTGCCGGAAAGACGGAGGCTGCCGTACTGCTTGCATCCCGGATTATGTCGGCGGGAAATGCGGACGGACTCTATGTTGCGCTTCCGACGATGGCGACTGCGAATGCTATGTTCAGCAGGCTGGGGTGGGCGTATCGTTCTTTGTATAGGGCGGATGCCAGACCTTCCCTCATCCTTTCCCACGGTGCCCGGCATCTATCGAAAGAATTTGAAGAAATGCTTGGAAATTATAAGGAATCCGTCCCTTTTGCAGCGAATACGGAGTCGGATAAATCATATTCCGACGGAGAAAAAACGGCTTCATGCAGTAGTTGGTATGCTGACAATAAAAAGAAAGCGCTTCTTGCCGATGTGGGAGTCGGTACGATTGATCAGGCGCTTTTAGCCGTATTGCCGGTACGTCATCAGTCGATGCGTTTTGCGGGACTTCAAAGGAAAATCCTGATTGTAGATGAAGTCCATGCGTATGATCCGTATATGGAAACATTGCTCAAAACCTTGCTGTATGCACATGCTCGTAACGGTGGTTCTGCGATTTTACTTTCAGCAACGATTCCTGAACATAAACGAATAGAACTGATGAAATCGTATTATGCCGGTGCAACTGGAAAAAATGCAGATTTTACAACGGTCATATCAAATGCTTTCCCTTTAATTACACAGGTAAATACTGACGATATTGAATCATATTCGGTAAAGACACGTGAAACAGTTGCGCGGACGGTTTCAGTTTCTTTTTTTCATGAAAATAACGACGTACTTGATTTTATTACGAAAAGTGCTGCTTCGGGAAAGTGCATCTGCTGGATACGGAATACCGTTAATGATGTCCGCCAGTCATATTGCGAACTGATACATGCCGGTATCCCTGAAAATACTATAACTGTTTTTCACAGCCGGTATGCCATGATTGACCGTAGCCGTATAGAAGAGAACGTACTCCATCTATTTGGGAAAAAGTCCGGGGCGGAAGAACGTAAGGGTAGAGTACTTATTGCAAGCCAAGTTGTAGAACAAAGTCTTGATCTTGATTTTGATGAACTGATATCGGATATTGCGCCGATCGATTTGTTGATCCAACGTGCGGGGCGTCTGCATCGTCATATACGCGACAGAAACGGAAATGTACTGCATAATACTGATGCTGTTGATAGGCGCGGTCAGGCAGTACTTCATGTGTATGCACCGGAATTTAAATCGGATGCAGATGCGGACTGGCTCGAGAATCAGTTTGCGGGGACGCTTGCCGTATACAGGGATGCGGGGAAACTGTGGCTTACTGAAAAGATACTGACTGAAAAAGGAAAGTGGCATATGCCGGAAGATGCCCGGGAGCTGATTGAATCAGTCTATGGCGAACAGGCGTGTACGATTCCAGGCGGGCTTGTTTCTTTGTCCGATAAAGCTGCCGGTAAAGCGCATGCAGAACAGGGCATGGGAGAATTGAATGTCCTCGATATAGACGACGGTTACTGCAGGAAGATGATCGGCATGGATATGTGGGATGAAGATGAACGGGTTCCGACGCGCTTGACTGCCGACAATCAGGATGTCGTTCTTGCTGTTCCTGATGGGGATAGACTTATGCCGTATGCTGTATGTGACAGGTATCCGTGGGATTTAAGTACACTTTCCGTGTCGAAAGCTGCATGGAATAAATGCGGCTACGAGCTTTCTGCACAGTATGTAGCGGCGGCTGACGCGTTAAAAAAAGAACATCCGAATCTGCAATTTTCGGAAATAGTCGTCGTTGCTTGTGATTCTGAAAAAGCTAATACGGATATGCAGAAAATATCGGAAGTATATGATCCCCGCATGGGCTGGGGAAAAACAGGGGAGGAAAATGAATGAATCTTATAAAAGATGGATGGATTCCGGCATCACGCAGTGACGGATCGGTATGTTTCATTGCGCCATGGGAAATTGGTAAATCTGATAATCCTGTGACGGAGATTAAGGCACCGCGTCCTGATTTCCGCGGTGCTCTGTATCAGTTTTTGATAGGCTTGGTACAGACGACATTTTCACCAGAGGAAGAGGAAGACTGGACAGATTATTGGGGAAACATTCCTTCCTGTGATGAATTAAAAAATGCGTTTGAAAAATATGCGGATGCGTTTGAACTGTATAGCGAGAACGGGCCTGCGTTTATGCAGGATTTCCATTTGCCGGATAGTGCCGTCGAGAATACTATAAGTTCGCTTCTTATCGATGCACCGGGCGGAAATACTGTTGTGCTGAACAAGGACCATTTTGTAAAGCGGGATACCGTTCGCTGCATGTGTCCGTCATGTGCTGCAACGGCGTTGTTTACGCTGCAGACAAATGCTCCGTCGGGCGGACAGGGAAACCGTACCGGAATGCGCGGCGGCGGACCTTTGACAACACTTGTTATGCCCGATTCTGTGGAAAATCTGTGGCAGAAGATCTGGCTGAATGTTCTGCCTCGGGCAGGTCTGAGTGACAGCTCCTTACCTGATGTTCGTGATTCGTCTGTGTTTCCCTGGCTTGCTGAAACACGTGAGAGCTGTAACGACGAAAAAGTATATCCTTCCGATGTAAATATCCTTCAGCAGTTCTGGGGAATGCCCCGCCGTATCAGACTTGCAAAATCTTCAGAACAGGGAATCTGTGATGTCTGCGGGAGAAAAGGTGACCTGTATGTTTCGTATTCGGCAAAGAATTATGGCATTAGTTACAGTTCTACCTGGCACCATGTGTTGAGCCCGTACCGGAAGCAAGTTGAGAAAGACGGAACGGAAAGCTTGCTTGCATTGAAAGGAAAACAAGGCGGTTTGACATATACAGACTGGATGCCGCTTACACTGTTTTCAAGTTTTGATACAAATTCTGCACAGATGGCGGATGTCGTCAGTGCGTTCTGTTTTTTTAAAATGAAGTTTGAGCCGTTTGCAGGTACAGGCTGGCATATCTGGTGTTTCGGGTATGATATGGAAAATATGAAAGCACGCTGCTGGTATGACCAGAAAATGCCGATTTTTTTCGTGCCGGACGATATGCGGAACAAATACATAGAAACGATGCAGAAGGTAAGTACCGCGGCAACGGATTGTGCAAGAACGCTCCAGAGTCAGGTAAAAGCTGCATGGTCCGATAATCCGAAAGACATAAAGGGAGATGTTTCTTTTATCGAAGCCGCTTTTTATGCGGAAACGGAGAGCATGTTTTATAAAACAGCAGACACTATTTTAAAGCAGGTTTCGGGGAAACAGGGTGGACTTGAGAAAAACGTTTCACTTGAATTACAGCACTGGCGGAAATACATCATACGAAAAGTGAATGAACTGTTCGACCGTTTTGCATTGCAGGATACCGATGTTACCGCCAATATGAAACGTGTCGTCCATGCTGCGAAACTGCTTGGAATTTATTTGAACAAAGATAAAGCAATAGAACAATTAAAGGAGGAGGCATGAGTTATTATACATGTTTGGATGAAGCCGACTGTACCGCACTACTGACATGGTGGTCCGGGCTGGCTCACGACAGGGGAGCGTGTGCAGAGTTACGCAGAACGGAAACTCCTGCAGATGTCTTTCTGACAAGAGGTTTCCATGCGCTGTTTTCAAAAATGACTGCTTCGCGATGGGCACGGCAAGAAAATCTGCCTGCACTTGCCGCTGTTGCAGGTGTACTGGCATCGGTAACGACACATGATGCAGATAAATCATTTGCGGAATCGTGCGCACAGGGAGACTCTCAGCCGGTGGTAAGCGAGCTTCGTTTTGCCGCGCTTCAGAAGAGCCGTACGCTGGAAGAACTGTATACCAGAATGCGGCGGATTATTCATCAGCTTGGAGAAAAAGTCAATGTTTTATCTACGGCTGATGACATACTGCACTGGTACAAAGAAATTGTGGCTGGCGAAGAAGATGCCGACACGCGTAATCATATCGGTGTTCGTTGGGGAATGGATTATTTTCTGCACGAACCGGAACAAAAAAAATCTGCAAAAGCGTAATCAATAGGGGGAATTATTATTATGGAAAAATTTATTCAACTTCATTTTTTGACATCATTTCCACCGGCAAATCTCAACAGAGATGATTTGGGAAGACCGAAGACCGCAAAGATGGGAGGCGTGGATAGACTACGCGTTTCTTCTCAGAGTCTAAAACGTGCATGGCGCACTTCCGATATCTTTAAAGAAGCCTTATCCGGTTCTATCGGTATACGCACAAAACGTTTCGGTCGTACGGTTGATGAGAAATTGGTAAAGGGCGGTATTGATGAAAAGAAAGCCTCTGAGTGGGCGAAAAAAATTGCTGCCTGCTTTGGTGCCCTTACGACTGATAAAAAGGACAATCCACTTGATATCAAGCAGCTTGTTCATATTTCACCGGAAGAAGAAAAGGCTGTCGATGATCTGATTGCTGTTTTAATAAAAGAGAAACGTGAACCGGAAGATACTGAACTTACGCTGCTCCGCCGTCCTGAACATGCCGTCGATATAGCATTGTTCGGTCGTATGCTTGCAGACAGTCCATCCTATAATGTCGAAGCAGCCTGTCAGGTAGCTCATGCGATCAGTGTTCATCCGGTAACAATTGAAGATGACTATTTTACTGCAGTTGATGATTTGAACAATGGGGCAGATGATATGGGGGCGGCTCATCTTGGCGAAACTGGTTTTGCTTCTGCACTGTTTTACGAATATGTGTGCATAGATACGGAACAACTTATCAAGAATCTGGGAGGGGACGAAGCACTTGCAAAGAAAACACTTTCCGCATTGCTTCAAGCTGCCGCTATGGTAACGCCGACAGGAAAACAGAACAGTTTTGCAAGCCGTGCCTTTGCATCGTACATTATGGTTGAAAAAGGCAAATCTCAGCCACGTTCTCTTTCCGTCGCCTTTCTGAAGCCGATCCGCGGTGAAAATTACGGAGAAGACGCATACAAAGCGCTTGAGAAGGCATGTAAACAGATTGATACTGTTTACGACATTACTGACGTAAAACGGAAGATGCTCAACGCATTAACCGGTGAGGGAACATTTGCTGATTTGAAGCAGTTTATTACGGAATAGGAGATGATGTATGACAGATTATCTCGTATTCAGATTGTACGGGGCACTGGCGTCGTGGGGTGATATTGCGGTAGGCGAAGTGCGTCCGTCTGCTTCTCATCCGAGCAGATCCCAGATACTCGGACTGTTGGCGGCTGCGCTGGGAATAAAACGTACCGATACAGGAAAACTTGAAAAACTTTTTTCAGGGTATGATATGGCAGAGAAGATACTGTCTCAGGGAACTTTGCTGCGTGATTATCATACGGTACAAGTTCCTAAGTCAGACAAAACTGTCTACAGTACCAGAAAGGATGAGCTTGAATTTGACGTTGAGAAAATCAATACCATCCTTTCGTCGAGAGAGTATTACTGTGATGCGGAAACTGTTATTTCTCTTCGATGTCGGAATGCTTCTTCATATTCGCTTGAAGAACTCCAAAACGCCTTACGCTATCCGAAGTTTTTGTTGTATTTTGGGCGCAAATCCTGTCCGTTGAGTCTTCCTTTGTATCCTCAGATTATTAACGCAGGGGGATTTAAGGAATCGCTTGATAAAGTTGTCTTTCCGGAATTATCAGGTTTTGGGAAATTGCCGGTTGCGTCGGTTATACGGTACTACTGGGACGGGGATGCCGGTGATATGAAACCTTCTCAGATTCTGGAACGGTATGATCAGCCTGTTGATAAAATACGGTGGCAGTTTACCCCACGAACAGAAAAGTACCTTGCCGAAGGAGAAGACTTATGATGTATTTTTCGCGGGTACGCATACGGCCGTATACCGACAATTACAGCCGGCTTATGCCTATTTTAAATGGCGACGGATATGCAGTACATCAGCTTATATGGACATTGTTCCCCGGACGACCGGACGCTGACAGAATGTTCCTGTTCCGTCAGGAATTCGAAAAAGAACAGATGTCTGAAGTTCCATCTGTAAGGGGAATTCCGTTATTCTATGTACTGTCAAAAGACAAGCCTTCTGCACAGACAGATGTTCTTATCGCAGAAACGAAAGAATATGCTCCGAAACTTTCGGCAGGAGACAAGCTTGCTTTTTCACTGCGGGCGAATCCTGTCATTGCACGGAAACAGGACAACGGAAAGAAAAACAGTAAGCGTTGTGATATTCTGATGGATGTAAAATACCAGCTGAAGCATTCTGATACTCATTTGACTTCTGAACAGATTCAAGTGCCTCAGAATCAGGCCGTTGCTGACTGGCTCGTAAGAAAAGGAACCACAGCAGGATTTAACATATCGGAAATTTCCGATCTTCAAATAGCGGCGTATCAGCAGCATGTACTTTCAAAGAAAGCTCTTACCGGAAACAATGAAATAAAATTCAGCTCCGTTGATATTACCGGCACTCTTGAAGTAACGGAACCCGACTTATTTCTTCAAATGCTGGAAAAAGGACTTGGCAGTGCAAAGTCCTTCGGCTGCGGTATGATGATGATACGGAGGATATGAATGCGTATACCTTCATCACCGATTTCCATAAAAGAACGAAATTCTATGCTTTTTCTGCAGTACGGTATGGTGGATGTCCAGAACGGGGCTTTTGTCCTTGTCGATGAAAAAGGTGTCCGTATGCATATCCCAGTCGGAGGAGTCGCCTGCCTGTTTCTTGAGCCGGGAATTACGATTACCCATGCAGCCGTAAGTCTTGCAGCTGATGTAGGTACACTGCTTGTCTGGGTTGGTGAAGGCGGGGTACGACTGTATGCTGCCGGTCAACCGGGAGGTGCACGTTCAGACAGGTTGCTGTATCAGGCAAAGCTTGCACTTGATGATGAATTGAGAATAAAAGTCGTACGAGCCATGTATGCATACCGGTTTAAAGATATGCCTCCGGTAAAACGCAGTATCGAACAGCTTCGTGGTATAGAAGGTGCCCGTGTCCGTGCATTATACGGTATGCTTGCAAAAAAATACTGTGTCCAATGGGACAGCAGAAAATATGATCCGGATAACTGGGATAAAGCTGATCCTATCAATAAGACACTAAGTGCTGCGAATCATGCGTTGTACGGCATCTGTGAAGCAGCTATTCTCGCAGCCGGCTATGCACCTGCCATCGGGTTTATTCATACCGGAAAACCGAGATCATTCGTATACGATATAGCTGATCTGTTTAAATTCGATACGGTTGTCCCAATGGCCTTTCAAGTTATCGCCAGTGGAAGTTCAAATCCCGTACGTGATGTCCGCCTTAAATGTCGTGACAGTTTTAGACAATCCCGTATGTTGAAAGAGATTATTCCGACTATCGAAATGATTCTTGCTGCAGGGGGTATTGAAAAACCGGCAGCAAGTCCGGAATCAGTTCCAATTGCGATACCGGAAAAGGAGGGAATCGGCGATGCTGGTCATCGTAACTGAAGCAATACCTGACCGGCTGCGAGGGTATCTCAGCCGCTGGCTGCTCGAAGTCAGAGCAGGAGTATTTCTTGGACAATACTCTGTACGTGTCCGGGATATGCTTGTGAAAACAATCACGGAAAATGTCGAAGAGGGCAATGTTGTTGTTGCATGGTCGACGAATAATGAAAGCGGCTTCGATTTTGAAACAATCGGCAAAAACCGCCGTATCCCGGTATCGTTTGAAGGCATGAAGCTGGTTTCTTTTTTACCAGAAGAAGTGAAAAGTTAGGAATGATTTTTACCTTGTTCTTTGAAATGTTCAGGGAAGGATTTTTATTTGGTAACATTATTTTAAGGTTGTAATTGTATATTTACTAAAGAATTATTTTTTAGTCTGTTCCCCACATGCGTGGGGATAAACCGAGAAGGAAATAATATGGATATTCATGAACTTTCTGTTCCCCACATGCGTGGGGATAAACCTTAACTTCCTGCCTCACCAGTTCACGGATGAACCTGTTCCCCACATGCGTGGGGATAAACCGAGAATTGAGGCGAATACGAACGCTTGAATAAACTGTTCCCCACATGCGTGGGGATAAACCGCATTTCGTGAACAGTGTTTTCAGCCATAAGCTCTGTTCCCCACATGCGTGGGGATAAACCGTTCAGTAAGCGCGCGCAAACTTCCTTCGTGCTCTGTTCCCCACATGCGTGGGGATAAACCGTGTTGCATTAATTTTCCGCTGATAAATATTTGCTGTTCCCCACATGCGTGGGGATAAACCGGTAATGCAATGCCGTATTTTCCTGTTATGGAGCTGTTCCCCACATGCGTGGGGATAAACCGTCCTGCAAATAAGCACGTGCAATAACACGTACCTGTTCCCCACATGCGTGGGGATAAACCGATTACGTGCATGGGGCGGACACAGCAGGCGCGCGTAACATAGAGGCATGGTCACAAAAGTACGGGGTCAGCGTGGAATAATTCGCGCTTATAAAAATACTGTTCCCCACATGCGTGGGGATAAACCGGTATTGTACTATATTACGTAATGTGCTATAGTCTGTTCCCCACATGCGTGGGGATAAACCGATTCATCAACGATTATTAAACAGCAGTCGCAGCTGTTCCCCACATGCGTGGGGATAAACCGAAGACAAGGCCGCCGAAATCCGGGAGGAAAGACTGTTCCCCACATGCGTGGGGATAAACCGAAGTGCTTCACTGCAGATATTACGGCCGGTATCTGTTCCCCACATGCGTGGGGATAAACCGATATAAGGTCAAACCCCATGTCATACGCGGCACTGTTCCCCACATGCGTGGGGATAAACCGTTCTTGATTAAAGTCGAAACGGTGCCAGTCATCTGTTCCCCACATGCGTGGGGATAAACCGGTTGTCCGTATCTATTTTCATCATCGACGACGCTGTTCCCCACATGCGTGGGGATAAACCGCACGCGGTACACGTTATCGTGAAGGACTGACACTGTTCCCCACATGCGTGGGGATAAACCGTATAGACGATAAAACAAATGTAGCAGATAACACTGTTCCCCACATGCGTGGGGATAAACCGACGTATGCCGCGTGCTGGATGATACATGAAGCCTGTTCCCCACATGCGTGGGGATAAACCGTTCACGGGCTGTGACATATCTGGCACTCATGTCTGTTCCCCACATGCGTGGGGATAAACCGTTCGTAGCACTTTGCCGGATTGTTACCGCAGTCTGTTCCCCACATGCGTGGGGATAAACCGAAACTGTTTGAATCTCGGTATCACAGAACAATCTGTTCCCCACATGCGTGGGGATAAACCGTATGCAGAGTACATCGGGTACAGAGTGCAGATCTGTTCCCCACATGCGTGGGGATAAACCGCATGTCGAGATTACCGTATTCCGTGTGCACCGCTGTTCCCCACATGCGTGGGGATAAACCGAGATTGCGCCAATTCTGATAAAAACTCAATATCTGTTCCCCACATGCGTGGGGATAAACCGTTCCGCGATTATTTTGGTCAAAACGTCCGACGCTGTTCCCCACATGCGTGGGGATAAACCGCTGTACAGAAATTGCGTTGATTGTTACCCTGCCTGTTCCCCACATGCGTGGGGATAAACCGTAGAGGATGTTTCCAAGTATGAGAATCTTTTACTGTTCCCCACATGCGTGGGGATAAACCGCAATCAAAGATATGAAAAAACTCGACGGACAGCTGTTCCCCACATGCGTGGGGATAAACCGTACAGTTCCCTTTATTTTTACTGTCTGTGCCGCTGTTCCCCACATGCGTGGGGATAAACCGACGGAACGGCTGATGATGTCACACTCCCTGATCTGTTCCCCACATGCGTGGGGATAAACCGCTGTTTACACTTGCCGACCAGATAAATATTAACTGTTCCCCACATGCGTGGGGATAAACCGAGTATTTTCCTTCATCATAGTAGTTAACTTACCTGTTCCCCACATGCGTGGGGATAAACCGTATTTAATGTTGCGGATGTAACAGAGCATCTACTGTTCCCCACATGCGTGGGGATAAACCGCCCACATACCTATAGTAATATCAGTACCAAATCTGTTCCCCACATGCGTGGGGATAAACCGCAGAATCGATAGGGCTTTCTTCTGAACCTGTACTGTTCCCCACATGCGTGGGGATAAACCGTGCAGGATACTGCTGATACTCCGGTTGTCGGTCTGTTCCCCACATGCGTGGGGATAAACCGGATAAAAGGCTGTGAGTGGTTGCGTAAAGAGGCTGTTCCCCACATGCGTGGGGATAAACCGATACCTTGTTGGCTACGAGGTTGTAAAACAGGCTGTTCCCCACATGCGTGGGGATAAACCGTAATTATTGACGGAAATCTTGCAGATGAACCGCTGTTCCCCACATGCGTGGGGATAAACCGAACACCAGCAAAGGAAACACGAACACGAAAGTCTGTTCCCCACATGCGTGGGGATAAACCGGTGATATCTGGTTTGACACTGACGACGGTAACCTGTTCCCCACATGCGTGGGGATAAACCGCATGGTGACAAAGTGCATCATGTGTCAGAAAACTGTTCCCCACATGCGTGGGGATAAACCGCTACGACATAGATTATTTATGGCAGGTTGTTTCTGTTCCCCACATGCGTGGGGATAAACCGCAAAACCTATTTATGGAATTGCTTTTTATACACTGTTCCCCACATGCGTGGGGATAAACCGTTTGCTTGAATAGCAACATACTTACCAGATTCCTGTTCCCCACATGCGTGGGGATAAACCGGCAATAGTTGTGTCCTGTACCATTCCATATAACTGTTCCCCACATGCGTGGGGATAAACCGCTAACCTATGAGTTCTTTTAACAGTATCTACCCTGTTCCCCACATGCGTGGGGATAAACCGCATGGAACAACGATGGCACTTGGCATGGCTATCTGTTCCCCACATGCGTGGGGATGAACCGCATACGGAATAAGCAAAGATAAATCTTTTGAACTGTTCCCCACATGCGTGGGGATGAACCGGAGCATGAGCAGAAAGGCGGATTTCTCCGTACCTGTTCCCCACATGCGTGGGGATGAACCGATTATTATATTCCCTTCGTGTCATAGGTTTTGCTGTTCCCCACATGCGTGGGGATGAACCGGTAACTATCTGTGGACTCGGACGATTGTCACACTGTTCCCCACATGCGTGGGGATGAACCGCCATACATACACCATCCCGACAACCGGAGTAGCTGTTCCCCACATGCGTGGGGATGAACCGTAATCGCTGCGAGCAGGAACTCGCAGCCTGGACTGTTCCCCACATGCGTGGGGATAAACCGAGAATATTAACAGTGGAGGTGGCGTAATGGATCTGTTCCCCACATGCGTGGGGATAAACCGCATCCAGCACCCAGCATACGTTTTTCCGATTCCTGTTCCCCACATGCGTGGGGATAAACCGCTGATGCACTGTTATATGTCCAATATAACCCACTGTTCCCCACATGCGTGGGGATAAACCGTGCGTATGAATGTGCATAGTCCTGAATATACTCTGTTCCCCACATGCGTGGGGATAAACCGATTAAATGGAGTTTTTACATTGAAATTATTGACTGTTCCCCACATGCGTGGGGATAAACCGTATCTATGCGAAAAATGCAGGTATTGTCGTAGCTGTCCCTCACGTACGTGGAAGTGTTTCTTATTTGCTTCTTCCTGAATTTAATTGTATACTTTTTACTGTCTTCGGACAAAGGAAATAAAATGGACTGTACGTTTCGAACAGCAGACCCGGATGAAATCGATAAACTTCTCATGATGCGGATTGAATTTGTTAAAGATATTCATCCTGAATATGATGAGAATAAAATAAATGAACTGAAAACCGGTTCTTATAAATATATAAAAGAGCATATGCAGAACAACTCGTACACAGGATTTTTTGGAGAAGTTAATAACGAAATAGTATGCTCTACATCGCTGCTCATTTATACATATCCGCCGTTATATTCGTCGGAATACCGGAAGATAGGCCATGTGTTGAATTTCTATACCCGGAAAAAATTCAGAAATCTCGGATACGGTAAGGCGATGATGGAATGTGTAAAAGAATATGGTAAAGCATATGATTTTTACAGGCTCGATTTGTCGGCAACGGAAGCCGGTTATCCGCTGTACAGAAAATGCGGTTTCAGAGATTCGGAACGGATTATGGATTATGAGTTGTAAGAAGTTGAACCGTATTTCAGCAAATATGTTTTTTTCAAAATACTGAGTATTTCCCGGAATATGGTTTTCCGGTCACTTTCGATAACCTCCCTGTCCATTTCCCGCTTCCAGAGCACCCAGTCGGTACGTATCTTATCAAGAGTCTTCTGTGCTTCCATAATTTCTACCTATAAAAAGTCGGGCGAAGCTCGCGCGCAAAGGATTGCGCGGATCGCATTTTGTTCAGCCGGATGTCTGACATACTCCTGTTTGTAAGGGTTGTCGGCATCTATCATAAACTTATACCGTCTTTCTTCCGAATGCAGGTTTTCCGGCCGTATAAAACGCAATTGGCTAAACCGCCATCATACTATGCTTCGTACTGGCTTGGCAGGTGAGTTTCCTCACCTGAAAACGGGTGAGAAAACTCACCTGCCGGGGCCGGTATTTCCGGGATATATTGTATGCAGATTTCAGGCACAGTCTGAAAGGCTGGAGGAGGCACATGAAACCTGCATGAAGATCCCGGTATAACCGCCCGGATAAAACGGTTAAAAAAGTAAGTCCGGAAAACATACCACTGTTTTCCGGACTGAGTCTGCCGGCTGAACGGCACTGTAGTACGGTATGTATACAGTGTATCTGTTCATGTCATTACTGTCAAATAAGCAGGAGACTTCCCTTTGGGAGGCACTGCCTGCGGGAGATTTTATATGATAACGATTTATACACACAAGAATATGTTTAAACAGGCAAAACACCAGCTTATCTGCCGGAGTGCGACAGGAGGAGCTGTTTCCGGGGAAGCGTTCATCGACGAAGTGGCGGAGCACAATACGACGATTACGCGTGCGGATACGCTTGCCGTTTTCGATGTTATAACCGAACTGCTGCTTAAGTACGTGCTGAACGGCGACCGCGTTTACCTGCCGTTCGGTTCGTTTTATGCAAATGCCAGTGGTACTATGGATTCCGACAACGATGCGTTTACTCCGGGGGCGTCGGGAAGCGATCACGATATCAGCTTTATCTTTGCACCGTCGAACGAATCAAAGGAGAAAGTCAGGAAGGCATCATGGGAACGCGGTACCGATGAAATCCGTTCAAAGCCTGTCATCATTTATCTGAAGGACGTAAAGGATAATTTCATAACGTCCATTCCTCACAACGACACACTTCTTATTAAAGGAAAGAAACTTGCGTTTGATAAGGAAACGGACGGAAACGACGTGGGCGTATTTCTTGTACAGGGAGACAAGTCGATTGAATGCACGTATTTCCAGTACGTACGGGATAAATATATCAGTCTTCGCATCAATTCCGACGTTCCTGCCGGTAAATACTTTGTCAGTGTAAAAACGAAATACGGAGAAGCAAAGACCGATACTGAGCTGGAAGTGACTGAGTAAAAAAGCCTGTCAGACTTGTATCCGGGGCTTCAGACGGGGACACAGTGCACTGTGTCCCCGTCTTTTTTAACACAGGCCGTGTGGTGAAACGCCATACGGCTTATTTTTTTTCACCTTAAGCCGTGTGGTGAAACGTCATACGGTCTGTGTTTTTTCACCACCAGCCGTGTGATGAAACGTCACCCGTCTTATTTTTTTTCATTATCAGCAGGGTAGTAAAACGTCCTTCGGCCTGTCTGCATCTATAATGCAGAACCTTACAACAGATCAGATGACAGAAAATGTTCTCTGTCTATCAATCTGGTGGCGGATATTTCCGGATTATCATAGGGTAATACTTTTTGAAGGAAGTTACCGCTTAATAAATAAGTCTGTTCTGCATCGAATATCCGGCTGAATATTGACTTGACTTAAAAAGGTTTGTTTTGTACTATCAATCCAGTTCATCGGAGGATCGGCAGCCGCAGTTGTCTGATCGGCATATCATATATGTTTTGTATGACAGCAGGGCGTATATGGGAGCGGGCATGATGTCAATACTGACAGTCTGCCACATAAGATGCCGGGTGCGCCCGGAATATTTTATGCCGGTGAATCATACTATGAAAAATTTTTACCGGCAGAACGGGAGCCGGTATGAATCTTTTTACTGATTCAGTAAAAAAAATCTATGCAAAATATCTTTCCGCTGCCTTGGGAAGTTCTATTATTGTATCAATTTACAGTACCGTTGATGCTGTTGTTGTAGGTCAATACGAGGGACCTGACGGTTCTGCCGCGCTCAGCTGCATTATGCCCATGTGGTCTATGTTCATGAGCCTCGGCATCCTTATAGGAATCGGGGCATCCATTCTTATGAGTACGGCGCGCAGAAACGGTAATAAAAGATACGGCGACGAATTTTTCACGGCTGGTATGGCTGCTGCCGGAGTTCTTTCCTGTATACTTGTAGTACTTTTTCTGTTTTACCGCGACCGCTTTCTGATGATCTGCGGAGCAGAAGGGAAAATTCTGACGCTTGCGATGTCATATACCCGCTGGCTTACTTTTGCCGTTCCCTTTTTTCTTATCGGAAACGTATTTATGGCGTTCGTCCGAAATGACAATGCTCCGCAGCTTGCTACAGCTGCCGTTATCTGCGGCGGACTGATCAATATATCAGGTGATATTTTTTTCGTATTCGGACTTAAATGGGGTATTGGCGGTGCCGGATTTTCAACGGCGGTAAGTCAGGTTGCAGCATGTATCATACTTGCAGGACATGCATGCAGCAAAAGTAACGGCCTCAGGTTTGTACGGATGACACTTTCTGAATTGGCGGCACGGCTGAAGCGGCTGGCGGAAACAGGATTTGCACCGTTCATAGTTGATTTTTCGTTCGGTATCGGTGTTATACTTTTTAATAATCAGATTGTGCGGTATGCCGGAACCCTCGACCTTGCGGTATACGGAGCGGTCATCAATGTTTCAATGCTTTTTCAGTCGCTCTTTTACGGCGTGGGACAGGCAGTTCAGCCGCTGATATCCGAAAATAACGGTGCAGGAAAAAACGGACGTATACGCGGATTTCTTCATTTTGCATTTGGTACCGTCGCTGTTATGAGTATTATATTTTTTGCACTTGCAGAACTGCTGCCGGAACGGATACTCTGCATGTATATAAAAAAGACTCCGGAAGTGCTTGCGGCAAGTCCGCATATATTCCGCACATATGCAGTTTCATTTCTGCTTATGGGTGTAAATATCGTTGCAGGGTACTGCCTGCAGGCTGTACTTCGCACGGCGGGTTCGCTCGCCGTATCGTTACTCCGGGGCTGCATTCTGTGTTCCTTGTTTGTTCTTCTTCTGCCTGCCGTTTTCGGGTACAGCGCAATCTGGTATACGATGCCGCTTACGGAACTGTGTACGTTTGCCGTTACCGTAGTGCAGCTCGGGAAAATGAAAAAAAGCATGCGGTGAACATTCTGCTGCGTATAAAGCAGCGGAGCACTGTAATCATTTCAGGGAAAAGCGTACGGGATACCTGAATCTGACGGCTGCAGGTTTTCCGTTTACGAGCGCGGGTGTACAGGTAAGACCGGTCACGGCGTTTACGGCAGCTTCCGCAAATCCGTAACCGGGATCCTTAAGCACGTTGATTTTCCGTATCCGTCCTTCCGCATCTATGAACAGCTCAAGGTATACGACTCCTTCTATGCCCTGTTTCAATGCCATCGGCGGATAATTTATGCGCGCAAGAATTTCTTTTGAAGGTATCTGTGGTATGAGCGAAATTTTATGCTGCGGCAGATAATCAGGTTCCGCATCATTTTGTTCTGCTCCCTGCGCCGGTTTCTGTTCTATAACGGTATCGTCCGTCTCCTGGATCGTACTGGACGATTTGGGCTGGGCGGCGACGACGCGCTGAACGGTACCCTGTACAGGCGGAGGTGTGTATTCCTGAATGTCCACCAGTTTGAGTACCTGATATTCTTCTTCGTTCACCGGCTTTTCTTCTGTATGTTTTGAGAACTTAACGGACAGTATGAGTACTGCCGACAGCACCGTCATAACTGCAAACAGCACGGGCCGTATTGTCCTGACGAACTGAATGCCTGTATCTTCCGTAATTTTCATGTTTTTTCCCGTACAACAAAACTGACTGTGCGGTACTGCAGCAGCTGCAGTATCTGTACAACCGAATTCACGTACCGGTACGGCGTATTGCGGTCCGCTATGATATGAATCCGTGTTCCCGGATTCTCCGTAATAACGGCGGCAATTTTCTGTTCAAGTTCACTTTCCGTTACCGGAACGCCTTTACCGTGTTCTCCGACGCTTGTTTCTCCGCTGCTCTGAATCCATATCTCAAAGTTTTTCTCCAGCTGCGTTTTTTCGACTGTCTCCGCTTCGCTGTATTGGATCTTGGCTTCGTACCGCTGGTTCATAAGTGAAATAAGCATGATGAAAATAAGCAGAAGAAAGCCTATATCCGACATTGAAGAGGTTGTAATGGACGGTGCCTTTTTTTTCCGTGCAAGCCTGAACATCAGTTGTCCTCCATTCTGAATGAAAAGTTTTCGACGCCGAGTTTTCTGATTATACCGATCACGTCTATAACGTTCTGGTAGGGTGTGTCAGGCGCTATGGCAAGAACGAATGTCATGTTCGGATGTCCTGTAAGTGTATGCCGTACCGTTTCTTCCAGTCCGTCCATCGTCATCTTTTTCCCATCAATAAGAACAGTTCCGCTGCTCTCCAGAACACACCTGAGCAGGTCATTCTTTTGTACTATGCGCGGTACGGCTGTATCGGGCAGGCGCATAAGAAAACCTTTGTTAACGTTAAAGCCTGCGGTAACAATAAAGAAAATGATGAGCAGGAACGAAAGATCGTTGAGCGATCCGGAACTGCCGGGATCATCGCCGAGCCTGGTATGGCGCGTCAGTTTCATACCGCACTTTCTCCGCCGGCGGTGTTTCTGCTCCGGTAATCAAGAATTTCCGGTACAAGATCGTTCACCGCTTTAGTTATTTCCGCTGCAAAAAAGTCGACACGCTGTGCAAGCAGGTTATACGCGACAAGGGCTGTAATTGCGATGACAAGGCCGAATACGGTTGTTACGAGTGCTTCATAAATACCGTTTGCAACAAGCTGTGCATTTACGTCAGTTGCTTCTGCAATCGATCTGAACGCACCGATCATGCCGCTTACCGTTCCCAGAAATCCGGTGAGCGGTGCGATAGACGACAGGGACGTGAGGTAATTGAATCCGTTTTCAAGCCGCCGTATCCGCTCCTCTGCTTCTCCTTCCGCTGCGCGTTCCATACGGCTTTCTCCGAAACGTGCGTTCTTCAGGAGTACGAGCAGTACTGAAGCCGCGGTATTTTTCCGCGGCTGGGCCTGCAGAAACGAAACTGCGTCGTCCATTTTGTCTGCAGCAACAAACTGCTGTGTCTGTGTGCTCAGCGACGCTACTTTCAGGTTGTGATAGAAAATATATATAATCCGTTCAATGATGATTGCAACTGTTGCGATTGCAAATGCAAGCAGCGGCCACATGAATATTCCGCCCAGGCGGAACATTGCTATAAGACTTGTCTGTGTGTTCATATACTTATTTCTCCTTTCTCCAGTTCATAGATAATACATGTTCGTCATCAAACGGCAGGTCAAGGGCGAACCGGAAGAGCGGTGCACATTCCTGCCAGTCCCGCTTAAGCGTCCCTGTTTCCAGTATCTGCCGGAATTGATCCGGTACTGCAGGATATTCTTTCCCCCTGTTCTTTTTTTTCGTCATGCCCGGCAGCGCAGCTGCTGCATCTTCATATCCCAGGCCGTTCTGTGAAAGCCATGCACATACTGCTTCTATCCGGTCCCACCTGTCTGTCATCTGCGTAAGGGCACGGTCATCCTCCAGAAGGGTGTCTTCATACCGCAGAGAAGCCTGTTCCGGAACGGTAACGGTGACGGGTTCCGTCACATGCAGTATGAATGTCTGTTTTTCTGTACGCTGCGCGGTAATTTTTCCTGATGCGCTGAACCTGACTTCTGTCCAGCCGTCGCGCCAGTTTGAAAACCAGTATACGCTCCGTACGTCGTATTCCCCGTCGTCCTCCGGTACTGCTGCGATTTTTATGATGGCATGGTATTTGTTTTCACCTGATACAAATACACTTTCACCCTTTTCTGCCGGTGGAACGCCGGTACTCATACAGCCGGTTACTATGCATGCAGAAGAGATAAGCAGTGCAGCTGTAATCCGTATAAATAGTTGTTTTTTCATGATTTTTCCTTAAATATATTTAATAACTTATCTTCATGCCGACAGAGGGCATGGGGAACCCGATGTTGAAATCGGCATCCTGTCCTGTGTCAGATTCTTTTCCCGTCATCCTGTTCAGCGATTTATTTGCTTTGGGGCTGTACAGATTGACGAATATATCATTGGCTCCGACATACCATTCCCAGCGTACTTTTGAGTGCCTGTAGTAATTTGATACGGAAAGGCGGAGATCGACGGGGCAGGATATCTGCGTACGGAGCGTGTCGCTGTATACGGAACTGCGTGTGTAGCGCTGTACGACGGTATTCGTCCCGTCTTCATTCGGAATTACCGCGGCGTAAGAGGTGACTCCCCCTTCTTCTTCCATGGGTGTACCGGTAGCGACAGTTGCTTTTACCGTAAGCGTCATGCCGGGGCGGGGACGCCAGTTGCAGATGAGGTTGACCGTATTAAACCGGTGAAACGACGGATAATACCAGGTGTCAAGCGGATCTCCGCCGCTCGTTTCTTCACTGCTGTAGTCCTTTGTATACGGGTTCAGAAAGCGTGCATAGACAAACGAGTAGGTTATGTAGCCGTCCAGTTTTTCACCACCTTTTTTCTGAAGCATTGTATCGAATCCCGCGACATATCCCCGTCCGTCTGTCCTGACAGAATATTTGACATTGCCTGCATCAAGATCGTTCAGGACGATATATAACCGGTTCAAATACTGCTTGTAATATCCTTCAAGGTTAAAATGCCAGTCACCGGCAAAGTCTATTTCTGTACCTAGAACCTGGAACCACAGTCTGTCGGGCGATACATCGAAATCTTTTAAACCGTATTTTTTTTCAATTGCATTTGTCTGCATTGAAATCTGAGAAAAAAGACCTGTTCCGGCGGTGAATGCTATTTTATCAAATATGCCCTTATTCCGGAAAGGCGTATACTGTACGGAAAGGCGGGGATTTACAACAGGATATGTATTGAGTGAATAATCATTATCTGTTGTAGCTACATAACAATGATCAACACGGATACCTGCTTCTCCCTGAATCAGGGAAGTATCATTTCCGAACTCCCATAAGCCGAACATTCCTGTCTGGAAAATCCTGTTTCTGTCCGCGGTTACCGTGTATTCAACGTTGCTGAGTATCGGCGTTTGATATGAAGAAACGGTATTTTCTATCCATGCTTTTGCATTTTCGTCAATATGTGACTGACTTACCAGTTCCTCTGCGCCGAAAGATATACTGTCCTGTGCGGAGATCTGCGCTGTATCTTCAAGTTTTAACTGGTACTGCTCGAGGCGTACTAAAGATGAGATATCTGTGGAGAAACCGTTAAGCGTATAGCTTGTCTGTCCGTTGATTTTTCCGTCGTGTGTTCCGTCGTCGTCGTCATGGGCTGTTATAAAATCACTTGTATATGATAAAGTGCCTTCCGCATCGGATTTATACGTAAAATCCTGCCGGCTCTGATTGTATGAAGCAATCATTTTAACCTGATTCGAATCTGCCGGCAGCCACTCTGCAATAAGGCCGCTGAAAAAGGCTGTACTGAGCCAGGAAAATGAAGATGTCGTGGTGATAGAATCTTCTGAATCATCTGCATGTATCCCTACACCGTCGGATCCGATAAATGAATTAAACGTCAGATGCAGAAAAGGGCTCGGATTATAGTATGCCTTTACATAGCCGTCACGGATAAAGGGCATAGTCGGTATAGTATCTGCAAGATTCGTAATGCCGAGCGTATCGTACATCAGCGTAAGCGGTTCCAGATAGGTTAGTTTACCGCCGAACAGTACGCCCGCATTCTTTGAAAACGGCAGCTGTACGAACATATCGCTTGACATGGTGGAAACGCTTGCATCAACGCGTACCTGGTCGCTTTCCGGTGTCTTCGTCGTCACTTCAAGCAGCCCCGACATGACGTTCCCGTACCGTGCGGAGAAAATACCGTGCGACATTTTCGCGGATGATACCATAAGCGGATTGAATATGGAATATGCGCCTCCCCAGTGCCACGGATTCAGGACGGAGATTCCGTCCATAACTGTTCCCATTTCGGACGCATAGCCGCCGCGTATGGACGGCTGCGCATTAAAGCCGCCTGCATAGCCGATACCGGGAAGTGTCTTTATTGAAGACATGACGTCTTCAATAAGGCCCGATTCTGCCGTCGTTTTCATTTCCGCATTGTTCATTACCTGCGACACGCCCGGTTTTGCATCAGTTTTACCAGGAGCTGCCCGTTCAACGACAAGTTCTTTTCCTTCGACAACTCCGGACATTACAAGTTCTATTTTTACTGTTTTTTCTCCGCTTCTGATTACAGCACGCGTATCGTTATACCCCGGAAGCGTTACGAGTATTGTCTCCGTATCCCTTTTTTCGGGAAATGGAATGACGGCAGTACCGCTGCTGTCTGTCCCGTATGTTTTTTGTGAATCAGCGTCCGTTATTACGGCGCCTTCCAGAGGTATGTCCAGATCATGGTCGAAAACGGTGACCGTCACATCTGCCGCAAATACCTGTGCCGTAATAAAAAGGCAGACAGCTGCTGTTTTAAGTAATTGTTTCATAAAAATTTATTTCCTTTTTTAGTTATCATACTTTACTTTCGTAAACTGAAGGTAGTACATCTCCTTTTCTATATATTCTGAACTTAAAGATTATGTCAAATGTAAAGGCAGGTGCTGCCCCAGGGTCAAGAGAAATAATAGTCAGTAGTGCGGCAACAGCCTTTATAAAAAGAGCGGGTGAAAATACATATAATCTCCTCTCTGTGCTTTATTTCAGATATCTGAAATAAAGCAGGTGTTTAGTAATGAACTGCTGATTATAAACAGGTACTGTTTAATCAGCGTATGTATAAGGATGCAGCAGGATATTTTAGAAAAATATAACGAGAATAAAAATATAAAAGAACTGCTGAATATTTTTCAGTATAGTATTGCGCCTGTAAATAAAGATAAAAACATCCTCAACGTACACAAGGTTTAACATACATTATGGGTATGTGTAAACATATATCTGTTAAAAATATTTGACTTAAAAGTACATTTGTAATACATCTTCGTCATTGAACGGCAGGTCAAGAGCGAACCGGAAGAGCGGTGCGCTTTCCTGCCAGTCCCGCATAAGCGTCCCTGTTTCCAGTATCTGCCGGAATTCATCCGGTACCGGAGGATATTCTTCGCCGCTGTTTTTTTTCGTCATTTCCGGCAGCGGGTATGATGACTTTTCCCTCTGTATCAGTTCGGTATATTTTTCCTGAATCAGAAACTTCAATAAGAGCGTCTTCGAGCGGTATGCCAGGATCCTGATCGGTAACGGTGACCGTGATATCCTGAGCAAACGCCGCCGTCGTAAGAAACAGCCAGGCTGATGTTGCAGTATAAAAAGACAGCCTCGTATGCAATTTTATTCTCCTCGTGTTTTATGCATACACAGTAGCAGAAAACTTTTCAGTATCTGCATGACAGGAATAAATTGTTATCAAACGGGAATAAATTACAGAATGCCATAAAAATGCATTTTTATTTTATAGAAAAAAATGGCTGGAAGGGAGTACACGTTGACACATACAGGTAATTGTCTGTACCATTTTAATCCGGTGACACATAGTATGAAAAAACTGAAATCTCTTCTATTACTATCTGATTCATCCGCACCCCGGGAGGGATATACGGAAGCCGCAGGATTTACTGCTGCCTCCTTTCTGTATTTTTTTTCACTGGTCCTGTATACGTGGAGTACTCCCGTGTGGTTCAGCCGTTTTCCCCGTGCGTCTGCGTTCCGGTTCATTCTTGCTGTGGGTGTATACTGTCTGTGCTGCATGCTGTTTTGCGGACTCAGGTTTGCAGGCATTGTCTGCCGCCTGCCTGCTGCACCGTTCGTCCGTACATTTCTTCTGTCTTTTATTCCCGTTGTGGTGTTTTCCGTACTTGTGCTTGCAGGAGGAGGGCTTTCACTGCAGCATCTGCAGCTTGTTGTGCGTATGAGCGACATATATGTATGTGCAGGATTGTGGGCAGGAATATATGCAGCGGAAAAAAAACTTCCCCCTGAGCAGGCTGCTGCCGGTCCGTTCAGCACGTTTTTTCTGTATGGTATGATCCAGACAGCTGCCGCCCTGATTTCTCTGCTGCCGTATATTCCCGGATTTATTACGGCAGTGTGCCGCACATCTGTGCTGTTTGTGTTTCTCTTTTACGAAATTTTCAGGCATCCGTTTTATTCTGAACGGAACAGGAGTACTGCCGGTATGAAAAATGACAGCGGCATCAGCACCGTTGCTGCGCAGTACGGACTGTCCGCCCGGGAAACGGAAGTATTTGAGCTGGTCTGCCGCGGCAGAACAAACGAGGAAATTGCTGCCGGGCTTTTTATTTCACTTTCCACCGTAAAAACTCATCTTTCTTCCATATTTTTGAAAACCGGGGTACGGAACAGGCTTGAGGCTGCCGCGTTATGCCGGAAAAACTGAAAATCATACTTCCGGCCGATACCGGCACGACAGCGCATAGAGTATGGTTAGTACATATGGAGGCTCAGATGAAAAATTCTTTGTTGCAGATTTTCCTGTTTTCCTGTATGTTCCTGCTCGCTGCCGGAAGTGTCTGTGTGTCCTGCGTTTCTGCTCCGGATGCAGGGAATGCAAAACACGATATATCTGTTAATGCAGGAAAGAATATCAACGGTGATATTTTTACGTACAGTGTTTTTTCAAAAATAAAAAGTGTGCTGCTCGTCGACGAAAAGGACCGCTCAAAAAAGATGGAACTTTCAGCAGATGACTGGAGCTATAATCAGGATACGACCCGGATTGTCATAAACAGGCCTGTTCCTTTCAGTTCATACATAGTGTGTGTCCGGGGAGAAGGAGCGTTTCCGTATTCCTATGTCCTGAACGGTATCATTAATCTGAAGAATATGTATGTCGTGCTTAATGACCGGCTCGCTATAGACGGGTATGATTATACCTTCGATTCCGGAACAAACCGTCTGACGTTCCGCAGCGACATCAATATAAACGACTGTAAATGGTATATAACATACGACATGAACGGCGGCAGCGCTGCCTTAAGCGACGGATACTCCGGCGATAAGGATTATGACCGGCTGAGCTATTTTGAGGCACAGCACCGGAAGCAGTATCTTGATTCGTGGTACGACAGTCAGAATTCATTCTGGTTTTTTTCTGATTCTCCGTCTGAAGGACAGAAACCGGCTCTTGTGAAACGTGCTGCAACTCCGGCGGAACTGCAGACCATGAAATCTTTCCCTGTTTCCGTTATGAAAATCAGAATGAAAACGTCAGCTAAAAAACTTTCCCGTGAACTGGGATATACGATATCGTTTCCCCGGAAAATAACGCTTCCTGAATATAACGCGCAGTACACGACAGATTTTCAGACGATTGAAGAATATTCCGAAGCGGGAAAACTTGTAAAAAAACTGTATGTGTTCTACGAGCTTACATCGGAACCGGACAGCAGTCTTCCTTCGCAGCTGGGGCTGTATATTCTGCCGCCTGAGGTACCTGCAGGGACAGATGCGGACGAATCCGTCCGGGTGATCAGTTCGGATACGGCGGATCTTGGCATTCCCGTATCCAGACTCCGCTGCTGGGCGCTGTTTTCGGACAGCGGAAATGATTTGGCGGACAAACCCTCCGTGGTCAGTGAAACGCAGTGGTCATGGCATACCCGGAGTGCAGACTATATGCTGGAATCGGATTCCGTGTACGAGGCTGTCTGCGGGGCGTTTATCAGGCAGCTTGTAAAGTAAAAACAGAGCACCTCCTGCAGTCTTATACTAATGATATGTGTTTACAAACTAATAACATTAGTTTATAACAGTATTGTCGTAGTTTAGAGGGCTGATATGAGTACAAAAAGGGAACTGGATACGCAGACGATTCTTTCCTCTGCAGTCGAACTGGCAGAAGAAAAGGGGCTTGAAAACGTATCCCTGGTACAGGTTGCGGAAAAACTGGGTATAAAACCGCCGTCCCTGTACAATCATGTGAACGGGATGCAGGAGCTTACGGAGGGAATTGCAAAACTGGCTGTCGGCAGGCTGGAGGAAGTTGTGCGGAATGCGGCTGTAGGACGGTCGAAAGACGATGCTTTGACCGCTGTTGCTCTGGCATACCGCCGGTTTGCAGGAGAAAATCCTGAACTGTATAAAGCCATTTTAAGGTTCCCTGACTGTCATACTAAAGATGTCCGGGAAACGGGTCACGCCATTGTCCGTATTCTGTATCAGATAATGGAACCGTATCAGTACAGTAAAAAAGAAACTATTCACTTTGTCCGCGGGTTCCGCAGTGCTCTGCACGGCTTTGTTTCACTGGAAGCTGCAGGTTTTTTCAGGGACGGTGAGGCAGCTGTGGACGAAAGTTATAGGAAGCTTGTTTCCCGTCTTATTTCTACGTTACATACGGAAGAAGGTGCATAATATGTTTCAATATATCGCGCTGCCCATTGCAGGGTTTGTAGTAGGGCTTCTGATTGTTTCTCTTGGCGGTGGCGGCGGTGCCGTCTATGTGGGAATACTTACTGTTATATTCCATATATCTCCCGGAATAGCAGCGTCTACGTCGCTTGCAACGACTATTCCCACTACAGCGGTGGGAACACTGAGCCACTGGAAAGCGGGAAATGTGAACTGGCATTTCGGACTTACGATGCTTGCCGGTGGAGCAGCAGGGGCCGTCATAGGTTCTCTGTGTTCCGGTTTTCTTCCGGAGAATCTGTACAATAAGGTAACCGGGGCAATTCTGCTGCTTCTTGCCGTGCAGATGCTGGTTTCGCATATAAGGAAACCCCTGGCACAGAGCTGTGATCAGGGAACCGGTCAGACCTGTAAAAAATCGGGAACAGTAAAGGCTGTCTGTTTCGGACTGCTCGGCGGAATCATGTCCGGGCTTGTCGGACTCAGCGGCGGCGGGCCGATCATTGCAGGGCTGATGATTCTTGGCTGCCGGGCACTTGAAACGGTGGGGACTTCTGTTCTTGTGTTGTTCGGCATAGCTGTTACCGGTTTTCTTACGCATCTGGGAATAGGAAACATCGACTGGAAACTTACCGGCCTTCTGAGCGCAGGCACGGTCTGCGGAGCATTTGTCGGGCCTCTTCTCCTTAAACGGGCAGACAAAAAAAAGCTGGAAAAAATTCTTCAACCTGTACTTTTTATTATGATTGTTGTCATGGGTGGAATAGAAGTATTTAAATAACAGGGCGGGTACGATATGTAATA
>Ga0172378_10000629_pt1 | contig 31232 bp, 18 predicted proteins | sample GrowelOW332metaG_FD_119755 | JGI IMG/M metagenome (GOLD analysis project Ga0172378, IMG submission 119755) | Groundwater microbial communities from an aquifer near a municipal landfill in Southern Ontario, Canada - Pumphouse #3_1 metaG | ecosystem: Environmental > Aquatic > Deep subsurface >...
CGCTGATCATAAGAATTAGGCTTAATTTCAATAGGAACTATTTCTGAAACTTTCAATCCGTATCCTTCAAGTCCTACACGTTTAACAGGATTATTAGTCATCAGTCTCATTTTGCATATTCCCAGGTTTCTTAAAATCTGAGCGCCAACACCATAATCTCTTTCGTCAGCGCCAAAACCAAGATGAATATTTGCATCAACTGTATCCATACCTTCATCCTGCAGTTTATATGCAGCAATTTTGTTCATTAGTCCTATTCCACGGCCTTCCTGCATTAAATAAACAATTACCCCTTTGCCTTCCTTTTCGATTATTTCCATTGATTTGTGCAACTGATCGCCACATTCACATCTTAAAGATCCGAAAGTATCACCGGTCATGCATGAAGAATGTACACGTACCAAGACATCTTCTTCTTTTGTCCAGGTACCTTTTATTAGAGCAATATGTTCAAGCCCGTTGGATTTTTGTTTAAAAGGTATTACTCTGAAATTTCCGTATTTTGTTGGAAGAGGAACTTCTTCTCCTCTTGTTATAAGACTTTCGAATTGAAGACGATAAGCAATCAAATCTTTAATAGAGACGATTTTCATATCGTATTTTTTTGCTTTTTCCATAAGCTGGGGAAGTCTTGCCATTGTTCCGTCTTCGTTCATAATTTCAACAAGAACTCCTGCGGGTTTTAATCCGGCCAGACGAGCCAGGTCAACAGCTGCTTCTGTGTGCCCTGCACGACGTATTACTCCACGATTTTTTGCCATTAGAGGAAAAATATGTCCGGGACGTCCAAGTTCTTCAGCTGAGGTTTTTTCATCTGCTAAAGCACGGATAGTTTTTGCTCTGTCAGAAACCGAAATTCCTGTGGTGCATCCATGTCCCAGAAGATCAATTGAAACTGTAAAAGGTGTCTCCTGTAATGATGTATTATTGTTTACCATAAAATTAAGATCCATCTTTTTACAACGGTCTTCTGTTATAGGAGCACAAATCAGACCCCTTCCGTTAGTAGCCATGAAATTAACTTTTTCATCAGTGATTAATTCCGCGGAAGTGATGAAATCGCCTTCGTTTTCTCGATCTTCATCGTCAACAACTATAATCAGTTCTCCATTTTTTATGGCAGCAAGTGCTTCGGGAATAGAATTTAATTTGATTTCTGTCATTCTTTTGTTTCTTTATTTTTGAGATAAAAATACAATAAATATTTACAATAGGCTAAGATTAACCGGAATGTGAAATAAGATAAAGATTTCTTATTTTTAGTTCCTTAATACTTAATATTATTTATTGAGATGTCCTTCGTAAAATTTAAGTAAATTTCCGACTATTGTCAGGTTGTCAAATTTTTTGCAGATAAAATCTACAGCATTTTTACAGATCTTTTTAAACAGCGTCTGGTTTGAAATCAATTCTTCTATGTTTTTAATAAAAACTTCCGGATTATCGGCAATCAGGATGTTCTCATGATCAATAGCGGGTATCCCTTCACTTCCTATACTAGTACTTACAACAGCTTTTCCCAGAGCCATTCCTTCAATAATTTTTATTCTGATCCCACTACCTGAAAGTACAGGAACAATCATTATAGCTTTTGAAGAAATAAAGGAATATGCATCATCTACCTCTCCAACGAATTCAATTTTTGCGTTGGCAAATGTGTTTTTTAGCCAGTTAGGAATATTCCTTCCGGCAATATAAAATTTTAGTTTGGGATATTTTTCCTTTATAGATGGCCAGCAGGAATGAATGAACCAGAGTAACCCTTCCTGATTTGGATACCAGTCCATTGCTCCGATATGAAAAAGGGAAGGATATTCCAAATTTTTGACAGTAGGTACAAGCAGAGGCAGATTTATTCCTGTCTGCGATGTATATCTTGGCTTTTTATTGCCCAGTTTATCACAGGTCAGGCCGTCTCTTTCTGTTATGGAAACCAGGGTGTCGTATTTATTAATAAAACTAATTTCAAATTTTTTCAGACGTTTTGCCATAATTTTTTCATAAAGGGATCTTATTCCATGTATTGGCTGAAGATCCTGTCTGATCTGATGTTCAATATTATGAACACGATATGAAAATAATGCATCACTATATTCCCTGGCTATTGAAATATAAGGGCATACATAAAGTCCTTCAAACTGTATTATGTCAAATTTTTCTTTTTGTAGCAAGCTGATTAGTGCTTTTTTATATTCTTTTTGAATATACCTGGTAGCTCTGTAAGGAAGTTTAGAAAAAAAAAGATTAGTCAATATAGAGAACGCAACATTGGAATATGGCATATCTACTACCTGAAAATTAATTTCTTTTGTAAGATATTCAGGAATTGAGCTGGTTTCAAAATGAGTTCTTCCTGTGTTCATAGCCAGTACTGTTACTTTGTTCCCATGTAGGAAAAAACCTTTTGAAAGACTGAAAACAGCAATAGTTCCACCCTCTTTAGGAGGCCATGGTACTTTATTCGTTAGTTGAAGAATTTTCATGACTATTCTTTTTTTGAAATCCTGTATTAAAAGAAAGAAATTTAATAATTTTTTTGAATTTTTCCTGATATACTTCAATATTTAATATCCCAGAATCATGAGCCGATTTATATGTTAAAAATAAACCCAAAGGGAAAAATATAAAAGTTGAGAACCACATACCGTTAAACATATTCCAAATATCTTCACGGGCGAACTTTTCTCCAAACATGGAAACCATATAATAGAGAATGAACATTAATATGGAAATTACAACCGGCATTCCCAGTCCTCCTTTTCTAATGATAGCTCCAAGTGGTGCTCCTATAAAGAAAAATATTACGCATGCAAATGACCATGTGAATTTTTTGTATTTCTCCATGGCATATTTATTTATACTTTTTTTCATGCCGTATAACTCTGCCGTGTTTTGATCGATTAGCTGCTTATTATTTTTAATTTTTTTAGAAGCAGAAGCGAGAACTTTTTCTTTTTCTATATCGTTAAGCTTGTTGTAAAATGTTTTGTAATCTGCAGCTTTGCTAAAATCTACCCGTTCATATGTTTTCTGAGAATCAACTGGCTGACTTAATCCCATAATAGATTTTTCAAGAACATCGTTATATTTTAGTCGCAATGCGAAATTTCTAACTTTATACTTATATCTAAAAGTTAAGGAATCTCTAAAATGTGTTAGTTGTGAAAGATTCATCATGTGATAGGCACTCCGAAGGCTATTTTCGTTTGTCTTCTTGAAATCGAAGCCCCTAAGAGAAATTGGTATTGTCTCTTTGTCAAAAGAAGTTCGTTGAAAAGGATGTCTTTTTGCTGCTTCACCATTGGCTCTTTGGTCAATATCTGAACCCCCGTGGTAAAGAGTCATGACCATAAATTTTTTATCTTTTGAAATGTTCATATATCCTGAATCCGCAATGGTTACAGAAACATTACCTCTGTTTTCAGTGTGATCGTATATAAGAATATTATACATCATTTTACTCGTTTTACTTTTCCGGTCAACCTTAATACTGTAACCATCTATATCATTTGTAAAAATGCCTTCTTTTATAATCATTTCAGGCTTTTGCCTTTTTACACTGACCATAAGTGCCCCGAATTTAAGATTAGTCCTTGGCAGAATATTATTCTGAAAGTAAAAAGCAAAAGAACAAAGAAAAATAGCCAAAAGGAATAATGGCCTCATTATCCTTATAAGAGAAATTCCGGAAGCCTTCATGGCTATAAGTTCATAATTTTCACCAAGATTTCCAAAAGACATTATAGAAGCGAGTAACATAGCAAGGGGAAAAGCCATCGGAAATAAGGCAAGTGAAGCGTAATATAGAAGTCCTAATACCACATCCCAATCTAGTCCTTTACCTACAAGATCATCTATGTATTTCCAGAGAAATTGCATAAGCAGAACAAATACACAGATAAGAAAGGTCATAAAAAAAGGACCTAAAAAACTTTTTAATACAAATTGGTGCAGTCGTTTCATTTTTCAGAGTATCAAGTTTACTACAGACGGACAATTTTTACTAAAAAAGTTAAATTATTTTATCCTTTCCTGTAAATAAAAGTAGATACAAAGCTAACTAATTATAGGAACAGAAAGGTTATCTTATTCTTAAAAAATCAATTTAGATTAAAATTGATTTTTTTGCTTCTGAAAAATCATAAATATATTAACAGCCAAGATCTCTTTTTAATTCATCAATTTGTGAATTCCACAGATTTATGGATTCATTTTCTTCTCCTTTTTCTGAAAAATCTGTAATATTAAGAGAAACATCACCTGTCAGTTCATTTTTATTAATATCAAATTCAAAAAAATCACCTTTATCATCGCCATCTATCCATTGAAAACGAACGGTTTTGCAATTTTTGTTAATAACCCTTTCTGCTGTCTGGGAAGAACCACTCCAGAAAAAAGTATAAAAATTCCCTTTAACCTTAACATCATCAGCGAACCATTCAGACAGCCCTGAAGCATTGCTTAACCTGGTATATAGTACCTTAATAGTACAATTTAAAGAATATTCCAGATTTATTTCTGATTTTAGACTCATTTATTTATACTTGTTTTATTGCAAGTTAATTATATTATCATGATATACAAATTTGAATAAAAATATAAAGTTGATTTTTTGGCATTTTTTTAGACTTTCTTTAAACAAATTACTATATTTGCAACCTCAAAAATGGAATGGCGAGGTAGCTCAGCTGGTTAGAGCGCGTGATTCATAATCACGAGGTCGTCGGATCATGCCCGACTCTCGCTACAAACAACAAAACCACAATTTTATAATTGTGGTTTTGTTGTTTATTTTTTTGGAATATATTTCTCTCGCCTCGTATAAATATAAATGTCGGAACCAAAAGGATCCGGATCATCAGCAGGCTGGTAATATTCATCGTATTTAAGGGAAAATGTTGTCTTTTGTCTTCGTATATATATTACTATCGTTTAAGAGTTAAGAAGAATAAAAAATATCTTTAACTTTTCTTTGAAATTCAGATAAAATTCTTGAATTTTATTGTGTATTATGTAGTTTTTTCTGACAAAAATTGTTTTTTTTGTCTTGTTTTCTTATACTTTTGAAACAAAAATATATTTATTATCATAAGACATTAAACGTTCTACTAATTTTTTTGTCTAAACGATATTATCAGAAAATTAAAACTGTGGAAATAATCATTGAGAACTTATGCAAGATATATGACAATGGCAAAAAGGCAATTGATCATATAGACCTTAAAATTGAAGATGGTATGTTTGGATTGCTTGGACCTAATGGTGCCGGAAAATCCACATTAATGCGAATGCTTGTTTCTCTGATGAAACCTTCATCAGGGAAAGTAACTGTAGATGGGTACGATCTTATAAAGGACAGAAAAAAAATACGTTCGATGGTAGGATATCTGCCTCAGGATTTTCGTTTTTTTTCACAATTAAAGACATATGAGTTTTTGGATTATGCAGCTCGTCTTTCCGGAATGAAATCAAGAGGTAAAAGGGCTGATGCCGTCAATAAAATGCTGGAAGAAGTAGGTCTCTTCGAGGCCAGGGATCGTCAGGCAAATCGTTTATCGGGAGGAATGAAAAGACGTCTTGGAATTGCACAGGCTCTTATTAACAATCCTCGTCTGATTATTGTGGATGAACCAACTACAGGACTGGATCCTGAGGAGCGTATCCGTTTTAGGAATTTGCTTTCTGTAATTTCCACACAGGATGTGATTATTATTCTTTCTACCCATATTGTTAGTGATATTTCCAGTACCTGCCGTGATATGGCTCTTTTGAATAATGGAATGCTCGAATATAAGGGTTCTCCCGATGATTTCGTTACACAGGCCAGAGGGAAAGTATGGTTGATTAAAGCAACCGAATCGGATTATATGAAAATTAATGATTTTTATCCTGTAGTTTCAAATATTCCTGTTCAAGATGGATGGGAAATTCAGGTTGTGGCTGATGAAATAAAAGGATTTAAGGGCATTCCTATCGAGCCTAATCTTGAACATGCCTATGTTTATTTTATGGAAAAAGAGGATAAAAAAATTAATCAATAAAAATACAATGTATGTTCTCATTTTATAAAATGAATTCTATTGCGTTCTATGAGACGAAGACCCTTCTTAGGAGCTGGTTCTTTCGTATTTTTGCATTGATAGCCATTGTTGTTCTTGTTTTTTTCAATATACAAATGCTTATTCACGCAGGGGGAGGTGCCGGAGATTGGTCTATAAAAGGGATCCCTTCAGTGATTCCTTATGTGAATATTTTGCTGTTGAATATGGTGCAGGCTGTAATAGCTATTTTTCTTGCATCTGACTTTTTGAAAAGAGATAAAAAATTAGATACAACGGATGTTATATATGTCCGTTCAATGACAAACAAGGAATATGTTTTTGGGAAAACACTCGGAAATCTTATTGTCTTTTTTATTCTGAATGTAATCATTTTAGCCATCGCTATGGTTTTTAATATGGTTGCAAAAAATGTAGAGATAGATTTTCTTTCTTATTTATACTATTTTCTTATTATTAGTATTCCTACTCTTATTTTTATTCTGGGACTTTCTTTTTTTATGATGTCCCTTGTCCGAAATCAGGCAGTGACATTTCTTCTTCTTTTGATTTATGTAGCGGTATCTTTGTTTTATCTTGGAGATAAATTTTATCATCTGTTTGATTATATGGCTTACAGGATTCCCCTTACATTTTCAGATTTTGTTGGTTTCGGAAATTTTAAGGAGATTCTTGTTATCAGAGGAATGTATCTTTTTCTCGGCATTTCATTCATTTTTTTTACAGTTGTTTTAATGCAGCGGATGCCAAATTCTAAAAATACACGATTGTTTTCTTTTTTATGGGGAATTTGTTTCCTTATTGGTGGTATATTTCTGGGATTTAAACATATAGAATCTTATATCTATGATCAGAAAACCAGAACGGAAATGCTTACACGAAATGATAATTATACCGATATACAGCAACTTACTGTGAAGAATTATAATATAAACATTGAACATAATGAAGAAACCATACGGTGTAAAAGTGTGCTTACGGTGAAAAATGAAAAGAAAGATACTCTTAATAAAATTGTATTTGCCCTGAATCCGGGACTTAAGGTAAGCAGTGTTCTTGTAAATGATAAACAGCAGCCTTTTATACAGGTATCTGGTATTATAGAACTTACAGGATATTCTGTTTTTCCTCAACAGGAGGCAACACTATCTTTTAGTTATGAGGGAGGAATTAATGAATCTTCATGTTATCTTGACATCTGTGATTCCATAAGAAATCTTGATTATAGAAATGGGATATATAATATAGATAAAAGATACGCATTTGTTACTTCAACATATTTATTATTGACACGTGAGGCCGGATGGTATCCCATTCCTGGAGCCGGAGTTGGACTAAAGAACAAACAATGGTTTAACAGGCAGTTTAGTGATTATAAACTGGATGTAAAGGTTAATTCCGGTTTTATGGCTATATCGCAGGGACAGAAAGAAGAAAAAGATGATCATGTTATTTTTACATCGGAACATCCTTTGTCTGAAATTTCATTGATTGTAGGAGATTATGAAAAACAAACAGTTATAGCTGATTCTCTGAACTTTTCGGTATATGTTAAAAAAGGTCATGATTATTTTTCAGACTTTTTTTCTGAAATAAAAGATACTATTCCCAGTTTGATTTCAGAAAGAATACAGGATTTCGAAAGAAGTGTGGATCTTTATTATCCGTTTGACAGGTTTTCTATAGTAGAAGTTCCTGTTCAGTTTTTTACATATGACAGATTACTAACCGGGATGAAAGAACAAATGCAGCCGGAAATGGTTTTATTCGGAGAGAAAGGTGTTGTATGTAACGATGCCGATTTTTATGGAAGTATGCAAATCAGAAGAGGTGGACCCGGACGTGGTGGAAGGGGTAATGATTCAGAAATGACTCCTGAAGATAAAAAGATACAGATTTTACAGAATTTTCTATCACTATTTACACGTGAAGAAGGTCACATTAATTTTACCCGTTCGCGGGGAGAGTTTTCAGTTTCTTCATCAATTAATCCTTATTATGCATTCCCATTATTTTATGATAATGCTTATTTTATAAGTTCTGATCAATGGCCTGTTATGGATCAGATTTTTGAGAGTTATAAAAAGAGTTCCATGTCAGATAATCGTATGATGGGCTTTATGAGGGATATTAGTGGAACGTCTGACGAGGAAAAGGCAAATATTGCTCTTATGTCACAGAATTTTAAAGAGATACTTAATGATCCTGACAAGAAAGATATTGTAAAAAGTGTAATGGAGCTTAAAGGGGAAACATTATTTTCTATTATTAAATATAAAGCAGGAGAAGAAAAATTTGATGATTTTTTGTATGATTTTTTACAACGCTATCAATTTAAATCTGTGGATATTAAAGAGTTTATTGATGAAGTAAAAGGAAAATTTAATATTGATCTTCTTGAATATATGAAGGAATGGTTCAATAGCAAGGAACTTCCTGCTTTCATGTTTGGACCGGTCAATGCTTTAAATGTGCTTAAAGATGATGAGCAGATGACTATGGTTAATTTTAAGGTAACAAATACTGAAAAAGAGCAGGGAGTATTCACAGTTAATTTTCGTACAGGAGGCGGTCGTGGAAGAGGTGGTAATTCTTCTGAAACCATAGAAAAAACTGTTCTTGTGGAAGGAAAACAGACCAAGGATATTACTTTTCTGCTGGAAGGTACACCCAGAGGAATTACTTTTAATACTCTTGCTTCAAAAAATATTCCTAATGAAATTAGGCTATCTCTTGATAAGATTCTTACGGATAATAAAATCATACCATACGAAGGAGAGAAAATAGAGGAAAATCCGGTGAATCTGACGGGAAGAAATGAAATTATTGTCGATAATGAAGATCCCGGTTTTTCTGTGACAAAATCTACAGGTTACAAAAGTTTGCTTAGCAAAATATTGTTTTCCTATCAGGAAACTACAGATAGTAAATATTTGGGATTTAATGAGTGGCGAGCTCCTTGGGACTGGAGACTGACTACTAATTCTGATTTTTATGGTAATTCTATTCGATCGGCGTATTATGTTCGATCAGGTGAAGGAGATAAAAAAGCAGAATGGAAGATTCCTCTTAAAAAAGCAGGATATTATAAAGTTTACGTATATATTTATAAAGATGATCATCGTCGTCGTCGTGACAGCGACAAAGGAGGATATCATTACACGGTATATTCAGATAATGGAGAAGAGAATATAATAATGGAAATGAGTTCGGCAGAAGCAGGCTGGAATTCTCTTGGATCTTATCATTTTTCGTCAGATTCGGCAGTTGTTGAATTAACAAACCAATCTGAAAGCCGTATGGTAATTGCAGATGCAGTAAAATTAGAAAAACAGGATTAGAATAATTATTATTGAGAAAAATTAAACATATGAGATTAAGAATATTTATTTTGACGTTTTCTTTACTTTTTGGGGCAAAAATGCTTGTCGCCCAGCAGATTCTTACATTGGAACATACGCTGGAAATAGCTATGCAGAATAGTCCGAATATACAGAGTTCAATATTGAATATGAACAGGTATCAGGAAACTCTTAAGGCGAATAAGGCTTCTTTAAAGTCGCAGTTTACGCTGAGTTTAGATCCTTTAAAATATTCAAAAAAACGTTCTTTTGACGAATATTCGTCATCATGGTACACTAATGAATCATGGGGGTCATCGGGAAGGTTAAGAGCTTCTCAGCCTATACTCATGACAAACGGAACTGTTTCTCTGGTGAATGATTTTGGATGGCAGAAAAATAATAGTACGGCCGGGGGTGGTCGTGATATTAAATCTTTTTCTAATGATCTTTACCTGAGTGTTTCGCAGCCATTGTTTACTTATAATAAGCTTAAAGTCGAACTTAAGGAAATTGAATTAAATCTTGAAAATTCAAAATTAGCTTATGCCTTAAAAAAACTGGAAGTAGAAAGGAGTGTGACACAATACTTTTATAATGTTTATATGGCTCAGATGAGTCTGACTATTGCACAGGAAGAAGAAGCAAATACCAAAAAGAGCTATGAAATTATAAAGAACAAGGTTGATGCCGGTTTATCTGCAATGGAAGAATTGTATCAGGCCGAATTGAATTATTCTTCATCACAGTCCTCTGTGCTAAATGCCAGAGCGTCTCTTGAACAGGATAAAGATCAGCTTAAACAGTATATCGGTATGGATATTTATGAAGAAATTACTGTGATGGCAGATATTAATGCTGAGCCTGTGAAGGTAGATCTTAAAAAAGCTATTGAGTGTGGTTTGAAATCACGAATGGAACTTCGGCAAAATGGTATAAAAATTGAAACTTCACAGTTTGATATGATGAGTGTAAAGGCTCAAAACGAATTTAATGGAAGTCTTAATTTCTCAATGGGAATAATAGGGGAGAATGAAAACATTTCAGATATTTATAAAAATCCTACACAGAATCCTACTGTTTCTCTTTCTTTCAACATACCTCTTATAGATTGGGGAGAGAAAAAAGCAAAAATTAAGGCTCAGGAGGCCAGCATGGCACAGACACAACTGAGTTTTGACGATGAAAAAACGTCGATAATTGTTAATATCCGTCAATCCTACAGAGAAATGGAGAATACATTGCTTCAGATAAAAATAGCTAAACAGGGCGAACGTAATGCTCAGCTTACATATGATATTAATCTTGAAAGATATTCTAATGGAGACCTGACGGGAATGGATCTGAACCAGTTTCAGACTCAGCTTTCTACTAAGAAGAAAAATTATGCACAATCACAGATTAATTACAGAATTCAGTTATTGAATTTAAAAATTCAATCGATGTATGATTTTGAGACTCAGAAAACACTTTTGCCTGAAAATCTTATGAAAGTAGAAAATATTAAAATAAAGAATTATAATTATAACAAATAGATAACTAATCAAATAAGATAATTCGAAAAAAGACAGACTCATGAAAATAATAAAATTAGCAATCCCGGTTTTTTTGATAGCCATTACAGCGTGCAGTAATCAAAATTCGGATACACAGACCGAGGTGGCATCGCCGGTTTCCGTAACTGATATAAAATACGGATCTATTGAAAAAACAATTAGTACCACAGGAACAGTTTCTTCTGTAAAAGAAGTAAGTCTTTCAACTAAGATAGCCGGTGATTATATTTTGAAAACCAATCCGCGGACGGGGCATTTATTTGTACTCGGAGATCAGGTTTATGATAATCAGACTATCATAGCTATTGAAGATGCTGAATATCTTAATGGAATAGGACTGGAAGCAAAGAAACTGAATCTTGATATATCAAATCAGGAATATAAACAGCAAAAGTCACTTTTTGAAAAGGGAGGTGTCACCCAGAGTGACCTCAGTAAAGCAGAGGTTTCGAAGGTGAATGCCAATAATAGTTACGAACTTGCACAGATTAAACTTGGTGATATGAGCGTAAAAGCTCCTTTTCAGGGGGTTATTACTGGTTTACCTTATTTTACTCAGAATACAAGGGTTAGCAGTGGTACTTCTGTAGTAACTATTATGGATTACAGTAAGCTATTACTTGACGTCAGCCTTCCTGAAAAATACATTAACACGATTGAGAAAAATATGAAAATCAGGGCGATGAATTATACTTTGCCTGATGATACACTATCAGGTATTGTAACTGACCTATCTCCTGCAATTAGCTCAACTACACGTACATTCACCGCAAAATTAAGGATCAACAATGACAATATGAAGTTACGTCCCGGAATGTTTGTTAGAACCGATATTATTTTGGATCATAAAGACAGTGTTATTGTTATACCAAAAGAGATTGTAAATTCTTCTAATAATGGTAAATATGTGTTTATTGTTAATAAAGGAACGGCTGAATCGAAACGTGTTAAGACCGGGTATCAGGATAATGATAATATAGAAATTATCTCCGGGTTAAACATTAATGATCAGTTGATTATAAAAGGATATGAGACATTAAGAGATCGTTCGAAGGTGAAAGTCATTAAATAAAGTTTACAGCTGTGAAGAAATTAAGCGAATTTGCTATAAAATATCCGGTAACCATAACGATGATTGTTCTGGGCGTAATATTACTGGGTTATTTGTCCTATGATAAGCTGGGAGTTGATCTGTTTCCTGATTTAAATAACCCCAGTTTATACATTGAGATGCAGGCAGGAGAAAAACCTCCTGAGGAATTAGAAAGTCAGTTTGTTGATAAACTGGAAGCCCTGGCTATAAGACAGTCTGATGTTGTTCAGGTATCCTCCGTCACAAAGGTAGGGGTTGCAAGAATTGCAGTTGAATATTCATGGAATAAGGATATGGATGATGCTTATCTGGATTTACAGAAAGCAATTACTTCATATTCACAAAATAGAGATGATATTGACGAAATAAGTATCTCCCAGCATGATCCTAACGCTTCTTCTGTAATGACATTATGTCTTAGCAGTAAGAACGACAGCGATATGAACAATTTGAGAAAGGTGGCGGAGAATTATATCCGTAATGAGCTTATTCGTCTTAATGGAATTGCTGAAGTAGATATTACAGGAGATCAGGAACGTGAAGTACTTATAGAAACCAATCAGTATCTTCTTGATGCTTATGGGTTGACTCTTAATACAATCAGTACAAAAATAAATAATTTTAATGCTTCTATTTCCGGTGGTTCTATTGAAGAAATGGGCATGAAATATGTTGTTAAAGGGGTAAGCCTTTTAACTGATGTTGAAGATTTTGAAAATATATTGGTAGGTTATAAACTTTCAGAAAAGGCAGATACTGTTTTAAAGTCAGCTATACGTCTGAAAGATCTTGCGAAAATCAGTCTTCATAATAAAGATCCTGAGAATATTGTCCGGTTAAACGGTACCCGTTGTCTGGGTCTGTCAGTTTACAAAGAAACTAAATACAATACTGTAAAGGCGGTAGATGAAGTAGACGAAGCTTTAAAAGATGTTCGTAAAGCACTTCCTGGCTATGAACTGACTTTGGTTAATAATCAGGGGTTATTCATAAAAAACTCAGTAAATGAAGTAGAAAATTCAACATTACTTGGAATTTTGCTGGCAGTTATAGTTTTATTTTTCTTTCTGAAACGGTTTGGCAGTACTATTATTATTAGTCTTGCCATTCCTATCTCGATTATTGCCACTTTCAACCTTATGTATTTTGGAGGACTTAGTCTCAATATTATGACATTAGGAGGTCTTGCCCTTGGAGCCGGAATGCTGGTTGATAATGCCATTGTGGTAATGGAAAATATTTTTCGTAATCATGAAAACGGATTGTCTGTAAGGGATGCTGCTATAACAGGGACATCTCAGGTTGGTGGGGCTATTACTTCTTCTACATTAACTACGATCGTGGTATTTCTTCCTATTGTATATTTGCATGGGGCTGCCGGTGAATTGTTTAAAGATCAGGCCTGGACAGTAGCATTTTCATTATTGTCTTCTTTGCTTGTTGCAATCTTTTTTATTCCTATGATTTTTCATACTATTTATAAGAATAAGACTAATATAGAATCCCGTTCAGTTCAGATTAAAGGATATGGTAATTTTTTAAAGAAGGTATTGAAGAAAAAATGGCTTGTAATTATTTTTACATTAATCCTTATGGGCGTTTCAGCTTTGATGGTTCCGTTTATTGGAGCAGAGTTTATGCCGAAGACGGAGACAGGTAAATTTTTGGTAACAGTCAGGATGCCGGAAGGTACACGGCTTGAAAGGACCTCTTCTGCTGTTAAGAATCTGGAAGGAATAATATCACAGACTCTGGGAGATGATATGGAGACCATGTATACCCAGATTGGTCCATCTGATGATGATGCAACAAGTGATATTCTGGATGGGGATAATACGGCTGAAATTGAAATTCATCTTAATAAAGAATCTGATTTGTCTTCATCTTTAGCTATTCAGAGAATTAATAATACAATAGGCGATATTCCCGGAATAGAACTGGGTTACACCCAGGGAGAAACTGCACTTAGCAGTATTCTTGGTACTGACGAGTCACCCTTGGTTGTAGAGATTAAGGGAGAAGAACTTGATGAGCTGGAATCTCTTTCTGAAGAGGTGAAAAATAAAATTGGGAATCTTAAAGGAATATATAATGTAGAATCATCAATGGAAGGTGGTTCTCCGGAAGTGGAGGTACAGGTAGACAGAATGAGAGCCGGAATGTATGACATAAGTGTTAGCACTATTGTTTCCCAAATTGAAAGTCAGTTGCAGGGTAAGACGGTTGGTCAGGTTCAGAGAGAAGGCGAAATGGAGGATATCACACTTAAGTTGCCTGATAAAACACTAAAGGATTTAAATGATTTGAGTATTGTGGATGGTGGTCAGGAATTTATGATCAATGAATTGGCTGATATTAAAATAGGTACGGCACCAAAGCAAATTTACAGAAGGGATCAGACAAGAATATCTAAGGTAACAGCACAACTTGATAAGAATATGCCATTGGATCAGGCTGTAAAGGAAATTAGGGAGGCTATTGCTCCAATTGATCTTCCGACGGATTATAATATTAATATCAGCGGCGAAGAGGAAAAAAGAGAAGAGTCCATGTCAAGCCTTGGTTTTGCATTAATTCTTTCGATTGTGTTGGTCTATATGGTTATGGCCTCACAGTTTGAATCATTGCTTCATCCTTTTACCATTCTTTTAACTATTCCGCTGGCAGTTGTAGGTTCTATCATTACCTTTTTCTTACTGGGAAGGTCTTTCAATATAATGGCCTTTATAGGAGTTATTATGCTGGTGGGAATTGCTGTTAATGATTCCATTTTATTAATAGATAGAATTCTTCAGTTAAAAAAAGATGGTTTATCACGAATAGAATCTATTGTTCAGGCCGGACAACAACGAATAAGGCCTATTATAATGACCAGTGTTACTACAATTCTTGCATTGCTGCCGCTGACTATTGGCTTCGGAGAAAGTGCTTCATTGCGATCTCCTATGGCTTTGGCTGTAATCGGCGGAATGATTACATCAACATTATTAACACTGATAGTTATTCCTTGTGTTTATGAATTGTTCGAAGAGGTAAAAGATAAAATTGGTAAAAAGGAAACTTCTTCTGAGAAAACACTATAAAATTATAAAAAGTGAGATTTATTATTGATAGAAAGACACTGATTAGCATGTTGTTTATTGGGTTGACCCTTTTGGGGGTTGTGTCTTATAAACAATTAAAGGTAGAACTTTTGCCTAATGTGGAGCTCCCTTATTTATATGTTCAGGCCAGCAGTTCTTCGGGAGAAGTTGATCTTGGATATTTCGAAAGTGAGGTTATAATACCTCTGGAAGGGGCTATTGGTACAATGGGTGACATTGAATCGGTTGAATCTACCATAACATCGAATAGAGGGACTATTACTGTTTACTACAGGAAAGGTGTAAATTTTAATCTTGCATATCTTAAATTGCAGGAGAAGATTAATTCAGTAAAGGGTGATTTTCCTGATAATTTTAAAGTTAATGTTAACCGTGTAGATCTTACCAAAACGAATAACCGGTTTATGACATTGCAGGCTATCGGCAGTGGTGGCGTTGACAGAGTTCGTAATATCACGGATCTAGATATAGAACCTGAACTTGAAAATATTGATGGTATTGCCGGTGTAAGTGTTTACGGAGGACAGGAAAAAACAATAGAAGTTGATTTAAATGAAGAGAAATGTAAAGCTTATAATATTACGGCTTCTAAAATCCGTTCTCTTATTTCACAAAATTCCCAGTCCCGTACTTATGTAGGTAATTTAAAAGAAAAAGACAAATTATATTTTGTTCATGTTTCTGCCGAGTATGACAATGTTTCGGATATCGAAAATCTGGTTGTAGCCGACGGACCTGTTCTTTTGAAAGATGTTGCCGAAATTCAGTTTGGTGAAAAGGATGCTACAAGTTACAGTCGTGTAGACGGGAAATCTGCGGTATCGCTAAATCTTGTCAACGATTCACAGGCCAATCAGATAGATCTGTCACATAAAGTTCTTAAAGTAATTGCCCAGCTGAATAAAAAGCTGGAGATTCAGGATGTTCAACTGATTTTGCAGAGCAATTCGGCGGAAACTATGGAGAACAATATTAATCAGATTATTCATCTCGCTATTGTTGGAGGTCTTCTAGCTATATTTGTATTATGGATATTTTTGAAAAATATTCGTCTTGTGGCATTCATAGCATTGGCTATACCTATTTCTGTATATACGGCTTTTAATCTTTTTTATTCCTATGATATTACATTAAATAGTCTGACGCTTGTTGGTATGGTTCTGGCTATAGGAATGTTGCTTGATAATAGCGTTGTCGTACTGGAAAACATTTATCGTTTTGCAGGAAAAGGCAAAGGGGCTGATGAGTCTGTCCTTCAGGGTACTAAAGAAGTTTTGCGTTCAGTAGTGGCTTCAACACTTACGACAATTACCGTTTTTCTTCCGTTCCTTTTTTCTGAAAATTATCTGATGGAGATGTTGGGGAAAAATATAGGTGTTTCTATCATCTCAACGTTGTTTGTTTCCTTGGTTGTCGCTTTGCTTTTGATTCCTGCGGGAGTCCACTTTATCCTTAAAAGGGGAGGAGCAAAGAAACTTTCTTTTGAAAAATTGGATACCAGTAACCGGTTGATGCAGATTTATCTTCTGTTGCTGAAAGCATCTTTGCGTCATCCCTTATCAACAATACTGGGAGCTGTTTTGTTGTTTTTTCTTACTATTTTTTTAAGTCTTAACATAAGTGTAGATTCCCTTAAAGAGGTTACAAAGAATCAGTTTTCTATTTCTGTTACGATGCCTTCAGGGTCTACGTTGGAAAAAACAGACGAAATGGTTCAGAGAATAGAGGAAAAACTAAAGGATATCCCGGAGAAGGATCATATATACAGTTCTGTAGAAGAAGAAAAAGCCTCGTTAAGTGTAAATCTGGTGGATGATTATGAAAAGGTAAATAGTAGATCATATGCTGAAATTAAATCAGAAATAAATAAACTGATTCGTAATATGAGTCCGGCTTCTATTTCTGTTAATGAGTCTTCTGGAGGTAGTGAATCTTTTGGCGGAAGTGGAGATATGGCAAATAAATTTCAGAAAATGCTCGGGGTTGGAGACAACAGTGAAATGGTTGAGCTGAAAGGTGAAAATTTTACAGCTATGGAGCGTGTGGCAGAAGATTTGAAATATTATCTTGAAAATATGGATATTATCACCAATGTCAGATTGAATATTCCAGATAATAGTCCTGAGGTTCATATGATATTTGATCCTCTAACCATGACGGATTACGGAATTACTACAAATAATGTGTCCAGTGAGATGAATTCTTTTTCTAAAGAATTTTCCACAAATGTGATGTTTAATCAGGGTAATGACGAATATGATATTCTTATTAAACAGAAAGAAAATGAGAGTATTGATGAGGACGAAGACAAAAATGACACACGAACAATGGATGACCTTAAAAGTATTCGTCTTGAAGATACAAATAATGGATTCCATGAATTACAGGATTTTACACAGTTGTTTTATTCACGTGGGCTTTCAAGAATAATCAGAGAAAATCAGGAGAAACTGATTCGTGTAAGATATTATTTTACTTCTGATTCTCGTGAATCTAATGATATTCTTGCTGATTATCGTTCTCAGATTGATGCTCTTATAGCAGGATATACGTTTCCTGCAGGAGTTGCCGCCGAGGTAGTTCATGAAGAAGAGGATTACAGTGATTTTTATTTTTTAATCTTTTCTGCTATACTGCTGATATTTATGATTTTGGCATCAGTATTTGAGTCGGTCTTTATTCCTTTTGTGTTAATATTTTCTATACCGCTTGCCGCTATAGGTTCCCTTCTAGGTTTGCTTATTACAGGTAATAGTCTGTTGAATGCCAATACTCTTATAGGATTTATGATTTTGTTGGGAATAGTTGTGAACAATGGTATTATCCTTATTGATTATACAAATATCTTAAGGAAAAGACATGATTTTCGTCGTTCAAGAGCATTGATGACTGCCGGACTTTCGCGTGTTCGTCCTATTTTAATAACGGCTATTACTACAATTGTGGCAATGGTTCCTTTAGCAATGGGGCAGTCTGAATATATTAGCGTAATAGGGGCACCGTTTGCTATTGTGGTTATCGGTGGTTTGAGTCTTAGTACACTTTTAACACTTGTCTTTGTGCCGACATTGTATTCAGGTTTAGAAAATGCTATTTCTTGGTTTAAGGCACTTAATATAAAGTTGCGTATTTTCCAATTTTTTATGATGATGCTGGGCTTTCTGCTGATTTATTATAAAGTAGACTCCTTTCTGTGGAAAATGGCTGACGTAATTATTGTTATTGTTCTTGTGCCAGGATTAACATGGTTCTTTATGAATAGTTTGAAAAAAGCAGGAACAAAATTAATTAATCCTGACGAGTCGGTTCATATTCAGATCAGAAATCTTGTAAAAATATATGATCGTCCGGGTCGTTTCTCAAGGGAATGGAATGGCGGATTAAATATGAGAAAGAGAAAAGGTCTGATAAAGAATTATCGTTCTATACGTGATTTCGATCAGATGATATGGCAACTGCCATTACTTGGATTCTTTATTTATTTCGATTTTTTCTATCTAGATGTTGCATTTTGGAATTGCATTATAGCTTTAATTCTTTATTTCTATATAAGAGCACTATGGAAGCCGTTAAAAATTTGTTTGGATTCTTTGTATCATGAAAATGGGAGATCTTTATATGATATTTTGAGTAGAAAACTTGATATGGGCTTTTTCTGGATACTCCCATCAATAGAATTATTCTTACTGTATTTTATAACATTGAATTTAGGTTTAATATTGACTTTTGCGTTGCTCTGGTATATTGGTCTGATTATTTCTGTTACTTCAAAATATCTTTATGAAGATAAAATCAATATTAATCGTATTACAGGAAAGTTTAGTTCTTTGCGAAGGACAGTATTTCGTATTGTAGAAAAAATTCCGATAGTCGGGAAGCGTAATACTCCATTCAAGGCTTTAAACGGAGTCTCTCTTGATATTCATACAGGAATGTTTGGTTTACTTGGTCCGAATGGAGCCGGAAAATCTACGATGATGAGGATTGTATGTGGAATTTATGATCAAAGTTATGGTAAAATATGGGTTAACGGAATAGATACCCAAAAGAAGAGGGAAGAGTTGCAGGGATATATTGGATATCTGCCCCAGGAATTTGGTATGTATGAAAATATGTCTTCATGGGATTATCTGGAATATCAGGCTTTGCTGAAAGGGATAAAAGATGATGATCAGCGTAAGGAACGTATTAAGTATGTTCTGGATGCGGTTCATATGGGAGATCATGCAAAGGAGAAGATAGGGTCATTCTCCGGAGGTATGAAACAGAGAATTGGTATAGCTCAGATTCTGCTTCATTTGCCTAAGATATTGGTAGTCGATGAACCCACTGCAGGGCTTGATCCCCGTGAAAGAATTAGATTTCGTAACCTTTTAGTGGAGTTGAGTCGTGAAAGAATAGTTATCTTTTCAACTCATATTATCGAGGATATTTCAAGTTCCTGTAATCAAGTTGCTGTAGTTATCCACGGTCAGTTGAAATATAACGGTTCTATTTCGGAAATGGTGCATCTTGCTGAAAATCTTGTGTGGCAATTTGAAATTCCTGTCAAAGAATTTGAAAGTTTACCCGACAAAAAGATGGTTATTTATAATATGAGGGTTGGCGAAAATGTTCGTATAAGGATGATAGCAAAAGAAAAGCCCAGAGAAGGTGCAATTTCTGTAAGACCATTGCTGGAAGATGCTTATCTGTGTCTGATTAAAAACATAAAATAAAGTTACAGACTACAAGTTACAAGTTACAGGTTACAGATTTCAGGTTTCAGGTTGAATCTAACTAAAAAAGGGTGATATACAGCTTGCGAAAGTTTAGTCTCATAATATTAAAAAAGAATGAATAAAATGATTCAAAATAAGAAAATAAGAAATAATGTCATTTGGATTTTGAAAATGATTCGGTATAATTTTGGGAATATTTTCGGAGGAAAATTTCTTTGGTTTTTTTTATCTGCCTTTTTGTTTTATTGTTTGGTTGCTATAACTTCTGTCTGGAACGGTAGAAATCCTGATGAAGCATTTATTTATAATAATCTTATTTTTCCTGCTATCCTTCTTGTTTTTTATCCGGTAACTTTTGGTATTCAGAAGGATCTGGATACCGGAATATTGGAAATATTATTTGGTATCCCTAATTATAGATATAAAATATGGTTATTCAGACTTGTATTGGTGTTTCTACTTGTTTTTCTGTTAATGTTTGTTTTTGGAATACTTAGTGTTATTTTTATGACTTCCTTCAATTTGCTGGAAATGTCATATCAGGTGATGTATCCTGTTTTTTTTCTTGGATGTATGGGATTTATGTTCTCGACAATTTTAAAGAACGGCAATGGAACTGCTGTTGTTATGGTAATAATAGGAGTACTGATTTTCTTCTTTAAGAATTCCGTGAATAATAGTATGTGGAATATTTTTTTAAATCCGTTTTACATGCCAAATAATATGAATGAGACTATATGGGTCGGAATTTTGCTTAAAAATAGAATATTCCTTTCAGTGGGATCCATTATATTTCTCCTTGCAGGATTGATGAACCTTCAGAAAAGAGAGAAATTTATCTAAAAATTTTCATGAAATTACAATGTATAAGTTACTTATTCATTAGCTAGATTTACTTGTTCCTTTTTTTATCCTTTCTTCTTTGTTGTTTGTTTAATGATGTGTTCCTTCAAAGAGGTCATGATCTTCTACCTGCTTTGTTTGTTTTTGTTTATAATTATTAAACGTATAACACAGAGAAAGGGTAATCAAAGGATATTTTGGACGGATATGGGTAACTGATCGTAGGCCATACGTCGTAATAGTACTGGTATATCGGGCAGAATTAAGCACATCCCGGAATGATAGTGTAGCTGTAAGTTTTCGTTTCATCAGTTGCTGTCGGGCTGAAAAATTCATATACCAGAAAGCATCCTGCTGACCTTGTGTCATGATGGAAGGCCCTATAAAGTTTCCATCTACCTGTATTCTTGTATATTTTCCAAGGTCAAATCCATTATTGAGCATAAATTCATAATTAGTGCTGGTTTCTTTTTCACCACCTAATTCTTCAATTATATTTTTTATTCGATAATGGTAGAAACTCCCGTTTACATTAATATTCCACCAATCTGTTGTTTTTACCTGTGCATGGAGTTCAATACCCGAAGAATAATCATGGCCGACATTAGCCATAGAGTCTAGTGTGATACCTGATGTTTCATAAGGAACACGAAGCCGTTCTATTTTGTTTTTACGTAAACGATGGAAAAGTGTGGCAGATACAGAATTTTCATCCTGTATTTTTTTATAACTTATTTCAAAAGAATTGATATACTCTTCCTTAATATCAGGATTTCCTTTTTCTGCAGAATAATAGTCGCGAAAGGTTATATAAGGCTCCATATAAAAGAGCCGCGGACGTGTAATACGTCGCGAATAACCAAAAAATAAAGACTGCTGATGCATAAAATTATATCCAAGATGAAGAGAAGGGAAAAAGTCTATATGATGGTAGCTACGATCGGTACCTGGGATAGAACAATCGAGTACCCGGTGTATATGTTCACCTCTAAGTCCTAACTGGTAACTAAATTTATTCCAGCTATTGGATAATAAGGCATATAGAGAATGTATGCCATGCTTAAAATAAAAATCATTATAAATATCTTCTCTCCAGTAAAAGTCCTGAATATTAGGATCCCAAAATTTCATTTTATAATTACCATCTTCCAGATAAGAAAAATATTGATAACCGGCCTCTAAGTGTCCTGTAGGGCTAAAAGGGAGAACATAATCTAAATTGGCGCGCGAAGTCCACCTGTGTTCTGTTTCCCATGCACGATGCCCCTGTTGACGCTCATTATTTTCATTAAATAAGTCACTCTGAAAATATTCCAGTGCATTCCCTCCGTATTTAAGATAGAAACTACCTTTCAATTCATGTCCTTTGTCATTAAATTTATGATTAAAGGATACGGTTCCTTGTTCATACAGTTCATGAATACGATATTTGTCTATACTATAGAAATCACTGTTTTCAAAAGCAGTTCCATTTGATAAACGATAGTCGGTATAATCAAGGTCACCGTCACGGTTACGTCCTCCTTTACCACCTTCAGCTTCAATCTCCAAGGTTGTCTTATGCCATTCGTATTGCCATCCAAATTTCAACGAATAATTATAATTTTTACTTTCACGTAGTCCTTTTGAATGGGAAGTAGTAGTGGTATCGTTTACCGTTGTAGTTTTTTCCTGGTCAAAGTCACCTTTACGAATTTTTTGGTTAAGTATTCCTCCTATATACCATCGTGATTTTTTTGACTGATTAGTAAATAAGAAATCAATATTATTTGAACTCTGAGTACTTTCTAACATATTTACCATACCACTAAATCCCTGCCCAAGTGAACTTTTAGTGATAATATTAATAATACCAACATCTCCTTCTGTATCATATTTAGCAGAAGGTGTGGTTATGATTTCAATATTTTTAATATGTCCAGATGGAATTTGTTCTAATGCCTGCGAACCGGAAAAAATACTGGGTTTACCATTGACATATACCGAAAAACCTGTGCTTCCTCTAAAAGTCAAATTTCCTTCAGCATCTACTCGTATAGAAGGTGTATTTTCAAGGATATCTATCGCGGATCCTCCTGTAGCCATTAGATTACCTGATGCCTCAATTATTTTTTTGTCAATTTTGTAAACGAGTTGTCTACGATTTGTAGCTACCTCTACTTCAGCCAGTCCTATTTCCAGAGCTTTTAATTGTATAACGCCTAAATTAGTGATTTTATTTTCTTCAATTTTAATCCCGTCTTTCATGAAAACATCATAACCAACCAGTCTGGATACAAAATTATATGTTCCTTTTTCTATTCCTGACAGGACAAAATGTCCATCTTTTTGAGGGAACGTATGTGCAACAGGAGCGTCTTCTCCTGTCTTGAAAAGCAATATATCTGCAAAAGGAATTGGTTTATTAGTAGTTTCATCCAATAATATTCCTGTAACTGATCCTTTATTCTCAGCAAAAACCTGACATAAACTAATCATTAAAAATAAGGCAATAAGCCTTGTTTTTTTATATCTCATAACTTTAACTTCCTTTTTAATTAATATTGTCGAAAACAAGATTGAATGTTTTCTTAGTGAGTTTTTTTACTTCCCGCATATCAACTGTCCTTCCGATTTCCTTTTGTACTGAGGTAACACCATAATCGGTGAAACCGCATGGGTTGATAAAACCAAAATATTTCAGATCAGTGTTTATGTTTAAGGCGAAACCATGCATGGTTACATAGCGGCTGGCACGAACACCTATGGCACATATTTTTCTTGCTTTTGAAGGATCATCTGCATCCAGCCAAACTCCAGTGGCACCTTTTTTTAGCCCGCCTTTAATACCGTAATAACCAATGATTTCAATGATGGCATTTTCCATCTTTTCTATATATTGCTTAATGCCGAGGTGGTAATATTCCAGATCAATAATAGGATAACCAACAAGTTGTCCAGGACCATGATATGTGATATCTCCGCCACGATCGATTTTATAATAAGTGGCTTTAATTTTGTTTAAAAAATTCTTATCTACCAGTAGATTGTTGATATCGCCACTCCGACCAAGTGTATAAACATGATTATGCTCAACCAGTAAAAAATGATTTTTTGACGTTGGCTTTTTTTTAGAAAGTTTTTCATAAATGACATTTTTCATTAAACTTTCTTGATAATTCCAACATTCTTTATAATCTTTTGTGCCAAGATCTTCGTATTGAAATGATGCCATTTATCTTAATTTTTAACTATTGTTTGTTAAATATTTTGTCTTATTCTGTTACCAAAGCTGCTACCTGGTTTTTACTTTTTTCTGTCTTTTCAATAGGGATTATTTTTGTATGATTAAGCATTTATATGTTTGTCTGAATGGTAAGAAGAACGAACCAATGGACTGCTTTCTACAAAAGAAAATCCTAAATTTATTCCGATTTCATGATACTTATCAAATTGTTCGGGATTAATATATTTCGTTACAGGAAGTAGTGAAGACGGAGGAGCCAGATATTGTCCTATTGTTATAATCTTACAGCCAGCCTTTCTTATATCTTTCATAGTTTGAATAACTTCTTCTTCTTTTTCTCCGAGACCAAGCATTATGCCGGATTTTGTGATAACACCAGAATGACTTATATATGAAAGAACACTTAGACTTTTTCTGTATTCAGCTACGCTTCTAATTTGTGGAGTCAGACGTTCTACAGTTTCCACATTATGCGAAATTACTTCGGGAGAGGCATCTATTACCTGCTGAATTAATTCTTCTCTTCCTTGAAAGTCGGGAATAAGAACTTCCATCTTGACCTTTGGATTAACTTCCTTTATTTTAAGGATAGTTTTTACCCAAAAGGATGCTCCAAGATCGGGTAAATCATCCCTGTCGACAGAAGTAATAACAGCATGTTTCAAATTCATAATACGAATGGATTCTGCAATTTTTGCAGGTTCTTCTGAATCCGGAGGCAATGGAATACCTGTAGGTACTCCGCAAAATTTACAATTTCTGGTACAGATGTTTCCAAGTATCATAAAAGTGGCAATTCCGTGATTCCAACATTCTCCTATATTAGGACATTTTCCGCTGGTACATATCGTGTGAAGTCCGTTTTTTCTGACTAAATTCTTTACCTTGGAATACTTAGCACCGGAAGGCATTTCCATTTTCATCCATTGAGGTAGTCTTGTCCGTTGATTTGTTTCTTCCTTCATTTTTTTTATTGTTTTCAAATTTAATTAAAATAAATGAATTAGACAGAAAAGAATTTCTATTTTTACATAAAAACCTAGTTGGATGCTATGGATATGTATGCTTTGGGAATACTGTTATTTATAAGCATGTAGATGATAATTTGATCTATAAAATTGATGTTGTACCGAAGGGAAAAATATGGTTGATTTAGTTGGAAAACGAATTTTGGGGATAGATCCGGGGAGTATTGTCATGGGATATGGTTTGATTGAGATAAAGAAAGATAAACCTGAAATTTTACATATGGGCGTTGTAAAGACAAAGGGTTTTAATGACCATTACCTGCGTTTAAAGCAAATTTTTATTCGCACAAAGGCTCTTATAGAAGAATATCTTCCCGATGAGGTTGCTCTTGAATCTCCGTTTTATGGGAAAGATATTAAGGTTGTTTTGAAACTTGGCAGGGTACAGGGAATTGTTATGGGACTGGCACTTAGTATGGATATTCCCGTTGCAGAATATGCACCTCTTAAAGTTAAACAATCTATTACAGGAATGGGGCGTGCTTCTAAAGAACAAGTTGCGTATTTTCTGAAGAATACTATGAAAATCAAAAACCTTCCTCCTGAGCTGGATGCTACAGATGCTCTTGCTGTTGCTGTATGCCATTATCTTCAGTTGAAAAATCCGGTATCGAAAGGGAAATACAATGGCTGGTCAGATTTTATTAAAAAAAATCCTAATCGTATAAAATAAACAATTTAGGTATATGCTTTTTATAAAAAAACCATCAGAAGATCTGATGGTTTAATAATTACCTAAAATCCGCAAGGATTATAATTTGATTTCTTTTGAAATTTTTGTTGCAATAGTTTTAAATTCTTCATCCGTCAATTTCAATTTGTTCGAAAAATTCATCAAATCCGATTCTTTCTGCAGAGGAATCAAATGTATATGAGCGTGAGGAACTTCCAGTCCCAAAACCATTTCTCCAATTTTTTTACATGGTATAGCTTTTTTTAGTCCAATAGCTATTTTTTTTGCAAATAAATGTAGCCCGGTGTAGGTCTCATCATCAAGATCAAAAATATAATCTACTTCTTTTTTGGGAATTACAAGTACATGTCCCTTAGCAAATGGAGCGATATCCAGAAAAGCATAAAAATTTTTGTCTTCAGCGACTTTGTATGAAGGAATTTCACCTTTTACTATTTTTGAAAAGATACCTGCCATATTTTTAAATTGAAATATTCATAATTTCAAAAGACATGACCCCTGAAGGTACTTTAATTTCTACTAAATCCCCTACCTTTTTTCCCAACAGACCTTTTGCAATAGGTGTTTCAACAGATATTTTTCCGGATTTTATATCTGCTTCATGCTCAGAAACAATAGCGTATTTCATCACTTTATTTGTTTTTGTATTTTTGAGCGTCACTATATTTAAAATCTGAACCTTAGAGGTATCAATCTTTGATTCATCCAGAACTCTTGCGTTGGCTATGTTGTTTCTTAATGTCGCTATTTTTGCTTCAAGCATACCTTGTGCATCTTTTGCAGCATCATATTCGGCATTTTCGGAGATATCCCCTTTATCTATGGCTTCCCCAATTTGTTTGGAAATATCAGGGCGTTCCACATTCATAAGATGGCTCAATTCTTCCCTCATCTTTTTTAAGCCTTCTTGTGTAACATATGTCACTTTTCCCATTTCTTTTTTTTTAAGTGTTTATAAAAAAACGAAAAAAGAATTTCGCTATTGCGAAACTCTCTTCCCTTTATTTTGATGTATTACAAAGTTAAGGAAATAATTAATGTTTACGAAAATAAAATAAAAAAAGGTTTAATTCAATTACTTCATAGTAATTTTTCTATACTTTATTATCGGATTTACAATAGTTTAAAATTTTCTTTTTAAAATTTCAGAATAAATAATAGCCTTTTTTAAAGAGAAATTTTCCATATAAAAATTACTTGTTTTATGAGTTTGAAATTTCGGTTTAAGATTATAAGTCTGTTCTTTCATAATAGGTTCCCTTTCTTTTGAAAACTCCTTTTTGGGGACCTCTGATCTTTTCTGGGAGAACCTTTTTTCGAAATTATCCATCATTCTTTTTTTATAAGCAGGGCTTCCAACGTTTTCTGCAGATTCTTCTTCATCTTTTTCTTCAAAATCAAATTCTGGAACTGGAATTTGTTCTTTGTGGATTTCCCCATTACTTTTTACCTTTAAATTACCCAATACCACATATACAATAATAAAAATTAAGAAAATAACAAAAATAGTTACATTTCCCATGATCTTTTTTTTAATGATGTTACCAGCACAACGACCAACGGTATTTCCGTTCTTTGTTCCCATCACCAGTTTTCTCAGTAACGGAAGAATATTATAATAGCTAAAGGTAGTAATTCTTTTTTACTTATTCATACTTAGAAAGTCTGTTTTTTCAGGAGAAATTATTAAAAATGCTCATTTTGTTTGAGAAAAAGTTCCCTTTGTTTAGGGAACGGAAAAAAATATTTTCACAAACTGTTCTTTTAATTTTGCGGAAAGGTAAAATTATCTTTTTTCTTGTGTTTAGATCTAAAAATTAGTCTATAGGTGTATTCCCTTTCCTTATTATTTCGATTTGTTTTTTATTTGTGGTTATGAAATATCTCGTTTTTGAATGATAATGGTCAGTATATTTTAAGAGTGTCAGGTTCAGTATCTTTTATTAAGATGTTATTGTTTAAATATATCAATAAAATTGATATATTTAAACAATAACATTCTGTTTCTAGAATATGAGAATAAATGTGTTATTATGATAACGTGTTCAGAGTGATTTTATCAAAAATTATATGTTGTTTAAATGGTTTACCAAAAAATATAAATAAAAATTTCAGAATTATGAAGAGTTTTTTTTATAAAGTTTTATTCTTTGTCTTTTTTTTATTCCTTTTTTTTGTTAATTCGTCTGAAGCACAGGAATCTGTTATACTCCCTAATGGCTGGAAGCTAAGTCCTGCGGGTCGGCAACTTCCTCTTGGGGATCTTCCTTTGCATATGGTGCTATCACCCAATGGTCGTTGGGCAGCAATAGTTAATAACGGATACGGTCGTCAGTGTATACAGATGTTTGATACAGAGAAACAGATCATGACAGACGACGTTACCATACCCAAAAGTTGGTACGGATTGTGTTTCTCTCCTAATGGGAAAACGTTGTATGCGTCCGGTGGAAACGATAATATGATTCGTATTTATTCCGTAAAACAAGGAAGGTTAATACAGCGGGATAGTATAGTCCTTGGCAAGCCATGGCCGGTTAGAATATCACCAACTGGCGTGGAAGTTGGTAAGATAAGCAACGAGTTATATGTGCTGACAAAGGAAAATAATAGTTTGTATATTATTAATCTTAAAACAAAAAAAATAGAGAAAAAGTTGCCTCTTGGAGGACAGGGATACGATTTAAAATTGTCTAAAGACGAAAAAGAACTATACTGTTCCTGCTGGGGATCTGACAGCCTTAAGATTTTGAATACAATAACACGTACATGGGAGAAAAGTCTTCCTATGGGAAGTCATCCTAATGAAATGTGTATGGATAGGATAAAAGAACGGCTTTTTGTGGCGAATGCAAATGACAACACAGTATCGGTGATAGATCTTAAAAATAAAAAAGAAATCGAAATTCTTAATACATCATTATCTAATTCATCAGAACTTTCAGGAAGTACAACAAACGGTCTTTGCATAAATAAAGATGGAAAAGTATTGGCAATAGCCAATGCGGATAATAATGCACTAACGTTGTTTGATATTTCGGAATGGGGAAAGAGTCGTTGTATAGGTTTTATACCAACCGGCTGGTATCCGACAAATGTAAAGTTTGTGGGTAATACATTGTGGGTAACAAATGGGAAAGGATTTACCTCTTCTGCTAATCCTTATGGCCCTAAACCATATAAAATAAATGAAAAATATGGTCACCATACAGGGAACCAGATTAAAAATAAAGAAAATAAGTCTCAGTATATAGGTGGATTGTTTAAGGGAACCCTTAGTATTATTCCTTTTCCTGATGATATACATATTAAAAAATATACAGAGCAGGTATATGATAATACTCCGTATCGTAAAGAGAGGGAACTTCTTGCAGAAGGAGAAGAAGGGAATCCTGTTCCATGTAAAGTTGGTGATTATAGTCCAATAAAATATGTTTTTTATGTGATTAAGGAAAACAGAACTTATGATCAGGTGCTTGGTGATATGAAAGAGGGTAACGGAGATAGTAGCCTTGTTTATTTTGGCGAGAAGGTAACGCCAAATCTTCATTCTCTGGCGCGTCAGTTTGTCTTGCTGGATAATTTTTATGCAAATGCAGAGGTGAGTGCAGATGGACATCAGTGGACTATGGGTGGATATGCCAATGATTATGTAGAAAAATCGTGGCCAACCAGTTACAGTGGTCGTGGAGGAGGATATCCGGGAGAAGGAAAAATAAAAATTGGAAATAACAGAGATGGTTTTTTGTGGAATTTTTGTCAGCGTGCCGGAGTCTCCTATCGTTCCTATGGTGAATTTTGCAATTATGCTAAGGGTGCATTGCCTGTTCTGAAAGGACATATGGCTCCAGGATTTATAGGATGGGATTTAGGTGTCAGGGATACAGTAAGATTTCGTGAATGGAAAGAAGATTTTGATTCTCTGATGAAGATAGGTGCTCTTCCCCGTTTTAATACGGTACGTATGGGAGGAGACCATACAGAAGGTCTGGCGTTGGGGCGTATGACTCCATGTGCTCACGTTGCCGATAATGATTTGGCAGTTGGAATGCTGGTCGATTATATAAGTCATTCTCCGATATGGGAGGAAACTGCTATCTTTATTGTTGAGGACGATGCCCAGAATGGTTCTGATCATGTAGATGCTCACAGGACTACTGCTTATGTTGCTGGTGGATTAGTAAAACGCGGGTTTGTGGATCATACTGCATATTCGACAGTCTCGATGGTCCGAACGATGGAGCTGATCCTTGGCTTATCACCCATGTCGCAATATGATGCTTCTGCTGCCTCCATGTGGAAATGCTTTACATCTAAGTATGATCCGACTCCTTTTAATAAGTTACCGAATCAGATTTCGTTGGATCTTATAAATGAAAAAAAGAGTGTATGGCAGCAGAAAAGTGAGAAATTTAATTTTACCAAAGAAGATGCTATTCCGGATATTGAGTTCAATAAGGTTTTGTGGTATGGACTCAAGGGAGATTCCAGGCCTATGCCTTCTTTAAAACGTTCTGCCTCCATACTATATTCAGACGATGAAGATTGATAAGGGATAGAAAATAATATTTTTATAAGATCAAATTTTTCTATAAATAAAAAGGATGACCTGTGTCATCCTTTTCTCTACAAACCTAACCTAAACTAAACTATGAAAAAAACTATCTTTTATTTTCTTTGTCTTTAATCTTACAATACAAAGTTAATTCAAATTATAATTAAATAGGGTCAAGGGAAGTTAATGAAAGTTAAACATGAGATAATGTTAAAATAAAAAGGATGACCTGTGTCATCCTTTTCTCTACAAACCTAAACTAAACCTAACTAAACTAAACTATGAAAAAAACTATCTTTTATTCTTTTTGTCTTTAAACTTAACAATACAAAGATAATTCAAAATACAATTAAATAGGGTCAAGGGAAGTTAATAAAAGTTAAACATGGGAGAGTGCTAAAACAAAAAGGATGACCTGTGTCATCCTTTTCTCTACAAACCTAAACTAAACCTAACTAAACTAAACTATGAAAAAAAACTATTTTTTATTTCCTTTGTCTTTAACTTAACAATACAAATATAATTCATTATATAATTAAATGGGGTCAAAGGAAGTTAATAAAAGTTAATAATGATAATAGCTTTACACTCTATATTTTTTTCAGAATCATATTTTAATAATACTGAACCTTAAATCCGCAAGGGTTTTTCTAACTAAAAGTATAAATGGCTGTTAGTGCTGATGTAGCGCATCAAAAAGCAACGTAAACATAGCCGAGTTATGGTGAGTAGGTTTTTGATAGCATTCTCAACAATGATGGTCAGTTAGGCTTTGTAATAGAAATACTCTTGCGGATTTAAGGATGAATATTAGTCTTTTTTTAATCTTAATTTTGAGCCCACTCCGAAAAGTCGGGCAGGCAAATATATATAATTTTTCGTTAAAATGTTTGCTCTAAAAATATGTAATATTAATATATTAATCAATAGGTTACATATGAACTTTTCATTATCTTTGACTCGTAAAATATAGCAATATATATAATGTTTAAAAAATCAGATAAAAATATTC
>Ga0172378_10000631_pt1 | contig 31218 bp, 23 predicted proteins | sample GrowelOW332metaG_FD_119755 | JGI IMG/M metagenome (GOLD analysis project Ga0172378, IMG submission 119755) | Groundwater microbial communities from an aquifer near a municipal landfill in Southern Ontario, Canada - Pumphouse #3_1 metaG | ecosystem: Environmental > Aquatic > Deep subsurface >...
CCCGGTGAAAGGGCAACGTTGGCGCGATCCATCATCTCAAGAGAGAAACGGATGGAACCCATTTGTGCGTACGGCTCGGGAATTTTAACCCACAGGAACATGCCCGCCCGAGGCGGCTCAACGTCCCAGCCCATCTTCTGCAGAGCGTCACAGAAGAAATCTCTTCGTTTCTGGTAAATCTCGACCTGCTCGGCGAGCTGAGGTTCACCGTCACGCATGGCGACAATACCCGCGACCTGAATGGCAGAGAAAATGCCATAATCATAATACCCTTTAATCTTCGCCAGACCGCCAATCATCTGTTCGTTGCCGACACAATATCCCAGCCGCCATCCAGCCATGTTGTACGACTTGGAGAAAGAGCCGAATTCCACGCCCACGTCCTTCGCGCCGTTAACCTCGAGAAAACTCGGGGCCTTCTCTCCATCAAAAACGATCCGGGAATAGGCGAAATCGTTAATGACCATCAGGTTATATTTTTTAGCCAGCTTGACCACCTCCTCAAAGAACTTCCGGCTGACCATCGTCCCGGTGGGGTTGTGAGGAAAGTTGAGCATCAGCAGTTTGGGAGGTGGATAGAGCGCGGTACACATTGTGCTGATCTGGGAGAGAAAGACATCCTCATCTTGTGTGATTGGGACACGCAGCACGTTAGCCCCTGCAATAACCGCGGCATAGACATGGATAGGAAAAGCCGGTGCCGGAGTGATCACCGTATCTCCTGGTCCCAGCAACGCAAGACAAAGGTGAGAAATACCCTCTTTCGAGCCGATGGTACAGATAACATCGTCTTCCCCGTTGAGATCGACGTCGTAGATACGCTTGTAGTAAAGAGCAATTTCCCGTTTGAGATTTTTCATCCCCCCCGCAACCGGATAGCGGTGAGTTTTGGGGTCAGAGGCCACCTCAATCAGCTTTTCGGTGACCATCGGCGGCGTGGGATCCATCGGATTTCCCATGCCAAGGTCAATAACATCATCACCCGCCCAGCGCTTCTCCATCTTCATCTTGTTAATCATTCCGAAAAGATAAGGCGGAAGCTGATTCATTCGCTCGGCGCAACGCACTTCAAAAGTCCTATCCATAGTATTACTCTCTCTGGGATTTTTAAAATTTCAGACCATAACCTGCCGAATTTCTACAAGTATGACAAACTTTTGAGCATATCACGTCACGGCAGAATTACCATTTTTTTATTCTTTCCCAACAGTCATATCACCCTGCGCCCGCCCGGCGCGGCGCAATCCCTCTGTCACTTCTCTGCTCAGCTCAGCGGCAAGGATATTCCAGCGTGGCGCAATAAGCAGATGCGGATGGGTGGTGGAGAAGAGGCGGTGCAGAACCACCCGCCGCGGGATGCGCGGCAGCAGACGCAGCAGGAAATCAACATAGCCTTCACGGGTAAAGAGCGGAAAGGGCTGGCAGGCATACTGCCGGGCGAGGGGCGACCCTTTCACCACCTGCAGGTGATGAAGCTTGAGGGCATCCACTCCGGCAGCGCAGACCGTCTCGACTCCGCCAATCATTTCCGCCTCGCTCTCCCCTGGAATACCGAAGATGAGATGCGCCCCGCACTCCAGCGGCGGATGACGGTGGATACGGATAAGGGCAGAAAAAAAATCTTCCACCGTGTGATTCCGGTTGAGGGTATCAAGACTGCGCTGAAGGGTAGACTGCAGCCCCAGCTCAAGCAGACAGCTTTTGCTGCGGCAACGGACAAGTTCGGCGAGCGAGTCAAGCAGGGAATCAGGAACCAGGTCAGGGCGGGTGGAAAGGAGCAGTCCGACACAGGCGTCGTCATCAAGAAGACGCCCGCAGTGTTCGAGCAGAAGCGACGGGGCGAGAGCAGTGCAGCTCTCCTGTTGAAAGTAAGCAAAGTAGCGGTGGAAACGTCCCTTGAGTAAAATTCGTTTCCCCTTCTCAATCTGTACAGAGAGGGAATCCTCCGCAGTGAGAAACCCCGCAGTGAATCCTTCCGCGCGGCAGAAGGTGCAGCCGCCGCGCAGACGGTTGGGGCAGGGAATCCCGAGATCCACCGGCAGCTTGCCCACCGCCTCTCCGTAACGGCTGCGGCAATGATGGCTGAAGGTATTAAGCAGCTCGGTCACTGCCGTTCAAGATCGACAATCACGTCCTTCAACGCCCGCTTGGGCACATGGTGAACCCCCGCCTCGTCATGCCAGTAGCGAATGTCCTCCTCATCCCGTGCGGTCTCCAGGACCACCTTCTCATCCACTTCGCCAAGAGCCAGCACAAGGCGGAGGCTGAGGTGTTCCGGTATCTTGAAGAGGTTGGCAGCCCCTGTGCCAAAAGAGCCAATGCGACAGACACCGACCCCCTCCTCCATGGCCCCGATAATAATATTCTGGGTGGCTGAACCAAGATCGAAATACGCTTCCGTTTCCGGTCCCTTCTGCCATGTGCTGTTAAGCAGACAGAGGATATAAGCTGAAGGACGCTGTCCTGGCCCGGGCCCCTTCCACTGCGGCAGATAACCCGCCCAGGCGAGATTGGGGAAGAGCTCCGCACACAGCTCGGGGGTATCAACGATCTGATACTGCCAGGGCTGACAGTTGCGGCTTGAGCCACTGAGACGGGCCAGGTCAAGGAGACCGGTGAGAAATTCCCGGCTCAGTTTTTTATCCTCTTTAAATCTGCGAATCGTTCGCAGTCGGGCAATTTTTTCACGCATGATGTTCCTTTCTTTGCAGGGTGTTTGTGTTGATTGCATAAAAGGGCAGGGACAAAGAATTTTACCGCCTTTCTCTTTCCCTGCCTCTTTTTTTCCGTTTTTCCCGTTCTCATCTGTAATGATTGTCACACCAGCCGCCGCATTCGCCGCCGGAGATAATCGATCCCCTGCTGAAGAAAAAAGAAGATCGCCGCAAGAAAAATGATCGCCGGTCCCGAGGTAAGGTCAAAGGCGGCAGAGAGCCACAATCCGCCACTCGTGAAGACAACACCGAGCAGGCAGGCAAGCACCATCATCCCCGAGAGCGAATGGCTGTAATGACTGGCAATGGCAGGGGGAATGGTGAGCAGCGCAATGACAAGGATCAGACCTACAACCTGTACCACCAGCACGACTGTAACGGCCACGCAGCCCACCAGCAGGAAATAGAGCTGCGTTACCGGGACCCCCCGCGTACGGGCAAATTCCTCATCACAGGACATCAGCACCAGATCGCGGAAGAGCCAGGTAGTTCCAATGATCAGCACCACTGCCACCACGCCCATGAGCCACAGCTCGGAGACGGGAACACTGAGGATGGAGCCAAAGAGGTAACTCATCAGGTCCACATTGTAGCCGGGGGTCAAGTCGAGCAGCAGGATCCCGCTGGCCATGCCCAGCGCCCACATAACCCCGATGATGGTATCGGCGTGGGTCCGCGAACGCAGAGAGACCGCCGCCATCACCATCGCCGAGCAGAGGGCGAAACCAATCGCCCCCGGCAGCCACGGCCAGCCCATGTAATAGCTGAGTCCAATACCACCGTAGGCGCTGTGAGCAATTCCGCCGGAGAGAAAAACAAGGCGGTTGACCACCACGAGGGTGCCGATGATGCCGCAGATAACTGCGGTGAGCAGACCCGCCATGAGGGCATTCTGCATAAATTCAAAGTGAAGCAGTTCAAACATGGGGGTGAATCTCCTTTTGCACGGGCAGCCTGCGGAATTGTTCCACTGGACAGATTGGATTATCCCGGGCGGCAGAATAGAAGGCATCGACCAGTTCTCCCGCCGAGCCGACACGGGCATGACTGTGCAGCGTGTGGTTGACACAGGCCACCGAGCGTGCATAGGAGGCAATGGCAAGAAGGTCATGGCTTACCACAAGGATAGTGCGGTCGGCGTTCAGTTTGGAAAGCAGTTCGAAAAACTCAGTCTGGGCCTGGGTATCAAGGCTGGCGGTGGGTTCATCGAAGATCAGCAGTTCCGGCTCAGAGACCAGTGCCCGGGCAATCAGCACCCGCTGGAGTTGCCCGCCGGAGAGATCACTGATGCGCCTCCCGGCGAGATCGGCAAGGCCGAGCTGCTCAAGAACTGCCCTGGCGAGACGGTGATTTTCCCGGTGATGCGGGAAAAAGCTGCGCTTTTTGGGATCGAAAAGCCCCATGCAGACCACCTCCAGCACGGTGGCCGGAAAGCTCTGATTTTGACCAGTCTGCTGGGGAACATAGCCGACGAAACCGTTTTTTCCACCGGGAGGCCGTCCTCCCACCAGCACAGTACCCCGAGTGGGGGTGAGCAGGCCGAGAATCAATTTGACGAGGGTGGTCTTGCCGCCACCGTTGGGGCCAATAACCGCGAGAAAATCGCCTTTGTTAATCTGGAGATGAACATTGCGCAGAACCATCTCCGAATCGTAGGCGTAGCAGACACCGTTCATCACCACGAGAGGTTCACCCGTTTTACTCATTTTTTCTCCCCGGCGATACTTGCAGCCACACTGCGCAGATTTGCTTCCCAATCCCCGGCAAGCGGATCTGCCACCTCGACCACTCCGCCAATCTCTGCGGCAATCAATTTCGCAGCCTTCTTCGAAAACTGCGGCTGGATAAAAAGGGTGTGAATCCCCTCTTTCTTCGCCCTGGCAATCAGGCCCGCGAGCTGAACAGGTTTTGGCTCCTTGCCCTCAAGCTCCACCGCCTCCTGGTGCAATCCGTACTCCCGAGAAAAATAACCCCATGAGGGGTGAAAAACCATAAAGGTAAGTCCCGGACGGGCATCAAAAAGCTGATGCAGTTCTTCGTTAAGGGCATCAATGCGGGCCGTAAAGACCGCCTCGTTTCTGCTGATGTTCTCCGCTTCCTGCGGAAAGAGACGCCGGAGGGCTGCCGCCGAGGTGGCGACCTGCTTTTTCACCAGTGGAGGCGAAAGCCAGATATGCGGATCAAGCCCGTGAGCATTCTGCTTCCCAACTGCCCCATGTGCCTCTTCAGTATGCCGGTGGAATTCAATGGGCTGGCGTACGATGCCCTTGTCCGTAGGAATAAACTCCAGATTCGGATTACTCGATTTCATTCGCGGCAGCCAGGAATCCTCGAAGGGGACGCCGATGGTGAACCAGGCCTTCGCCCGTGCCAGCGCCGCCATCTGCGAAGGTTTCGGCTCGTAGGTATGGGGGCTGGCACCGGGCGGCACCATGACCATGATGTCCACGCTGTTGCCGACAAGCTGCTGCAGAAAATATTGCTGCGGCACAATGGAGACGAAGAGTACGGGTTTCATTGCCAGCACGGGCGTTGCAGCAAAAAAGAGAGAAAAAAGGAGAGGAAGAAAAAAGAGTTTTTTCATGATTTTGTACAATACACTGAGAAAAAGAGGATAACGGAAGAGCAGATTCCGAGATGAATTCCAGAGGGAAAGGACAACCTGCTGCTTACAGGCCGCGTTCAATTTATGGGGACCTTGAATATCCTTGTCTTTCATTCATACTCGAGGCACAGAAGGAAATTTACCACAGCCATAACTTCAATATCGGAGCCTGGCGCTTAGCTCCGAAGGTAGATTTTGACTGTAACGAAGAAGACAGGGGGAAAGACTGGTTCCCGAATATTCCCTTGTCTATATAATATGCAGACAACTTAAGATTTCCAGAAGCACCTGCACGTTCAGGGCCTTTTTCCATCTTTTCCCTCAACCGCTGAGAGGACCTCACTCCTCAATCCCGTCGATACGGCCCCTGAGGCAACGGAGAATCCCCGTTGAGAAAGAGGTTCATTGCCGCCTGTCCGGCCGCGCTTTCCGACACCTTCATCCGAAGTTCACCCGAGATCATCATCTGCATCGGTTCGGGCAGCAGTTTAGAGGCAGTGCGACCGCCGCCCTCACTCTCACCTCTGCCCTTCCAGCGGGTGCGACCGCTGCGCAGATCCACCAGTTCTCCTGAGGCATGCACCCCCGCACGGATGCCAGACACCCGGTGGTTGATACCGGTGCCGTCCACGGTGAGATAAACAACGCCCTCCGCGCCAAAGATCCGCCGCAGTTTCTCCGGAGCAATGTTACGAATCTGCTCCTGCCTTTTAAACCCATGACGGGCAAAAACCTCGCTGGTCAGCGCTGGAGGCAGCACATAATAGCCCGCCTCGGAGAGTATCACCACCGACCAGGCCAGCAGGTTCTCTCCAGCGGAAGAACCCGGAATACGATTAACCGGTGGCACCAGCAGCAAGACCCCGGGAAAACTCTGGTTAAAACGGGGTGTAGAGTTGTTCGCACCGATAAAAGTGCAGCCGGAAGAAGAAAACATGCCGAGGATAACGAGCAAAACCACCCTTCTCATTCTACTTCTCATAACCTGCCTCCCTGCCAGAGAGCAGAAAATCCATGAAGATACCAGAGACCGGATAGAGAGACTTCTCCTGCATATACTCCGCCTCCATGTGGTCTTCATTCCCGGCCTCGGCGTAAAGCAGACCGAGCTGTGCGTGGTAGCCCGGAGGCAGCTTCTGCCCCAGCATCGCCGCGCTCCGTGCAAATTGTTCCATGCGCAGAATTTCCCCGTTCACATTGCGCCCGCCCTGCAATGCCCGGCTGATAACATCATCAAAGGGCCCCCAGGCGTAGAGTGGATGTTGCGCGCATCCACTGAGCGATACCGCAAAGAACAAAAGAAAAAGTCGAGACATTATGTGCTCCTCATCAGGGGACCTTGAAACAGCTTGTATTTCGTTCATCTTCAAGGCACAGGAAAAAATTTACCGCAGCCATGTTTGATCTCGGAGTTTAGCGCGGACCTCGACGTCTCGTTCCTCGCTTTGTCGGAGGATAAATTTTTGGCTGTAACAAAGAAGATGGCCGAAAGACTGGCTCTTCAAGCTACCCATTAATTCAAGATTCCCTCAAGGCTTTCCGCAAGATGACTGCGGGGGGAACCTTAAAGACGCATGATGGTGAAACCTTCCGGCCCACTGCTCTTTTGATAAAGAGGTTTCGGCAGACGGCTTTCCCACTCATGGGTGTAAACAGAGCGGATAACGAGGACAATGCGGTTGGGATACTCTTTTACCAGCCGCCGGATATCAGTAAGGGTAAGAATTCTCTTTTCCCCTTTCAACCGTGCATCCTTCCGGGTAAAGCCGTAGTCCAGCTCGCCCGCCCACTCAACGGCAAAAACATCGCTGCGCTTCCAGTACCAGCATACCGCCCGCAAACTGCTGTCCCCTGATATAATGATGTCGTCCGGGCTGATGCGATGGGCAAAACTCTCCAGCAGCGGGCCCGGCATACGTGACACCTCCATGCGATCGGGAACCGTCCACGGCATCACGCTAAAGAGCAGCAGCGGAGCAATACCGAAGGCGAAGACCTTGCCAATTCCCCTGCCGTGGCGGGCTGCAGACAGCAGGAGCAGCATCGCCGCCAGTCCCGCTCCCACCAGCCCGGCCTTGCCTGAATCCGCGAAAAGCGGCGTTCCCCCTGGTTCGCCGGTGAAGTGCGTCAGCCCTTCCATGCCAAAGATCTGCACATAGAGCAGCAACCCCAGCGCAACAAAACCAATCAGGCTGACAACAACGACTCCGCCCTGAAAAAGTTCACGTCCCTCCCGGTTGGAGAAGAGGCGACTCAACCCTTGCGCCATAAGCACTGCAAAGGGCACAAAGCAGGGCAGAATATAACTCATCAATTTGCCGTGGGAGGCAGAAAAGAAGAGCAGGAGGAGGAGAAACCACAGGATAGAGAAACGCAACAGGCGACGCTCCAGATTCAGCGGTGTCCCCGGCTGCGGATCAAACAGACCCCGCTGAAGGAACCCGGCCGCAGCGGCCGGGATCATCAGCACCCAGGGGAAAGACATCATTGCCCCGCCGGGGAAAAAGTACCAGAACGGCTGTCCATGCTGAGCATTTTCTCCCATGAAACGGCGGAGATGCTCATTAAATATAAAGTAGTGCCAGAAATCCTTTGCCCACCAGTTGATCTGCAGGACCCACGGCAACGTTACAAAAAATGCCAGCAGCAACGGCAGCCAGCCCATGCGGAAGAGATCGACAAAACGCCGCTGCCATATCAGCCACGGGACCAGAACCAGAACAGGCAGGGCGATACCAAGAAATCCCTTGGTGAGAAAAGCAGCGGCACAGAAAAGGCCGGCGAATATAAGCAGTATCCACTCACGGAGAGAGCCGCGCCGGGCCTCAGTGGCAGCAAAAAAAGAGACGATACAGCCGGTGAGAAAAAAGGTAAAGACGGCATCAAGCAGTGCCGTCGTGCCAATCGCAAACACCTCCGCACAGGAGAGGTAGATCAGTACCGCGAGGCTGCCGGTGAGCAGAGGTGAAGGAGGAGAGAGAATCTCCCCCCCGGATTCCTTCACTGCCAGCACCTCCTGCTTTACTGCCAGCTTCGCCGCCCGACGCTCTTTGCGCTTCATCTTCACCCGGGGTACTTTTTCACGGCTGCGGAACAATGCGCGCCAGACGAGAAAGAAGAGCAGCACAGCGGTGCCGCCCGTGGCTGCGGCCGAAGGCAGACGCACAGCAAAATTATTTTCTCCGAAATATTTTTCTGAATATGCGCCAAGCCAGTAGCCGAGAGGCGGCTTTTCGAAATAGACTGCCCCGGCAAGTTTCGGCACGATCCACTGTCCCGAAACAAGCATCTCCCGGGGAATCTCGGCATAACGCATCTCATCGGGACGAATCAGGTTGCGCTCGCCGAGGGGAAGGATGTAAACAGTACCGAAAAAAATAATCGGCAAGAGAAAATAGAGAAGTTTTCGCATGGTCGCATCCTGCGGGTGGAGGATTTGTCGGGAGTATTCGCAAAAACTACCCGCCAGAGTCACAATTTTCAAGCAAAGAGTCGTAACAGGGGAGCTCTCCTGTATCTGGGAAAATTTACTCAAGCTCCTGTTAAGCTTATTTTTAGAATTTATAAAATAAGCTTAACAGTATTACAGCAGAGAGCAGCCTGTTTTTACCTTCATCCTGAAAAAAGAGATCCATAACCGTCACCGGCTGATATGACTACAGTATTGCTCATATATGCCTTTTCTTCGGTCTGTATCGCCATCTCTTTCTTTTATGGCAATACAACTCTGCAAGTGGCAGCCTTTATTGCCTTTCTTCTTCAACCTGCCTGTCAGGGGTGACCATCCCCAGGAATTTCTCCCCGGCAGACCGATTGCCCTGGAGGCATTTGAAAACCTCCCTCTGCCGGAAAATCAGGTGACTGACGCCTGTGGCCAAGCCTCCGGTTTTCCCTGCACCGAGAGCAGCCCCTCGCGTCCGTCCACCATACTCTCCTCAAGCCGGCAGACAGGCAAAACCCTCCCTTCCAGCAGTTCCCCTGGCGGGCAGAAGAAGATCTCCCGCTCCGCCGCCATGTCCAGAAACTCCGCAAACATCTCCGCACAGGAAATCCCCTCCGCCTCCGCATGGATGGTTAAAACATTGAAGGCATCCGTTTTTATCAAGCCGAGAAGGGTCTCATTGTAGTTATCCCGGTTACAGATTCGCCCCACCATCTCGTCGTAGGTGGGCAGCGTAGCTGGTATCTGGGGAATTTTAGAAACACTGCCCCCCCGCAGCAAAGGATAAAAAGGAGAGTTCCCGCGACAATCGGAGCGATAGCGAAAAGGCAGGGGCTCCAGCGCCTGCAGCGCCGCTGCACTCACCCGCCAGGCAGGGGCAGCGAAACACTCCGGTGCCTGCCCGAGAATACGCGTCAGCTCAGCAACACCACGTCCAACAAGAGATGCCACTTCCGCCTCATCCATCTTCGCAATGCGGCGCTGCCAGCCCTGGTGATCCCACGCATGGAGGCCGATCTCATGTCCTGCCAGCGCCACTGCACGGAGAGCCTCCTCAGAACGCGGCCCAATCAACGGCCCCGGCCAGAATGTCCCTTTGAAGAGAATATCCAGGCCATAGAGTCCCGGGGCACCGCTGCGCAGCATCTTGAGCAGAAAGGCTGGCCGCAACAACCGCCAGAGGTGACGACCCATGTTGTCCGGTCCCACCGAAAAGAAGAACCCGGCGCGGATCTTCCGCTCACCCAGGAGAGAGACGAGACGTGGTACGCCCCGCCGTGTTCCCCGCAAGGTATCAACATCAATTCGCAGACCGACCAGAGTCACTTCCTGCTCCGCAGAGTGGCCAGAGCACCATCAAGGAAATAGTCGAGAGTCTCCTCCACACTCTGTTCAAAGGGCACCTTCGGTTCCCAGCCCAGCAGTTTATGCGCGTTGCGAATAGAGGGGCGGCGGTGCTGCACATCCTGATAGCCCTTTCCATAGAATGCAAGCGCCTCAATATTCTGCAATCCCGCATCGGGCGGAAACTCACTGCGATGGGGATGCGTGGCAAATTTGCCGCGCAGTATCTCAGCCAGTTCGGCCATGCTGAACTCATTGTCAGGATTACCGATGTTGAAGATCTGACCGTTGCAGCGCTCGCCCTCGTTTTCAATAATACGGAAGAGACACTCCACACCATCCTTCACATCGGTGAAGCAGCGCTTCTGCGCCCCGCCATCCACCAGGCGAATGGGTGTTCCCTCAACAAGGTTGAGGATGAACTGAGTGATTACCCTCGAACTGCCGATCCGTGCCGACTCCAGCGAATCCAGCCGCGGGCCCACCCAGTTGAAGGGGCGGAAAAGGGTAAACCGCAATCCCCGCGTAGCACCGTAGGCCCAGATCACCCGATCAAGCATCTGTTTAGAACAGGAGTAGATCCAGCGCTGCTTGTGGATGGGCCCGAGGACAAAATTTGATTTCCGTTCATCAAACTCATCATCATCGCACATGCCATACACCTCCGAAGTGGAGGGAAAAAGCAGTCGCTTGCCGTATTTGGCACAGTAGCGGACAATGCGCAGGTTCTCCTCAAAGTCGAGTTCAAAAACCTTCAACGGATTACGCACATATTCAATAGGGGTGGCAATGGCAACCAGCGGCAGGACAACGTCGCATTTGCGCACGTGATACTCAATCCACTCCCGCTGGATGGAGATGTCTCCCTCGGTAAAATGGAAATCGGGATTGTTGAGCAACCGGGTGAGGGTATTGTTCCGCAAATCCATACCATGCACCTCGTAACGGCCGCTGGCCAGTAGACGTTCGCTAAGGTGATTGCCGATAAAGCCGTTGACACCGAGGATAAGCACCTGGGTTTTGCGCCCCGCCGATCGCCGTTTCGGTGCTCTGCTGAAAATCATACCGGGGACGATGTTAAACTCGGCAGCGAGTTGATGCCCAGTGGTATAAAGTCCCCCTTCCCCCTCGCCAAAATCCACTTCCAGAGCCCCTTTGCCACAGGCAATGGTCAGCGGGGCGTTATTCAACACTGTGCCGGGGGCAGCGATCTCCGGTTCCTGTCCAGCCACCTCACGCACCTTCCAGAAAAAGATCTTTCTGTTGCCGAGCCAGGAAAAAGCCCCCGGCCAGGGACGGGTAACCGCGCGGATAAGGTTATGAATTTCGCCAGCTGGGCGAGACCAGTCAATCTCACCGTCCGCCGGGGTACGCCCGCCGAAATAACTTGCCTCTTTTTCGTTCTGCGGAGTAGCAGAAACGATGCCAGCCTTAATCTTCGGCAGCAGTTCGGCGAGCAGTTCGCCCGTCGCCACGCCAAGGGCCCGCTGCAGAGTGAGAGCGGTGTCGCTGGCCTCAATGGCTACCCTGCGCTGACCAAGGATTGGTCCATCATCTGCTTTTGACGTCATCTGATGCAGGGTCACACCGGTCTCCGTCTCCCCGTTCACCAGCACCCAGTTTACCGGACAGCGGCCGCGATACTTCGGCAGAAGCGAACCGTGGAGGTTCAGCCCGCCCAGTGGAGCAAGAGCGAGCAGCTCCCCGCTGATGAGGTGGCGGTAGTAGAAGGAGAAGATGATCTCCGGCGCCATTTCCCGAATACGCTCCACCCAGAGCGGATGGTTAATATCCTCCGGCGCATACACGGGGATATTGTGTGCAGCGGCAAGCTCGGCCACGGAGTCAAACCAGATGTTCTCTCCGGGGATGTCTTTATGGGTGAAGACTGCGGCAACATCAAAGCCGTGGTCAAGAAGGGACTGAAGACCGATACAGCCTGTCTGGTTGTAGGCGAGAACTACTGCTTTCATAGTGTTTTGTAGTTTGAAGATGAAGGGAGCCGTGAAAAGCTCCTTAAAAAGTGACCTTTTCACTGATATGTCCGCTGTCAGGAGGAGACGTCAGAGGACCTTGTATTTCGTTCATATTCGAGGCACAGGAGAAAACTTATCGGGAACTTCTCAAATGCTTTTGCCTTCCTTTGCGTTCTTTAGCGTTCTTCGCGGTGAAAAAAACTGTTTTACCGTCTTTTGCTTTTCCCGGCAGCCCGCCGTAGAAAACACCAGACAAAAGGAGAGATTGAAGGGTTCCTTGAAGAGAATGAAAAGTCCTGTACGGGATCATTACAGGGCCCTGCATCCATCTCTTCACCCTCAAGACGAAAATTTCTCTCTGGAATCGTCAGAGGGCGGGAAGATCCCCCTCCCCAGCGTCTTTTCCACAAAATACCGCGGCCGTCCACGCACATCGTGATAAACCCTGCCGAGATACTCCCCGAGCAGTCCCATTCCCATGAACTGAAAGCCGATAAAGACAAAGAGTACGGCAAAGAGAGTGAAGACCCCGCCCTCCCCCCACTCCGGTCCGTAGCAGAGTCGGAGGATCCCAAGCAGGGTGCCAAAACCAATACCAAGCACGGAGATGACAATGCCGAGCAAAGAGAGCATACGCAGAGGAAAAGTAGACATCGAGGTGAGCAGATCAAACTGCAGGGCGACCAGCTTGAGAACACTGTATTTGGAGTCGCCATGCTCGCGACAGTGGTGGGCCACCTCAATCTCACGGGTGGTGGCGGCAAAGCTGTTGGCCAGGATAGGGATGAAGGTGGAACGCTCGCTGCACTGCAAAACAGCATCGACAATGGGCCTGCGGTAGGCGCGCAGCATGCAGCCGTAGTCATGCATCATCACCCCGGTGCTCTTTTGCACCATCCGGTTGACGAAGGCAGAGGCAGCGCGGCGGAAGAGACTGTCCTGCCGGTGCTGGCGCACGGTACCAACCACATCCACCCCGCCAGCCATCTCCGCGAACAGACGGGGAATCTCTTCTGGCGGGTTCTGCAGGTCAGCGTCGAGGGTGACAACCACCCTCCCCGCACTTTGCGCCATACCGGCGATGACTGCCGCGTGCTGCCCGTAGTTGCGGTTGAGCAGTACCGCCACGACCTCCGCCTCGACTGCCGCCGCACTCTCCAGCAAGTGCGGAGAGCTGTCACGGCTGCCATCATCCACAAGGATCAGCTCGAAAGGACAACCGATTCCCCGGCAGGCAGTAAGGGTCCGCCGGAGCAGCTCCGGCAGGTTTCCTTCCTCATTAAAAACTGGAATAACAACCGAGAGCGTCACTTCAGCACCTCTTTGATGGCGGTAATGACATCGTCCTGATCGTCCTCTGTCATGTCCGGGAAAAGCGGCAGCGAGAGGATGCGATCGGAGTTCCATTCGGTATTGGGCAATGTCCCGGCAACCCCGGGCATGCTCTCACGGTAGTAATGCTGGGTATGGGCGGCGCGGAAATGCAGTCCGGTGCCAATCTTTTTTTCTTTCAGTCGGGCCATGAAGTCCTCACGGCTCATGCCTGCCCGGTCGGTATCAAGGCGAACGATGAAAAGATGCCAGGCGTGGCGCATGGCATAGCCGAACTCCTCTGGCCGGCGCAGAGGGGAAATCTCGTCAATACCGGCCAGCAGCTCATGATAGCGTTCAGCAAGGCGCGTGCGGGCGGCATTAAATTCATCCAGTCTTGCGAGCTGCCCGAGGCCAAGGGTGGCACAGATGTCGGTAAGATTATACTTGAATCCCGGCTCCAGCACCTCCGCCTGGGGGGAGCGTCCCTGCTGGCTGCGATCCCAGGCATCCACCCCGAGGCCATGAAACTTCAGGCGGCGGATATGTTCGATCAGTTCGGCATTATCGCTGCAGATCATGCCCCCCTCACCGGTGGTTATATTTTTGATGGGATGAAAGGAGAAGACGGCGGTACCACGGGTACCCACGGGTTCACCCCGATACTCGGTGCCGATGGCGTGGGCTGCGTCCTCAACAAGGGAGATCCCATGCTTTTGGCCAAGGAGATTCAGCGAATCGAGATCCAGGGCGGCTCCCGCAAAGTGAACCGGAATAATGAGACGGGTGAAGGCGGTAATCTTTGGTTCCACGGTCTCCGCGGTGACCATCAGGCTGTCGCGGTCCACATCAGCGAAAACCGGCGTGGCCCCGGCCAGCTTGATCAGGTTGATGGTTGAGACCCAGGTCATCGACGGAGTGATCACCTCATCACCAGGCCCAATGTCCAGCGCCTTCAGCAGCAGGTGCATGCCTCCGGTGGCGGAGGAGAGCGCCACGGCCGCCTCGGCCCTGCAGCGGGCGGCAAATTTTTCTTCAAATTCTACGGATTTCTTACCGGTAGTAATCCAGCCGGAGCGTAACACATCCGCCACCGCGGCTATCTCATTCTCAGAGATGGCGGGTCTGGAAAAAGGGAGAAAGGTCGTTCGCATGATATTGTGCCGTTGGAAAAAGGAGGGGGAATAAAAAGCTGCATCAGTATACCCCGCAAACATGAAAATGTGAACTCACCTTGGCATCCTGCAGAAAAATTGAGATCACATTTCGGAGTAATGGGTCCCTTGAATAATCAGCGCTAAACTCCGAGATCAAACATGGCTGCGGTAAATTTCCTCCTGCCTCGGATATGAACAAAATACAAGCTGTTTCAAGGGACCCTTAACACAGTTTATCGGTTTCGGGATTGAGCGGATTATCATTGTTTCGTCTTCGGTAACGTTTGCCACCACCGTAGAGGCATGCCTTGTTTCAACACACAACATTGCGGGAATCACCGCCGTATTCTCTTTACATGCCGGTACCCCACAGGCAATGAAATGGCACCTGCAACTCCATCAAATCCATTCTCAATCAAAAGTTCCATTACCAGGTCAAAATGGTTATTCTCTGTACGCAGGTCATTGTTTTTTCCTTTCGGGTTAGAGGTTAATAATGGCCCCGAACGGTTAATCGATGGCCAGCTTTCAGTAGGGCCAGAACAGAATTTACAAAAAGAACGTTACACTACTTTTCCAAGGAGACCATTTGATACTCCCAGACAAAAAAAAGGTTATGCTGGTCTTCAGCATCATTTTAATTGCCGGATTCCTGCTCACCAGTCTGGTGAGCTATTATACCTCGCGGGCGTCCCTGCGGGCAGAAATCAGACAGAACGAACTCCCTCTTACAAGTGACACCATCTATTCCGAAATCCAGCGGGATCTGCTGCGGCCCATTTTCATCGCATCTCTCATGGCCAATGACACCTTTCTGCGCGACTGGGTTCTGGACGGTGAAAAAAACCCGGATACCGTCACCAGATATCTCAAGGAAATTCAGAAAAAATACGACACCTTCACCAGCTTCTTCGTATCTGACAAAACAAAAATCTATTACCAGTCAAAGGGCATGCTCAAGACTGTCAACAAACAGGCAACCCGGGATGTCTGGTACTTCAGACTTAAGAATCTCGACGCGGATACAAAGTATGAAATAAACATAGATATCGACATGGCCAACAACGATGCCATGACCATCTTCATCAACTATAAGATGCTTGATTACCAGGGGAAGTACATCGGCGCCACCGGCGTAGGACTCAGGGCCTATGCCGTCCAGGAACTGATCAATACCTATAAACAGCGCTACAACCGAACAATTTATTTTGTCGACAAACAGGGCAAAGTCACCCTGGACAGTTCCGATCTGCCCGGGCCCCGGGATTCCATTTTCTCCATGCCCGGCATACAATCCTTTGCCTCACAAATTCTCGCATCCCCTGAAACATCGCGCACCTATACCCGGGGAGATCAAACCATCCATCTGAACACCCGGTTCATACCGGAATTCAAGTGGTATCTTCTTGTAGAACAACCGGAAGATGCAGCCATCAAGGAAATAAACCGGGCTCTGGCCGTCAATCTCCTTGCCTGCAGCCTCATCACCCTCATTGTGCTGACGCTCACGTATACTGTCCTGACCGCCTACCAGAAGAAGATCGAAAAGATGGCCGCCACGGATTCCCTGACCGGTGCCTATAACCGCACGCCCCTTGAAATCATTTTTGATGAAACCGTGAAGGACTGGAAACGAAAAGGCGGGCCCGTTTTTTCAGTTGTCCTTCTCGATCTGGACCATTTCAAAGAAATCAACGATACCTTCGGCCATCCGGCAGGGGATGAGGTGTTAAAAACCCTTGTCCAGACCATACAGCAGACCATACGCCAGTCCGATGTCATTTTCCGCTGGGGCGGAGAAGAATTCCTGCTGCTGCTCAAGGAATGCCCGCCTGCCGAGGCCTGCGCTACAGCTGAAATGATCCGCGAAAAAATCAAGGCAACCCCCTTCCAGTTTGAAGACCGGACAATCAATGTGACCATAAGCCTTGGCGTGGCAGGCTACCGGGATATGGAAACCAGACAGTCCATCACCTCCCGGGCGGACAAGGCCATGTACAGAGCCAAACAGAATGGACGCGACCGGACAGAAATGGCCCTGGAGGGATAACGCAAGACATGGCCCTCGATTATACAACCCTCGATCTGCTCCGCCAGAACCACCCCGCCTGGCGGTTGCTCTGCGCCCAGCATGCGCCGCTGGTGGCCAGTTTTCTGCATCGTATTTTTATTATTCCCAATGTCCGGAGCGTCTCTCAGGCCGATCTGGCCGAGGCATTGGAGGATGAACTTTTTGCCCTGCGCGAACAGCTGGGGCCGGAAACGTTTCCCGAGTCCGCACAAAAGTACCTCAACGAATGGGCGGAAAACGACAAAGGATGGCTGCGCAAATTTTATCCCCCCGGGACGGATGAACCCCATTTTGACCTGACCCCTTCTACAGAAAAAGCACTGGCCTGGCTGGAAGGATTGACCGAACGGGCCTTTGTGGGAACGGAGTCTCGTCTTCTTACCCTGTTTGAACTTCTGCGTCAGATGAACGAGGGAAGCCAGACCGATCCCGGGGTTCGGGTTGCCGAACTGCAGAAACGCCGTGACGAAATCGACATTGAAATTGGACAAATCCTTGACGGAAACATCCCGCTTCTGGATGACACGGCACTCAAGGATCGTTTCCAGCAATTTCTGCAACTGGCCCGTGAACTGCTGACAGATTTTCGTGAAGTGGAGCATAACTTCAGGAATCTGGATCGCCGGGTACGCGAACGGATAGCCCTCTGGGAAGGAACCAAAGGGGCTCTGCTCCAGAAAATTATGGGGGAACGGGATACCATAGCCGATTCAGATCAGGGAAAAAGCTTCCGGGCCTTCTGGGATTTTCTCATGTCACAATCTCGTCAGGAAGAGTTGAGCCGGCTGCTGGACCAGGTGCTGGAACTGCCGCCAATCGTGGGAATGCAGCCAGACCCGCGCCTGCGCCGCGTTCACTACGACTGGCTGGAGGCAGGAGAACACACCCAGAGGACGGTGGCCCGGCTCTCTGAACAGCTGCGCAGATTTCTCGATGATCAGGCATGGTTGGAAAACCGTCGCATCATGGATATTCTGCACGGTGTCGAAGCCCATGCCCTGGCACTGCGCGAAGACTCCCCCGCCGAGGCATTCATGCCCCTGGCCGCAACCTCCGCCAGCATGGACCTGCCGATGGAAAGACCTCTGTACAGCCCCTCAATCAAGGCATTAATCACCGACCTCGCCCTGGATGACGGGGACGCCGAGATCGATACGACAGCTCTCTACGCACAGGTGGTGGTCGACAAAGCCGAACTTGCACGCAACCTCAGTCAGGAACTGCAGGAGCGCAATCAGATCAGCCTCGGAGAGGTGATTTCACGCCACCCCCTGCGCAACGGTCTGGCCGAACTGCTTGCCTATATGCAACTGGCCGGGAAATGGCCACAAACGGCAGTGGATGAAAAAGAGCAGGAACAGGTCCTCTGGCAGACCGAAACAGGGACGATCAGGCAGGCGACCCTGCCGCGCATTATTTTAGTGAGGAACGGATGATAGATCATGCAAATACAGATGAAACCGGGCTGATGTATCCGGTGCAGGAACTTTCATCCGTGGTGGTGCCCCTTTTGAAAGGCGTTATCTACCGGGAGGAAAACCCGGCCCTGTGGAATTCCCTGCTCAATCTGCAGGCCGCTGTTCGGGACTATGTGCTGGTGCTGGGATTGGAACTCACCCTTGACGACTCCGAAGGATACGCTTTTTTGCGTTCCCAGGTCGAAGCCGATGAAGACATCACCACCGCTGTTCCACGGCTGGTGGCACGGAGGCAGCTCTCCTATCCGGTCAGCCTTCTCCTCGCGCTGCTGCGCAAGAAGCTCGCCGAATTCGACGCCAGCGGCACAGACACACGGATGATTCTTTCCCGGGATGAAGTGGTGGAACTGATCCGGATTTTTCTTCCGGCCGGAAGCAACGAGGTCAAATTGATCGACCAGATCGATGCCACGCTGAACAAGATTGCAGATCTCGGTTTTATCCGTCGTTTGCGTGACCAGCAACAGATGATTGAAGTCCGACGGATCATCAAGGCATTTATCGACGCCCAGTGGCTGGCCGATTTTGATCAACGACTGGCCGAATACCGGCAGCACCTTGAGCCAGCACAGGAGAAAACAGATGGCTGATCAGCTTGATCTGGATTTCAGTTGTGATGACAGCCTGGCCGGCTTCCGTCTGCAGCGTCTTGAAGTCTTCAACTGGGGAACCTTCGACGGACAGATATGGACCTTGCGCCTGGGAGGAAAAAATGAACTTCTCACAGGAGATATCGGTTCGGGAAAATCAACACTGGTCGATGCCGTGACCACATTGCTGGTGCCGAACCAGCGCATTGCCTACAACAAGGCGGCTGGAGCCGGCAGCAAGGAACGCTCGCTGCGCTCATACGTGCTGGGCTATTTCAAATCCGAACGGCAGGACACCCTCGGCAGCGCCAAACCTGTTGCCCTGCGCACATCCAACAGCTATTCCGTGGTTCTCGGTGTATTCCACAACACCGGATACAATAAAACCGTAACCCTGGCCCAGGTCTTCTGGATGAAGGACAACGTCAGTCAGCCCGCCCGACTGTACACGGTCTGTGAACGGGATCTTTCCATCGCTGCTGATTTTTCCGGTTTTGGCACGGAGGTTTCAAGCCTGCGCAAACGGCTGCGCAAAGCTGGCGTCGAGCTGTTTGACACCTTTCCTCCCTACGGAGCCTGGTTTCGTCGGCGATTCGGGATCGACAATGAACAGGCACTGGACCTGTTCCACCAGACCGTATCGCTCAAATCGGTCGGCAATCTGACCGATTTTGTGCGCACCCACATGCTCAAGCCCTTTGATGTCGCCCCACGTATTTCCGCCCTTATCCAGCATTTTGAAAATCTCGACCAGGCTCACAAGGCCGTTCGCAAGGCCAAACATCAGGTGGAGATGCTGACCCCCCTGGTAAACGACTGCGCTCATCACCAGGAGCTGAAACAGACCACGGAAAACCTGCGGACCAGTCGTGACACACTGCGCCCCTGGTTTGCAACCCTCAAGCTTGAACTGCTTGAAAAGCGTCTTCTCTCCCTGCACGATGAACACACCCGGCAGCACGCCACCATAAAACGGCTGGAAGAACAACGCGGTGCGCAGCAGGAACGTGAACGCGAACTGCGACGCTCCATCGCCAAAAATGGCGGCGATCGGATCGAGAGTATCAATGCAGAAATCCGACAGAAACAACAAGACCTCGAAGGACGCAAAAAGAAAGCCGTGCGTTATGAAAAATTGGCGCACGACCTCGGAGAAGCCCCTGCAACAACGTTAGCAGATTTTCTCTGCCAGCGCGCTGAACATCAACATCTGCGTGAAGTGGCTGAGGTGGATGAAGTCCGGGTACAGAACGATCTCAACGAAACCGGGGTGCTTTTTGCCCAGGAGACGCATGAATATGAACAGCTCATAGCTGAAATCAAAGGGTTGAAAGCCCGGCGAAGCAATATCAGCGAAAAGCAGGTCGCCATGCGTCGTTCCCTGTGCAAAGCACTCACATTGCCGGAAGACGACATGCCCTTTGCAGGCGAGCTGCTCCAGGTGCGTGAGAACGAGCGGGACTGGGAAGGGGCCATTGAACGGCTGTTGCACAACTTCAGTCTTTCCCTGCTGGTGCCGGACCATCACTACGCCCAGGTGGCGGCCTGGGTGGACTGCACCCATTTGAAAGGACGACTGGTCTATTTTCATATACGAAACCAGGTGCGTCAGGACCAATCTTCGGATCACCCGGATTCACTGGCGCGTAAGCTGACCATTAAAAATGATTCTAAATATTTTGCATGGATGGAATACGAAGTCGGACGTCGTTTTGATCTGGTATGCTGCACCAGTCAGAAAACATTCCTGCAGGAAAAAAAAGCCATCACCCTGGCCGGACAGATAAAGGTCCCGGGAGGACGTCATGAAAAAGACGACCGCCACCGCCTGGACGACCGCAGCCGCTATGTGCTGGGGTGGAGCAATACGGTAAAGATAGCAGCCCTGGAAGAAAAAGGACAGGTGCAGGAGACACACCTTGCCGGGCTGGGCACTCGTATCAGTGCTTTGCAAAAGGAACAGGTGGCGCTCAAAAAGCAGCTCACCACCCTCTCCAAAATTGACGAACATGCAGACTTTCGCGATCTCGACTGGCAACCACTGGCCGTAGACATCGCCACATTGGAAGCAGAAAAAAAGACTCTTGAAACAGCCTCAAATCTCCTGAAAACTCTGGCTGGCCAACTTGAAGAGTTGGGAAAAGAGCTGAAGGAAACCGAAGATCGGCTTGACAGCTCTAAACACAAGCGTTCCCAGACAGAGCTGAAAATAAAAAATGCCGAACAACTGCAACAGGAGAGCAACACGCTGCTGTCTGAAGCCGAAACAGATCTGTCGCAACAATTCGAACTCCTTGAAGCCATGCGTAACGAAGCTCCTGGCAGCCATGTCCTGACAGTTGAATCCTGCGACAATCGTGAGAGAATCATGCGCGACTGGCTGCAGACACAAATCGACAGCGAAGACAAAAAACTCAACCGACTGAGAGACAAAATCATCAAGGCGATGACTGAGTACAGGCAGAAATGGCCGATGGAAACCCGGGAGGTGGACCAGAGTATTGAAGCCGGGTTTGAGTACCGGACCATGCTTGAACAGCTGCAGGCCGACGATCTGCCCCGCTTTGAAAAACGCTTCAAAGAACTGCTCAACGAAAATACTATCCGCGAAGTGGCCAATTTCCACTCGCAGCTGGCCCGCGAGAGGGAAACCATCAAGGAGCGCATCGCTCATATCAATGAATCCCTCACCCGGATAGATTACAATCCGGGCCGATACATCAGCCTTGAAGCACAAATGAACCCCGATGCCGACATCCGTGCATTCCAGGCGGAGCTGCGCGCCTGCACCGAGGGTACGTTGACCGGATCAGAGGACACCCAGTATTCTGAAGCCAAATTTCTACAGGTGCAGCAAATCATCGACCGATTCCGCGGCCGGACAGACTCCTCGGATCTGGATCAACGCTGGACAGCCAGGGTCACCGATGTGCGCAACTGGTTTGTTTTTGCTGCCAGCGAACGCTGGCGGGAGGACAACAGCGAACATGAACATTATGCCGATTCCGGGGGGAAATCCGGAGGACAGAAAGAAAAACTCGCATATACTGTGCTTGCGGCCAGTCTTGCCTATCAGTTCGGTCTGGAATGGGGAGAGGTGCGGTCGCGTTCCTTCCGTTTCGTGGTGATCGATGAAGCCTTCGGGCGCGGTTCCGATGAATCGGCCCAATACGGACTGCAACTCTTTGCACAGCTCAATCTGCAACTGCTCATCGTCACCCCCCTGCAAAAAATCCACATCATTGAGCCCTTTGTCTCAGGAGTCGGTTTTGTTCACAATGAAGAGGGACGCAACTCGGTGCTGCGCAATTTGAGCATCAAAGAATACCGCGCAGAAAAAGAGAGGATGCAGGTGTGAAGTGGACAACCCAGGCCGATCTGCGGCTTCAGGTGCAAAAATTCTGGGAGAAGGGAGACCTCCTGGCCGAGCTGACAGGCGGCGAAACAATTTTCCCACGCCGACTGACTCTGAAAGGACCCGATTCCAAAGAACTCAGTGAGCGTTTCGACGAAGTGCGTGACTGGATCACGCATCTGAAAAGCGCAGGCAGCCACTACCGGCTTACATGGCGCTGCATCAACCATCGCGTCCTGGGGACCAATGAAATTCCTGCACAGGTGTGGATAGACTCGCTGGAGGATGCCCTGGCAGTGCTCGGCAAACGGCAGGAAGCCGAAACCTTTGACGGATTGATCACCCTCACCCGGGAGAAGCAGCCGGATGTGCTTCCATGGCTTGCAACGCATTCTTTGAAGGCTCTGAAACTGGCTGACGACTGGTTTCGTCTGCTGGAGATTGTAACCTGGCTGCAGAATCACCCCCGGCCGGGAATCTATCTGCGGCAGATTATTATCCCGGGGGTGCACAGCAAATTCATTGAAACGCACCGGGGCGTCCTGGGGGCACTGTTCGACCTGACCCTGCCGCCGGAGGCTATTGACCAGGCAGCCAGGGGCGTCGAAGGATTCTGCAACCGCTACGGCTTTAAGAATAAACCCCTACAGATCAGGTTCCGCATCCTTGATCCGGAATCGACCCTGCTTTCGACGCATACCGACCAGGATATCACAGTAACCCAGGCGATTTTTACCGAGCTGAACGTGCCTGTTACCAGGGTATTCATCACCGAGAATGAGATCAACTTTCTGGCCTTTCCCCAGGTTCCTGACGCCATGGTCATTTTCGGTGCCGGGTATGGGTTTGACAACCTGGCCACGGCCTCCTGGCTGCAGGAACGAAAAATCTATTATTGGGGAGACATCGACACCCACGGCTTCGCCATTCTCAACCAGCTGCGAAAATTCTTTCCCAGGGCGACATCCTTGTTAATGGATCACGAGACGCTGCACACCCATCACGCCCTCTGGGGTTTCGAACCCAGTCAGGAAACTGCAGATCTCCTGCATCTGACTTCCTCAGAAAAGGCTCTGTACACGGCACTGTGCCAAAACAAATGGGCCGACCGGGTCCGCCTGGAACAAGAAAGAATCGGTTTCGATTCCCTGATTGAAGCCCTGCAAAAGATCTGACATTCCGATAGAAGGACCCTTATGTTCTCTCACGCCTGGCGGCGGCAAGCTGTCCCGGGATACACGGGGCAACGCCAGCGAAAGAACCGCCAGTCTTACTGCGAAGGATGAAAATAATGCAACCCACTGAAAAAACGTGAGAAATACAAATTGAACTAACGTACCTTAACGGCTTGCTTTCTCTTGGCTGCAGGAGACTACTCCGGCACCTCCTCCACATCAACCAGCTCAATATCAAAATAGAGATCCTGCCCTGCAAGCGGGGGGTTGGGATCAAGAATAATTCCTTCCGCCTCCAGCGCCACCACCTTTACAAGAACTGCGCCGCCGTAAGGACCGGGCATCTCAAGCTGCTCTCCCGGCTCTGGCTCAAGCCCCTCAGGAATTTCCTCACGGGCCAGGCGAAAGATTCTCTCCGGCCGAAAAGGGCCGTAAGCCTCTGCCGCCGGAATATGCACTGACTTTTTCTCGCCGACTTCCATCCCGATCACCGCCCCGTCAATACCGGGAATGACCTGTTTCGTACCAACACGAAACTGCAGCGGGTCGCGACAACGGCTGGTATCAAAAACCACGCCGTCCTCAAGTCTGCCAGTATAGTGAATTTCGACCCCGTCACCATTTTTCACAGCCATCACATCCTCCAGCAAGAAGGGGGCCTTGAAAAAGGAGAGATATCAATCTGATTCAGGGCACGGGAGAACCTTTACCACCGCCAGAGATAAAGCCTCTGCCGAGGACAAATTTTCGATTGCACCGAAGAGACAGGACAGAGATCAATTCTTCAAAATCCCCATAAAAAATGCCCGGAACCACAGTGCGGTTCCGGGCAGATTCGGGCAGCCTTCCAGACAGGCTCCGCATAATGCGATACTACCTTATTTTACCAGTGACTGCTCAATATAGGCAACCGTTTCAGGGGCAAGAGCAAGTCCATCGGCGAGCCGCTGCATGTATTGCTGCTCGGCAGCGGTATCCACCTCGATGGTGAGCAGGGAAGCCGCATAGATCTGTGCCGCGAGTTCCGGACGTCCACCAGCAGAAGCAATCACCCCGTCGAGATCATGCGGAGTCTGTGCCTCCCGGGTGAAAAACTGCTTTTCCTCGTCGGTGAGACCATCATCGTCAAGTTTCCCGATGATACGCTGCACCTCTGTCTCATCCAGTTTGCCGTCGGCCTTGGCAGCATTAATCATCGCCCGCACAAGAATCTCTGCCTCGCTGTCGAGATCGGCCTGCTGCGGCTCTTCATAGAGTGCTGCCGGGGTCTGCGCCGGAGTCTGTCCGCCCCGCTTCAGCGCGGAGACAGCGAGAGAGGCAAGCAGGGCAAGGGCTCCGCCGCCAATTGCCCCCTTTGCCGCTCCTTTGCCGCCACCGAGAAGAGCACCGCCGAGGGCACCGAGACCGCCGAGGGCAGATTTGTTATTACCGAGATTACCGAGGACATCACCGAGCATGCCAGCCAGCCCTCCCTGAGATCCCTGCCCATTCTGGCCGCCGGAAAGCCCGCTGAGGACACTGCCAAGCATATCACCAAGGCCGCCACCGCCGCTCTGGTTAAGCATGCCGCCGAGGCTGCCCATCAAATCGGCACCTCCATTCCCACTCCCGCCACTCCCGCCACTCCCGCCAGTACCGCCCAGGAAACTGCCGAGAACACTGGTGAGACGATTTTTACCGCTGCCAGCCACACCTGACTGAACGAGAGAACCAAGAATCTCTGCAAATCCTGCCATTTTCCCCTCCTGTATAGGAAATAATTTCTTACTCACTCGAAAAACATGGCGGTGAAATTTCGCCGCCGTTACGTTCCTTACTATTATAAGCGGGACAGAGTATCCCACAACCACCTGATGATAAAAATAAAATTGATGAACAAACCCTTTCTCAGGGATTGACGACCGCATCGTTTTCCCATAAACTTACGGCTAAATTATTTTTTTGAAGGAGTTCCCATGGAACGTATTCTCGTTATCTGTCTCTCCGTTGCTATCGGTGTTGGTTTTCTCTACTGGACAACGCAGGTCTTTCACCGTCCAGGAGCAAAAGAGTATGTCATGAAGCATCTCTGGTTCTGCCATCCCAATTCCATTTGCTACGGACGCACCGCGCTCGCCCTCATCGCCCTGCCAGTCTATTTTCCTCTCGGCTTTGAGAACCTCGGGATCATGATCTTCACCTTCGCCGCAGTGCTCGACGGAGTGGACGGAGTGGTGGCACGCAACTGCAACCTGGTCACCCCCCTGGGTGAATCCCTTGATCCGCTGTGTGACAAACTTACCTACCTGCCGGCGCTGCTCGCCTTCGCATACCGCGATCAGCTCTCCATGCCCCTTGTGGGGACACTGGTTGTCATAGAGATGCTCGGCCAGTTTGGCGCCCGGCCGATGCTGATGCTGCTCAAGACCTCCGGTGCCGCCAACAACTTCGGTAAAATTAAAGCGATGATCTGTTTCGGTCTGGTCATCTTCTGTGCCCTGCGCTCCGCCAATCCGGAGATAATCAACGTGGGCGATGAAATTCTGGTGGCCTGCCTGGTGCTGGCAAGTGCCTCCATTGTTTTCAAATTTGTTCCCAACCGACTCTATGCCGACATCCTCTCCACCCTCAACTTTTTCTGCGGCGTTTTCAGCCTCTACTTCGCTTCTCAGGGACATTTTGCCCTGGCTGTCTGTGTAATTATCGTGGGCCAGCTCTTCGACCTCTTCGATGGCCGCATGGCGGAGTTGCACGGCGGCACCCAATACGGTCCCTACCTTGATGACATTGCTGACTTCATCAGCTTCGGCGTCGCACCATTCTACATCATCTTGAAAATCTGCCCTCAATGGTATGGCTGGCTGGTGGCCACAATCTTCCTCGGGGCGGTCGCCTTCCGTCTCTACCGCTTCGTGGCTGTGGACAAGAAACGCACTGACCTGCCTCCCGGCATCTTCAACGGTCTCCCCAGCCCCGCCGGTGCCCTGCTGGTGCTCGGGGCAGCACTGTTCAAGCTTCCCACCGTCCTGCTGATCTCCGCTCTCATCTCCGCCGCCCTGATGGTCAGCCATCTGCGCTTCGCCCACTTCGGGCGGATCATTCTGAAAAATGTCCCCAAACCACTCTTTTTCAGCCTGAGTGCTGCACTCATTATCATCATCACCTTTCTGATCAAGACCCGCAGCGTCAACCTCTTTGGAGCGATGATTCTCGCATCCTGCCTTCTCTATCTGATAGTCGGCAAGCGCAACTCCCTGTAAACAAGCAGGAACAAAAGACAAGTTGTTTCAAGATCCCCTGAAGGAAGGCTGCCCTGAAGACGCCAGAAGCAGCCTTTTTTGTCCGAGCGAAAAAATCTCAGACCGTAGTGGAAGAGGAAGAATAAACGCGACGGGCCACCACCGAGTTCTGCTGTACCACGGCACAGCACAGGGGGGGGAGAGGGCATCTTCTGCCTGTTCAGTGAAACTCGGGCCAGGCAGCGGCAGGAACCGGGCTCCCTGCTTTTCAAGGTTGCCCGTCTGGCCAGCTTCCCTCTCATACCAATTCCATTTTTTACTGAACAAAGAACGTGGATGGACAAACAGGATGACAAATTGATTCCATTGCAGAGGCGTCTGTTGTGGAATGAGACACATGTTGTGCTAAAGATTTTTTTCTTTTCCCTGCCTCCTGCCTCCTGCCTCCCTTCTTCCGTCCATCCCTGTTTAATTTTAAAAATCTTTTTCTCAAATGCTTCTGCTTTCCTTCGCGTTCCTTAGCGTTTTTCGCGGTAAAAAAAATTGTCTTACCGCCCTTTGCTTTTTACTTTTTCCGTTCTCCTGCTTCCCTTCCACGACCTCTGAATTCGCCAATACAAGGTGTAAATGGTATCAGTCGTCAGCAAGCGCAGCCATTTCCGCCTCGCCAAACAGCTCCAGCAGATGAACTGCCCGCACGGGCAATTCCGCCCGACACAGGGAAGTCTCAAGCTGCATCACGCAACCAGGACAGGCAGTGGCGACCAGTTCTGCGCCGCACGCCTGCACCCCTTCCACCTTTTTTTCTCCAATGAGACCACTCTCTTCACTGTGATGCACGGAGAAGGTGCCACCGAGACCGCAACAACGGGACGCCCCTTCCATCTCCACAAAGTCCACCCCCGGCAGAGCAGCAAGCAGATGCCGCGGCGGAGCGAGAATCCCCCGGTTTTTCAAATGGCAGGGATCGTGCCAACAGACCTTCTGCCGTTTCACCGCTCTCGGCAAGGCGGCCAGCCGTTCGCAGACACCCTCCTCTTCGAGGAAGACGGTGAAATCCACCACTTTCTTCGCCAGGATGGCGGGATCACCACCCATGGTGAGGTAATATTCACCGATTCCACCGCCGCAGGAGGCACAGGCGGTAATTATATAATCGACATCGAGGGGCATGAAGGCCCGCACGTTGGCCGAAGCAAGACGGCTGACCAGCGGACCGTCCCCCGAGGAGAGTGCGGGCATCCCGCAGCAGCCCTGCCCCTTCGGCAAATAAACGGTGCAGCCGAGGCGGACAAGAACCTCCACCATCTTTTCCCCGATCTGCGGATAGAGCCAGGTAATGGCGCAACCAGCGAAAAAGGCCACTTTCGGCCTTCCCGGCTGCCCCTCAATCCGTTCTGGCAGGCGGGCAAAAAGGTTTTTCCCCGCCGGAGCGGGCAAAATTCTCTCACCGACAACCGGCAGCCTGTCCAGCGGAAACCGCAGCCGCAGGCCACTGCTCTCCGGGACTTTCTCCATCATCACCGGGGCCAGCGCCGCGCCCGCTGCAACCACACCACGCATCAGGGTTTTGCTGCCGAGCAGAGCCGCAACACCAACGCCCACAGCGGAAAGCCCCGTCTCTGCGGCCACCTCCCTGCGTATCGCGCCGACAATCTCGGCGGTGGGAACATCATTGGGACAGCCATGGGTACAGGAACCACACATCAGACAAAGACTGATATCCTGTCGCGCAGCCGGTTCCAGCTCTGCCCCCCGTCCAAGTTCTCCCGCCAGCATTGCCGCAGCCACGGCCACTTTACCCCGGGCCACATTCCCCTCACGCCGTCCTGCAGACCACGCCGGACAGTATGCCTGGCAGGCACCGCATCGTACGCATCTCTGTATTGCATCGGCAAAATCTTCGAGAACTTTATGCCTGCCGGGAGTTTTCCGCACAACAGCCTCACTCATCATCGGGTCCTCTGAGAAAAATTTTCCCGGGATTGAGGATATCATCAGGATCCAGCGCCCGCTTGAGGGTACGCATGTACGCGATGGTTTCCGGAGAGAGCTCCATGGCGAGATAACGGGCCTTGGCGAGCCCCACCCCGTGCTCCCCAGAAATAGAACCGCGCAACTCAACGGCCGCCGCAAAGACCTGTTCAATCAACGCATCCACCCGCGCTTCCATCCCGGCCTCGCACAGGTCGGTAAGGATGTAGACGTGGATATTGCCATCTCCGGCGTGTCCGAAATTGACGATGGGGATGCCGGACTCCGCCGACAGTGCCTCAAGACGGCGGATCATCTGCGGAATCTTTGACCGCGGCACCACAATATCCTCGTTGAAACGATCTGGAGCCTGTGCGCGAACGGCCGGAGAAACTGCCCGTCGCATCTGCCAGATCCGCTCGGATTCCTCCGCCGTCTCCGCCACGACACTGCCAATCACATCCCTGCCGGCAACCACCGCCATCACCCGCGCCACCTCTCCGTCGAGCCACTCCCGGCGGCCGTCCACCTCGATAATCAGCGCTGCGCCACAGTCTTCGGGGAGATCAATCTCTGTTCTGCCACGAAGACAGGCGAGAGTCGCGCGGTCCATGAACTCAAGAGTGGCAGGGATAATCCGCGCACCGATGATCGCCGAGACCGACTCCGCCGCACCGTCGATGGAGGAGAAAAAGAGCAGCATGGTCTTCTTTGCCTCCGGTTTCGGCAGCAGTCGCAGAGTAATCTCCGTGGCAATGCCCAGCGTCCCCTCGCAGCCGACAAAAAGACGGGTGAGGTCGAAACCAACCACGTTTTTCAGGGTGCGCCCGCCCGTATGGATAATTTCGCCGGCGGGCGTCACCACCTCAAGCCCAAGCACATAGTCACGGGTGGAACCGTATTTCACGCAACGGGGCCCGCCCGCGCACTCCGCCACATTCCCGCCAAGGGTGCTAAACTCTTTTGAAGCAGGATCCGGGGGATAAAAGAGGCCGAGTTTTTCCACCCGCGCCTGCAGCTCTGCAGTAACAACTCCAGGCTGCACCACTGCAAGAAGATTTTCCGTGTCGATTTCCAGGATACGGTTCATGCGTGCAAGCGACAGGATGATGCCGCCGTGCACCGCCAGCGCACCACCGGTGAGGCCACTGCCTGCGCCCCGCGGCACCACCGGCACCTTCAACTCTCCGGCAAGACGCATCACCGCCGCCACCTCCTCAGCGCTCTCGGCGTACACCACCGCTTCCGGCAGAAATCGCCCCCGCCCGGCGTCGAACCCATAGAGCAGACGATCGGTCTTTGCCGTTGTCACCCGGTCCCTGCCAACAAGAGCAGTGAGACGCCTCTCAAGACCACTCATGGCAACCTCGGAAAAGCTGTTCGGCTCCCGCCGCTTTGCAGCCGACGACCGGCGGCAGATATGACAATGCACAGTAGAATCTTTTCATTCATTCTTTCTCCATTACTCATCAGAAGACCTTGAAACAGCTTGTTTTTCGTTTATATTCGAGAGACCCAGTATTTGTTTTACCTTCTTTTTCCCCTGATGGAACCCCTTCTGCCGCTCACCCCGTTGATATATATATCGATACAGAATATTGTGGGCACATGGAAGAACCTTGTATTTCGTTCATATTCGATGTCCCCTGCAACCTGAAAAAGGAGCATTTCATGGAATTTATCAACGCTGACAAAGCCCCCGCTGCCATTGGCCCCTATGCCCCCGCTGTCCGCGCGGGAAACCTCTGCTTTTTTTCCGGCCAGGTCCCCTTTCATCCCGAAACCGGCGAAGTGGTCGGGAAAAACATCCGGGAACAAAGCAGGCAGGCCCTTACCAACCTCCAGAGTATCCTTGAGGCAGGAAAACTTCAGATAACTGATCTTGCCCAGACAACCATCTATCTCAGCAACATGGATGATTTCAGTGACTTCAACGAAGTTTATGCTGAATTCATGGGTACCCACCGCCCCGCCCGCTCCTGCGTCGAGGTCTCCCGACTGCCCCATGATGTTCTCGTGGAAATTACCGCTATCGCGGTAAAAGAGCAATAAAGGGGACCTTGAAACAGCTTGTATTTCGTTCATCTTCGAGGCACAGGAGGGAATTTACTACAGCCATGTTTGATCGGAGTCCAGCGCTTACCTCGACGTCTCGTTCCTCGCTTTGTCGGAGAATAAATTTTTGACTGTAACGAAGAAGATGGACGATTATTCAAGGTGCCATTATGACTAAAAAAGGTAACTTCTCAAAAAATTATGGGAAAAGACAAAGATTTTTTTTGGCCATTTAGTCTTTGTCTTTCCTCCTTTTACTTTTCCCTTTCTCCTGTCTCCCTTCTCCTGCCTCCCCTTTGCCGTCCTTCCCGTTTTAATTTTAAAAATCTTTTTCTCAAATGCTTTGCTTTCCTTCGCGTTCTTCGCGGTAAAAAAATTGTCTTACCGCTTTTTACTTTTTTCGTCTTCCTGCTCCCCTTCCACGACCTTTGAATGCGCCAATACAAAGTGTAAATGATAGTACTCAAAAAGAGTGCTCTTCCAGAAAGAGAAATGCAGAAAGCCGGAGTCTCCGCAGGGAGGCTCCGGCTTTCTGCATTCTTTATCTGTTCCCGGAAACAGTGAACAACCAGGATCTGTCGCTCACGAGGAATTGCAAAAATTCTTCTCTTTTAATTTCCTTAAAAATATCCTGTGAACAGGAAAAGACCTGCGGTAATAAGTGCACCAAGAAAACCGTACGGCATCTGCGTAATGGCATGGCGGAAATTATCACAACCAGAGGCCGCCGAACTGAGGATGGTCGCATCTGAG
>Ga0172378_10000632_pt1 | contig 31203 bp, 25 predicted proteins | sample GrowelOW332metaG_FD_119755 | JGI IMG/M metagenome (GOLD analysis project Ga0172378, IMG submission 119755) | Groundwater microbial communities from an aquifer near a municipal landfill in Southern Ontario, Canada - Pumphouse #3_1 metaG | ecosystem: Environmental > Aquatic > Deep subsurface >...
GATCCACTCGTCAGCATGGGGAAGCTGCACCCAGTCCCTGAAGCCGCTGAGCGTTTCCTTGTACTGCTTTTCGAATGTGTGCCCGTCTATGTGGTAGTACTCCTCAAGCGTACGGCAGGTCACGCCCCCCGTCTCTACCAACGAGCGACAATAAAAATACACAGAGGACCGTAGAGATTCAATTTCTCTGCGGTCCTCTGTGTACCACAATTCGTATAATTGGTGGTTAAAAACAATTTATGGTTACGGCATCAATAGGCCTTATCGTCCTTGAATACCTGGGCTATCGTCATGAAGATGATACGAAGATCCAAACCAAACTTCCAGTTCTTGATGTAGAAGCAGTCCATCTTGACACGGTCTTCCATCTGCCACAACTCCTTTGTCTCCCCTCTAAATCCGGTTACCTGAGCCAATCCTGTTATGCCTGGTTTGACGAAATGCCTGGACATGTAACGGTCTATCAGTTTGCCGTACATCTCGGTGTGCTTCAGCATGTGCGGACGTGGACCTACAATGCTCATATCGCCCTTAAGCACATTGAAGAACTGCGGCAGCTCGTCGATGCTTGTCTTACGCATAAAGCTGCCCCACGCAAATTTGCGGGCATCATGGCTGGTTGCCTGTAGCCTATCGGCATCTTTGTTCACATGCATGGAACGGAACTTCATCAGTCTAAAAGTTTGGCCGTTCAATCCGGTTCGTTCCTGTCTGAAAAAGATCGGACCAGGACTTTGAATCTTGATAATGAGTCCTACAAAAGGAACCAAAGGCAAAATAAACAAACATGCGATAAAAGATACCGCTATATCGAACAGCCTTTTGATAGACTGGTTACTGATGCTATCCAACGGGAATTCATGGTTTGTATAAATCACCTTTCCGCACAAAAGTTCCGGTTTCAGTTTGATATCCATAGTACCCGCATCAGGCGGAATAAAGTACAAACGCGTTGTAGTGTTGTCACAATATTTCTGTATCGACTCAATCTGTTCTTTGTTTTTCAACGAAACGGTACAATAGACAGCCTCGTATCTGTGCTCGAAAAGCTCTGTTTGTGTCATGGAGATAAAATCAGAGACACTGCCCAGTCTAGTCATACTGTCACTCTCGGAGACCTCACTATCAGCATAATATCCATTTACACGATAGACCAATCCGTTAATGAATGTCTGCGCCACCTGCTCTATTTGATTTATGTCACCAACAAAAACAGACGACTTGCCGTTGTTGTACCGAGACCAAAACTTCTTACGGATAACAACAAACTGCAACAAACTCAATAATTGAAGGATAACGAAAAAGCCAAAGCTATATACCACTGATTTTTCCAATGAATATTGAACACGTGGGATTAGCAACAACATGACAAAGAAAGACAACCATTGCACCAAACCCAGCTTTAACGAACGTGTAATCACATCGTTGAAGCTCGCCGTGTATCGGTTAATAACCGGCTTGATGTTAATCTCTGCCACCAGCATAGACACATTGCCAACATAAAACAAAAGTGAAAAATCCAGATCCTTCTGTGTATTGACGCAATTCCAGCACCATGCTGTACTCACTAAGTACAGATACACATTAAAAACGGCGATATCCATTAGGATAACCAGCCATTTCAAAACAATATTTCCATCATCTAATTGACGCATAATTTAAAACCCTCAAACAAAATAGAACACTAAATTATCTTTTTTCTTTAACAATAACAAGGAATTTTTCTGATAAAATCTCGCTACAAAATAAAAACAATAGATTTTACTGATTTCACAGATTTATTCCATAAATCTGCATGAAACCATTTTTTCATGCAGATATTTTAGATTATTTATTCAAACTGTTTTGATACCAATCGTAAAGTTTTTGCACACCGTCTTGGATTTCCACCTTGTGTGTCCAGCCTAGACTATGCAATTTGGTCACATCAATGAGTTTACGAGGCGTTCCATTCGGTTTGGAAGCATCCCATACAACTTCACCCTCAAAGCCTACTGCCTTTACTATCATGTCTGCAAGTTCCTTGATGGTAAGTTCTTTGCCCGTACCTACGTTGATGTGGCAATTCCTGATCTCTCCAAGAGAAGGAATGGCTCCACCTCTACCCTCCGAATTGTTTCGGTCTACCACACCGTTTGCATTCACTCCATAGAACACACTGGAGTACTTCTCTATGCCGATTATATCCTTGAAGTCCACGTTCAAAAGCACATGAACGGAAGCATCGGCCATATCTTCAGACCACAGGAACTCACGCAAAGGACTACCGTCGCCCCAAAGAGTCACCTTGTTGTTTTCTATGCCATAGAAGGCAAGTGCCTTCAGAATGCGTTCTTTCGTATCTTCTCCGCTCACATTACCCTCACCCACAAACTCTCGAAGTTTTGCTGGTGGATTGATGGGTCGCTTGTTCATATCCGAACGGATGGCTTCCCAATCGTTGTCATGAATAAGCTTTGCAAGATAGATCTTACGCATCATGGCGGGCATGACGTGCGAATTCTCCAAATGGAAATTATCATTCGGTCCATATAGATTCGTAGGCATCACTGCGATGTAGTTGGTTCCATACTGAAGGTTGTAACTCTCGCACATCTTCAAGCCTGCAATCTTTGCTATGGCGTACTCTTCGTTGGTGTATTCTAACGGAGATGTTAGCAACGCATCCTCCTTCATGGGCTGAGGTGCATCCTTCGGATAAATGCATGTGGATCCGAGGAACAACAGCTTTTTCACTCCGTGCGAATAGGCATTGCCGATAACGTTACATTGCATCTTCATGTTCTGCATGATGAAGTCGGCACGGTATAAACTGTTGGCCATGATACCGCCCACAAAAGCTGCCGCCAAAACAACAGCATCCGGACGCTCCTCATCGAAAAACTGCTGAACCTGATACTGGTCTGTCAAATCCAACTCCTTATGTGAACGGCCTATCAGGTTATGATAACCTCTGGACTTCAAATTGTTCCAGATAGCAAACCCCACCAATCCTTGGTGACCCGCTACATATATTTTTGAATCTTTGCTTAACATATTTTATTGACAAATTTATCTATTTTATGCTTGATTTTTTTTTGATTTTGTTGCATAAAATACCACAAGAAAAATCATATAAAGTTTATTATCATCTTCTGCCGACAAATCAGATGCGAGCCCATGTAGAGACGTCACACTGTGGCGTCTTCGAACCGCCGCCGAAGGCTGGCGAAGAACCGTGAATATCTTAACAAAGAATTTTACAAACCACGAATTACAACAATTTCACGAATTTATATCGGACGTTCCGTCCACTGTTCGTTATTCAACAATTCGTTTAATTCGTACAATTTGTGGTTAAAATCAATGCTAATATACGTGCCCATGCCCCTATAGAGACGTCACACTGTGGCGTCTTCGAAGCGCCGCCGAAGGCTGGCGAAATAATTCACAATCAACCAATCGAACCATCCGTGATAGTTCCATCATCAGAGACGGTGTGGTACACCATCTCTACCCGGGCAGCATCACGTAATCAGCCCTGTCTGATAATCAGCCTTAAACGATTCGTAGCGTTACTTGACGATACCTTTTTCTAGGTACTCTGCAAGGTTGGTGCGGACCTTTTCTGACGCACGTTCCACTGCCACCTTAGACATGTCGCTGTCTACCATGATCTTGACCAACTGTTCGAAAGAGGTAGCCTGCGGATTCCATCCTAGTTCTGCCTTGGCCTTCGTAGGATCGCCCCAAAGATTCACCACGTCTGTTGGACGGTAAAAATCAGGAGAAACCTCGATCAGGACATCTCCCACCTTCACGTTGGCTGCGGCCGAAGAACCTGGCTCTATGGAGGAGACAATACCTTTCTCGTTTTCGTCTTCTCCTTCAAACTTCAGCTCTATTCCTGCATGATGGAAGGCTAGCTTTGCAAACTCACGCACGCTGTGCTGAAGACCTGTTGCAATTACGAAATCCTCTGGTTTCTGGTGTTGAAGAATCAGCCACATGCACTCAACGTAATCCTTGGCATATCCCCAATCGCGCAGAGAACCCAAATTTCCTAAATAGAGTTTCTTCTGTTTTCCCTGTGCTATACGGGCTGCAGCAAGGGTTATCTTACGGGTCACGAAAGTCTCGCCACGGCGCTCGCTCTCGTGGTTGAACAGGATACCTGAGCAACAGAACATATTATAAGCTTCACGGTATTCCTTGATAATCCAATAGCCATACAATTTAGCTACGGCATAAGGAGAATAGGGATGGAATGGCGTGTTCTCGTTCTGAGGAACCTCCTCCACCTTGCCATACAGTTCTGAAGTAGACGCCTGATAGATTCTGCATTTATCTGCGATGCCACACTGACGTACGGCCTCCAAAATACGAAGCACACCGGTTGCATCCACATCGGCCGTAAACTCCGGAGAGTCAAAACTTACCTGTACATGACTCTGAGCAGCCAAGTTATAGATCTCATCTGGCTTCACCTTGTTTATGATTTGAATGATCGACATGGAATCTCCCATGTGTCCAAAATGAAGGTGAAAATTAGGCGTGCCTTCCAAATGAGCAATACGCTCACGGAAATCGGAAGATGATCGTCTTATCATGCCATGAACCTCATAGCCTTTAGCCAAAAGGAATTCTGACAGATAAGATCCATCCTGACCTGTTACACCGGTTATAAATGCTTTCTTTGCCATATATCTATAAGGATTTTTGCTATAATTTCAGAATTTTTACAATTAAAATTCAAGTTATCTATTTTTAAAACGAACCATAGATTTGCTACAAATTTAACGAATTAAAACGATTTTCTTTAAAATCAATCGACATTTATCCGCAGAATTTACATGAGAGTATTTTGCATTATCAAATTTACTAACAAGCGGAATTCATTACCACACTTCCGGTAGTTTTCCATTCCAAGCAATTTTTCCTTTTCAATCCTCAAAACCTCTGTTATGGTTTTGCCCGCATGTGTTCCATCTGCTATTACAGACTCATAGCCTTTCAAACCAGAAAGCTCCCAATTCTCACCCACATTCTGCTGTTTCGAAGATAGTTTTTTAAACGAAGAGATTCTCTCTCCTCCCCATATTTTGGGTTTTAAAATATGGTTGAATTTTAAAGGTTGCATAACAAAAATGAACTAGAAAAAATTTCAATTCTATTTATTATATATCTAGATTGGTCTTGTTTTTATGAAACAAACGGATCTTTATATTTTCCAAATTTGTATTTTAACAATAATCCAAAGAATTGTATATCATCTACAAGATACCTTTTCCACAAACGTTTTGGATCTGAATATAAACGGTACAGCCACTCTAAAGCCAATTTTTGAAATATCTTCGGAGCACGTTTTATATTACCAGCCTCAAAATCAATGGTAGCACCTAAGGCCAAATAAATTTTGACATTCGGAATACTATCTTTATACTTATAAATCCATTTCGTTTGTTTAGGATTACCTAAACCTACTAGAATAACATTTGCAGGTGAAGACTTTAAAATCTCTACAATATACTTGCACTCATTTTCATCCTTTTCATAACCAAAAGGAGGTGAATAAGTTCCAACTATAATTTCTCTTCCTATTCGTGCATTTATTTTTTCTGCTGCTAAATCAGCAACTCCATTTTTTGCTCCTAATAAAAATATCTTGATACTCTCATCTTTAGCATAAAAATCACAAAATGCAGGAAAAAAACTACTTCCTGGTATAGCTTCACGCAAACCCTTTCCTATGAATTTTGAAGAAAGAAGTAAAATTTTGCTATCACAAACTGAGTAATCTGCTTGCAAAGCCATTTCATGAAACTCCTTATCTTTCTGATGTTTCATAATATCATCTACATTAGGAGTGACTAAAACGCCCTCTTTTAGCTGATGTAACAACTCTTCTTGTGTAATGTTATCAACTCTAACATTCAGAATTTGAACACTATCCATATTCCAATTAAGATTCTTATTTTCAAAAAACATCTATAAACGGTCAAAAATCACATGTCAAAAAAAGCCTCTTCCAACATCAAACACAAGCAATGATAAATAGGTAAATGAAGTTCCTGTATCTTAAACGTTTGAATAGCAGGAGCCTTTATACACGCATAAGCAATTTTTGATAGTTCAGAATCATTTGCTCCTGTTAAACCTATCACTTTCATACCTTTTGCCTTTGCTGTTACTGCAGCATACATAATATTCTTACTATTACCAGATGTTGAGATTCCTAAAAATACATCCTTTTCTGTTCCATAACCATTGACTTGTTGTGCAAAGCAAAGTAAAGGAGACTGATCATTCATAAATGCAGTAGATAGTGCAGGATGTCCATCCAGCGCAATTGCAGGTAATGCGCATTGCAAATTATGAATAAGCTCATTTGCCATTTCAAGGTTAACTGATATAAGCGATTTTTTTAGGTTTTCATTTATTGTACGTTTTTTCACAAAACCTTTCATCAATTCACCTACAATATGCTCTGCATCAGAAGCTGAACCGCCATTGCCTGCAATTAACAATTTTCCACCATTACTATAGCAATCAAACAAAACTTTATAAACATTAAGAATATCTTGTTTACATATTCTTAAGGATGAATAACGCTCAATTAATTCATCTAAGTAATTTTCTGGTTTCATATACTCATTTATTTAACAAATAATCAAAATCTTTACGAGGATTATATTGAACAGGCTCATAATAAATCACTTGCGTACCATCGTTTTCAAAATTGAAAGGAACGAGCATTAATTCATCCAATGCCTTACACAATGATTCTTGTTTATCTGGTTCACAATAAAATAACAAGAAGCCACCTCCTCCAGCACCAAGAAGTTTGCCACCTAATGCACCTGCATCCAAACCTTTTTTATATAAATCATCAATATTTGACGATGATATTTTTGAACCAGTTTGACGTTTTAATTGCCATGTATAATTAAGCAATCTCCCAAATTCATTTATATCTGAATTTATATCTCCTAATAGTTTTTCCGCTTCATCTACTAATGTCAACATTTCCTTTAATTGAAAAGATTTATCTTCGAAATTTGACATTGTATCCTTTTGTACATCAGAAGAGAAACGAGAAATTCCCGTATAGAACAATAACAATCTATTATTTAAGCTTTTTTTTCGATTTTGATCCATTATGATTGGCTTTACAGTAAACTTATTATCCTTAAAGTCAATGCGATTCAAACCACCATAAGCTGCTGCTATTTGGTCTTGCCATCCTCCGTTTTCTTTACAGAGTTCACGTTCTAGATAAATTGCATCTTCAGCAAGTTTTCGTTTTCCTACATATATACCTTTCAATGCATAAAAAGCATTTAACATTCCTACTGCAAAAGTAGAACTAGTACCTAAACCTGTACGTGCAGGCAAATCTCCTTCATAAGTTAAACGGATTTTATGCATGTCAAGATATTTCATAGCCTCTCGTATTGAAGGATGCACTATTGCATCTACATCATTCACACGTTCAATTTTATTATATACCAACTCTGAGAGATAACTATGAAATGGTGGCATATGGCGTACATTTACATAACTATATTTATCAAATGTGGTTGATATTACAGAACCTCCATTCTCATTAAAAAACTGTGGCACATCTGTACCGCCTCCAAAAAAGGACATCCTATATGGGGTCTTGGTTATAATCATATTTTATATATTAAGATTATTAAATAAATTTATCCATTTTCTATAAATAGCATCAATTGAAATGTTTCAACAATTTATCATGTTCCAATTTTGTAAAGATGGAGATACTATTAATGCTATGGCTGCATCTGTCTATTAATTACTAATACTTTCACCAAGAAATAATACCCATTTAGGTAATCTACTAATTCAAAATGTTTGGTTTGTGCTGAAATATAATAAACTATTCCATATTGAAATGCTTAATATAGATATAGACTTCGATCAGTTTGGTCATAGTCTTTGGATTATCAGGAACCAACTTTACATCAGCACGACACGCTGGCACTAAGCACGTAGTACCCTTCTATATATGCACAGAATATTTATGTTATATAAACATTCAATGGCAAAAACTCCTTCTAAACATATATAATAAAAGAATCGTATTTATACAGTTTGCTATGGAAAGCACGATTGAGGTTCAAAGTCATTGTAGTGAAGAACGGACATTTCACAACAGCATTGGGCTTATTGATGCGCTCCACATAATTCGTAAGATCGGAATATATACTGTATAGTCAATCGCATTTTGTGCCAACTCTGTATGTAGTTCACGGGGCTTACCATCCAAAACCAGGACGGTTATAATCGAATATACGATAAGTGATATCACTGTTCTGTTAGATTTCGGCTAACAAGATTCCACCTCCAATGGCATGTACTCGACCTGAAGGGATAAAGAACACATCTCCAAGATTAACCTCATGTTTGCTCAGTACTTCTGAGATGCTGCCATCTGCCACGCGATGTATATATTCGTATTTGGGAATCTTGCTGATTAAACCCACTATATAGATAAGCTCCAAGCTTTGCATCGAGTACGAACCACATCTCTGTTTTTCCTAAACAATTATGGCGTGCTTTAGCCAGTTGATCATTAGACTTGTATAGATACATCTTTCTCTGCATCAATAAACTTGATGAGAAGCGGAATTTTCTCTCCATACATCACTGTTACCTTTTTCCCATCAAAGTCGAAGGGTTTTCTGTGACAATATCACTGAGTTTTTTCCTGCTAAAGGTCCGTTTTTCACAATGCTTTCTCGACAAAGCACAGCAACTCACCTCCCAGCTCTCACCGATAGATTACTCATCTGCAGGTAACCCCTTCAACGGTTTCAACCTATGACCTCCCCACACCACTTCGTTGAGATTATTTTCAAATAGGAAAGAATACTGTCCATTAATACTTATTTTTCAAATCGATCAAACAATTTTTCCTTACATTTTGGATTTGACATTTGTTTCTTCTAATCGTACCTCACACATACTTTGTAGAAAATTTTTGTCACCTCTGATACAAACAATCCATAAAAAGTATAACTTCTAATTTATTCCTTCAATTTCCTTTAATCAGTCCCTTGTAGATATCAACAAGCTTTTCTATGTTTTTATCAAGAGAGAATGTATTCGTGATTAAGTTATAAGAATTAGTACTTATCTCAAATCGTTTTTTCTTATCATTTATAAGATTTTTTATTCTCTCAGCCAAAGCCTTCTTATCGCCAGGCTCAAATAGAAAACCTGTCTCACCCTCATGAATAACCTCTGGAATTGATGCAATAGGAGTACTTATATTAGGAATACCGTATGCCATGGTTTCTATGATTGTCATCGGCAAACCCTCATTATACGAAGGAAGTACATTGATCATTGTATGACTCATAAACTCCTGTTTCTGATTACCGTCGATCCATCCAATATGGGCTATTCTATTTTTTAACCCAAGTTTCTCTGCGTATGCTGAAACCTCTTTTACCTCTCCATCTCCGCATAGATATAATTTAATATTACTATCGATATCCTTATCAATCATTTTGAATGCATCAAGGAAATCGTATGTCCCCTTTCTTTTTCCAAGTCTGCCTAAGAACAAGATATTCTTTTCATCTATATTATAGGGATTCTCCTTGTATGTATTAACTGCATTATAAAGTACTTTCACATTTGCCCTGGATGCTTTATTCTTAATCATTGGTATAAGCCTTTTACTCAATACAATGTTTACATCTGTTTTTTCAAGACTACTGTTCACGTAGGACTTTTTCTTATCAGAAAGGTTCGCATAGAATTCCTCAAACTCTGCAGCATGATGATGCATAATTGTTTTAACACCCAGTCGTTTCAATAGACGGACAAGGAAAGCTTTTCGATAAAAACTACCTCTTTCCGCCGTATGCAAATGTGCTATTTGTGGCTTGTTGAATAGGACATAAATGATTATTCTCAAGCAAGCTACTGCAAAAAAAGGAATAAGCAACGCTTTATTCTGAATATGAGTGGGAACATATTTTATTTTTACATCTTTCCAGTTATATCCCAGATAATTCTTTACTACCGACACCATGCCTCCCTTAACATGTAGGTCGGAGCAGCACATTAGAACATTTATCATATCATTCAAACTTTAAAGCATTGGACAAGAAATCCAAAGATTTAGCACGAAGTTCGCTCAACCTCTTTCCTACGTATTCATAATCTATATTATTCTCAATCTTAGATATATCGCCATGATAGAGCCTTTCTTGCAATCCAAAGAGTCCAAACAAGCTGTCTATTCTTGAGTTGCGAGAATTTGAACTTGTATTGGCGAAGCGATAGAATGTCATGAACTTACTCTCAAACAGAATAGAAAACACAGAGCAATGGAAAGAGTCAGTACAAACATATGCAGCCTCGCTAATATATTTAATGAAGTCATTAGGATCCACATTATATGGAGCTTCATCTCCGAAGTTTTCATCCTCTTCTACATATTCATCCATGTGGCGAATAGTAATAATCTTATAGCCAGTCTTTGCCTTCAACTCATTAACTGCTTTGCGGGTTTCCTGATTAGTGCCCAGAAAATAGCAGAAAATATAAGGCTCTGTCTCATGGACTTTGGAAGAAGAGATTTCCTTTTCCCATTCTTCGTGAGTTAATAATATCGTTGGATCTGCAACGACTTGTGCTTTTTTATGTGAAAGGCTATCGACAATTTCCTTTCCCTTCTGCTCACGTACTCCAATATAAGCAAAACGTTCAAGATAAGATCCTGTTTCTTTTTGCTGAAAAGCAGGAATAGAAGAAACACCGAAGCTGCTGGCGTATGCAATCTTCTTTACACTATCATCTACAAAAAGAAGATTGTAATATTTACTATACAGGCTCATCGGCGTCCACACCTGGTCACTTCCCACAACAACAGCATCATAGTTCAACGAGCCCTTATGCAATGCTTCATAGCCATCATATACCTTGAAATATGGATCAAGATGCGTAGTCTTATATTTATTAACGGCCACTGTCCTTTCCCTTATCCCTTCTGCATACTGAGGATATTTTTTCAAATTCTGCCTTTCCTTCAGCACTCTCATCTTATCACTGGTACCACCACAGCGGAACATCAAAAATACGAGTTTTATTTTTTCAAAGAAAGACAAATGTTTATTATAGCGGATGACCTCACAATCATATCCTAAGTCTCGAATTTTCTTCAGCGTTGCAAATCCCTGAAGAGAAGTACCATAATTATTATGGTCTTTCGAGTATGCTATTACACAACCTATTTTCTTTGTCATAATCATGGAATTTTATATGTATAAATATGAGAACTATTATTAGAACCAGCAAACAAGTATTCTCCATTTGTACAAATAGGAAGAATCATGTTGCCTTCATTTATATTAAGAAAATCAATAAAATGAGAAGTTCTTCTGTCCGTTGGTTTACTAAAGACAGCAATCCCTTTCTCTGCAAAATTTAAATATATTTTATTTTTTGTTATAGCAATATGTGAAGGTTGAGGATCTCCAGTTACAGTTGTGTAATATTTTTCTTTTGGCACTAAAGATGTGTAAAAAACAAGACTATCCATATTGGAGACATCTATTACCATGAGCCCTCTTTTATCCAAAAAAGAGCCTAAAGATTCTTTAACAGGGCCTAAAGTAGCATATAAGTAGGGGTAATCTGAAACTAATCGAAAACATTGCAAACCATATTTTTTATCAATATTTTCATCCAACTCTCTTAATTCTATATTCTTTACTAGAAAGGTGGAATCAGGTTTTGTTATATCATATATACTTATACCATTTGAAAATCTAGCGAAAGCATAGTACAATCTACCATTAGCTTCAAAAAAATCTCCACCTTGAAATTCCAAAGCTTTTTCAGAACGAAAAGTGTATACGATTTTGGGTCTGATCGGATTATCTATATCATAAATATTAAAGCCCTGTAACCCGCCAACAACCATTATCTTATCATAAATATCAGTTTCTATCATGCTATAGTCAGACTCATATTCTCTGATGACATGAAGATCATAGCGATTCATTATCAATAATTTTCCTTTTAAATATCCTTTCTCGTTGCTTTTATATATACCTCCCAAATAACTTCTTGCTGCAACATAGAGATAATTACCACTTATGGCACCACTTCTTCCAATGAGATAACCAACTAAACAATTATGAATAAAGTCATTATTTTCCGCAACTGCCTCAACTTCTCCAGTCTTTGTATGTACATATTTCTTTACGCCAAAATATCCAAAATTGTAAATTGTATCATTATCACACAAAAGATAAGTTGACGAAGGTGCTATACGTCTAAATATTGATGTACGAACAGGAATATTGAAATATAAATATAATAAGCCTATAACAACAATGAATAATAGGCCCAATCCTAAATATTTTTTTTTTATTTTATTAACTCTATCAATTCTTTTTTCCATACACTCAAAATTTTATCCAGAGTAAATAGATTTTCTTTCTCCAATATATTCTGTTGCATTTTATTCAGCATGCTATTATTTTTCATCAAACATGATAGTTTGCTTGAGAATTCATTACTAGCATTATTTTTTATGATATATCCAGTAACCCCATCTTCAATTATATCATGTACAGCGGCAAAACTATCGAATACTATCGGTACACACCCATAATGTATAGATTCAATTAATGTCATTGGTAAACCTTCCCATATAGATGTCATCATAAAGATTTTACTCTTCTTATAGTAAGACTGGACATCATTTGAATGTCCTACAAACTCTACATTTTTTAATTGTTTTGCATATTTCTTATATGTATTGATATCAGGGCCATTCCCTACTATTACAAGGCGCCAACTACCAATAGAATTTTCAAGTGTTTTCCATATAACTAGAGCAGCATATATTCTCTTTTGATCTTCCTGCATTCTAGAAACGATCAAAACTATATTCTCTTTTTCTTCATTCTCGTATATATCCGTGAAAGGACAAGGATTAGGGATTGCCATGAGTTTAATTTGAGTATCAGAAATACCATAAGTGGTTTCGAAAGACTTCTTATAAGATTCAGATAACAGAAGAAACTTATCAGCAACATTATAAGTACCAACCACATTTTTAATATGTGGATTATATATCTTATAAAGTAAAGATTTTATGCATTCTTTTATATAAACTTTAGGAAGTACAAGCCCCCATTTATTTTTATTTACCCAATTGTCTGGCGCTGCATGTAGAGATGCTATGATTTTTACATCCGAATGTATTTTAATATTGCTAAATATCTTTTGATACTTAACCGAATGGAACATTCTATTAACAACAACAAGAACTTTAATAGAGTTTAAATTCAAAAAACTACTTATCAGATTTGATATTAAAGCGACAGTATCTTCACTGTTAAACTTTAATTTTCTTGATGATGAAATAATTTTATTGTCTTTAAATGGGAATATAAAGAAAGTGTTAAAGCCTCTATTTTGGAGACCTTCGGCAATAGTCTGAGTTACTCTTTCAGTACCTCCAATATAGGGGTCTATATTGGTAACCATGAAACATATATTGAACATGATACTTATTTTATAAAACTTGTAAATAATTCGTTATATTGTTCTACCACTCGTTCTGTAGAATAATTCTCTTTTGTGTAAATTCTCATTCTTTCAAGAAGTCCTTCATATAAAGAACTATCCATTCTTAAACACTTTTCCATTACATTAGCTAAAGCATTTGCATTCCCTACCTCAAAGAAGAAACCATTTGTATTTTCTACGACTTCTTCCTTAAATGCTCCTATATTACTGACAATAACCGGCAAATTATAGTTAAATGCTAACTTTAGGACGCCAGACTGGGATACTCTTCTATAGGGGAATACACAGTAATGTGATGATGCGAACAAGTTCAAAAGATCATTATTTGAAACAAAATGAGGATAACACTCAAATATCTCAGAATGCATAATTTTAGATTGATAAAAATCCCAGTTTTTGCAGCCTCCATTAATAGACACATTAAAATTCTTATAACCTCTATTATAAAGGATTTCTGCTGCTTCTATCAGCAAATCTATGTTTTTTTGGTAGATAATAGAACCAAAAGAAAGAAATCTGATGAAATCAACAGGTTTTTTTTTTTCTGAAGAGCCAAAATCTTTAAGAGGTAAAACCATCTTATGAATCATATTTTGCGGATAAGTTTTCTTCATTAAATCCGCTTGTGCTTGTGAGAACATATTCACATATTTTGAATGTTTATATATCAGATTATATGAAAACGTCCTCATAAGACCAAAAGAAGAGCTATCATTCTGAACCTTACCATCATGAGCTGTATAAATTGTATTATTTTTATTGAAAAACAAAACTGATATAATGGCAAAAGCGGGATTGGGCGCGACATTCGAATATACGAAATCAGGAGAAAAGCCCTTTATCTTTTTATATAGCTTATAATATAAAATAAGTTCCCTTGGATCTCTCTGCCTATAATTATTCTCTATATAGTGGATGGTTAAGTTCGCTATATTCCTATATTCTTCAAATTTTTTCTTACCGAAATAAGAGTTTTTACTATTTAGAACAAACCAATGTAAATCATATATTTTACATAGTGCATTAAACACACCATAATTGCAATCCGTTTCCGTGAAACATGCCGAAGTAATCCAACAAATTTTCTTCATATTAAGAATTTATTAAAAAGAGATGATTTCCGTGTTATTAATATTTAAATGTACACAAAGATAAATCAACTTAGGCTATTCAATAGAACGTCAAATTGTTTAACTATTTTTTCATTATCTATCAAATGACATTTTGAATTCTGCCTAAATTTATTGTAGGTATCTTTGTTCCCAATAAGCGCTGATATCGCCTCATGAATTTTCTCTATCGGCCGAATCATTCCATCACACCCATCATCGACAAATTCATATGAAGAACCAAAATCAGTGCTAACTACAGGCAATCCGAATATTCGCGCCTCATTAAACACCATGGGACATGCTTCTGTTGAAGATAAAGAAACAAACAAGTTCGCTTGTTTTATATATGGATAAGGATTAGCCTTACCTCCAATCCAATGAACGCAGTCCATAACACATTCCCTTTCTATTGCATCTGTTACTTCTTGTGAATAGTTTCCTTTACCTGGACCTATGATGTACCAATTGAATGGGAATCCCATATCTTTAATTTTTTTTGCTACAGAAGGTATTTTATCAAAACGCTTTTCAGGACTAACTCTACCTAGGCTTATAATTGTAAATTTATCTGTTTTGTAATGGCCGTCTTTTATTTCACATTTAGCTTTTTCGGCTATACCTTGATAGTCTGACACATTATAGATGTAATCAACTTTGCTAGCCAAGTTAGGATAGTAATCTTTGAAAGAATTTGCTGTAAATGCAGAGACACAAATAATCTTTCTTTCATTCTTGAATAATTTTTCATCTTCCTTCTTCCCCATTAACACAGGATAATCACAATGAATCCAAGCTATGGTTGGAAATTTTGAAAAAAAACAACAGAATTCAGCAGAAATCCTGTCTTGAAACGAAATCACGCAATCATAGTGTGTTTTTAATTCAATCAGCCTTACTTCTCTCCTATAAACCCATGATTTCAAGTCAAAGCCTAAACTCTCCAAAAGGATTTTAAAAGGTCTGAATAAACCAATAAGAAATTTATTTAGCCCCCTAACATCTTTGCCATGAGATGCAAACATCTTTAATAACAAAGAACTATTAATCAGGTGTTCACAAAAACTAAAACTATGAAGCCCACCCCACCCGATAGGGAAAAGATCAACATCATATTTGTCTTTTATGACAGAATATAAACTTTCAAGTGAGCTGGGTACACCACCCGTGTTAAAATTATAAATAACAAATAATATTTTTTTCATAAAAATGTACAATTACAACTTTAGCTGATCTTTCAAATAATTGACTCCTTTGGCTTTATAATCATCAGTCCTATCTGAAATTTTTCTCCAATCTATAGATCCTTCATAGACTTTGGAATTCAGTCTTTGCTGCAATCCAAAATCAGTTAACACATCTACAATCCTTGAGCTTGTATTGTTCTTTATGAATGTATAAAAATCAATATTGAAAATTATAGAGAATGCCGTAGCGTGGAATGAATTGGTTACAACATGGGCTGCAGTACCAAACAGCTCTATAAATTCTGAGGGACCAGCATTTTTCACCCTTATATCAGCATAGTTAATGTTGCCCCTCTCCTCGATGGAATATATTTTATAGCCAGTCTTTCGAGACAAAGAAAGGGCGCATTCTTTTATTATAGGATCCAGTTCGCCCAGATTGTAAACTACAATCTTGGGATCTTTATTATATTTATTGGATGCAATCTTGAGCCATTCTTCCTTATTCAACAAAAAAACGGGATCACAGACTTGAACTCCATTAATGAGACCAAGACTCTTTAATAATTTTATGCCAGTTTTCTCCCTTACAGATACAGCTGAGAAACTGCTTATCCACTTCCGCATGTTGTTTCGGTCTTCATCGCCCAATAGTGAAACACCAAAGCTTGCAGCATAAGAAATTTTTTTTGCCTTTGTAAACTGTAAATAGAAGGATGGGTCTCTTCCATTTGTAAATAATGGATTCCATATCTGATCGCTACCTGCTATGAACAAATCCGCCTGCAAGTTTGCCTCTCTCATCTCTTCGCAAGAAGAATAAGTACGGTCAGTACATATCAAGCGTTCCCTCTTAAATTTATCAAAGGCTACTTTTCTGCCATGCTTTTCGATTATAAATCTGATTTTTTTAAAACTTTTTTTTACTCGATATGCAAAATCAACTAGAAAATTGCTTCTATATTTATATAATCTTGACTCTGGGAGAACATTATATCGCTTCCAACACACCCTATAGTTAACCAATAGATAATCCGGAAGATAATCTATGATTTCCACATTATGTGTCAATTTAGAAAGATACTTCTGCAAAGCGTAAGCCTGCAAAGATGCACCATAATTGTAAACGTCGTGACAAGTTATTGTTTTTATTTTCATTGCTATATCGTAAATAATCAATTAACTATCTAAAAATTATAGATTCTGTTTTTATGAACTATGTTTTTTAAATAAAGTCCGACAAAAGGAAAATAGATTTGCCATATCTGATTTGGTCGTGATGACAACAAAAAAACAAATAAGCATATTGTAAAGGTTAACCCCAATATCGCCGACTCTTTTGTAATATCATATTTCAGAAATTTATAGAAATAACAGAGCAGCCACACGAAGAACAATAATGCTATTAATGTATAGGTTATACCATAATCGATGAGAGTAATATATTGATAACCCTCCGCACCAGCCAAATCATCATTTTTAAGATTATTGAACAAACCTGTCTCATTTACTAACTGCATAGTATAACCTTCTCCATGCCCCCATACCGGCGCTTCTTTCCAATAGAATAATGTTATCAACCATTGTCGTTCACGCAGGTCAGAAGAACTACCTGCTGTGTATTCTCCTCCTGTTAATACCAAGTCGGTTATACCACCAACATAGCGTCCTATATACTCGTTGTTTTTTAGTTGACCGCCAAACAGAATCACCACTAACATAACAACAAGCACAGAACCTATTAACTTTGATATCCTTTGAAAAAAAGAATAGAGGAAAAATCCGACGATTAGGACAAAAAAGGGTGCTCGAGACGCAGTAAAAACTATACAAAGAAGCAAAAATCCTATCGCCACATATTTTAGAACTGCATTTTTGAAATAATGATATATCAGCAATACACACAAAACCAGTGCATTACCGTAAACATTAGGAGAAAATTGCGTTCCTGTTGCTCTAAAGCCTCGTTCTGTCTCGACAGCATCTGATGAATAATATGAGTCGCCTGTAGAGCTAAAAGCAGCTGAAATGAAATTAGACTTAGAAACCCAACACAAAATGCCCGTTACAATCAATATAACCGAGATGATATATATATGACGCTTCAGTTTATCTTCATCAAAAACAACTGGTGCTAACAAATACCCACCAAAGAGAACAATAAATGTTTGCGACAACTCAAACAGTTCCAATTTCAAACTTTCGGAGTATGACATCAAGGAAGCAAGAAGAGGGTGAAAAAAATGATACACAACCATTATGGCCAGGAGGGTTTTTAGCGGGAATTCTTTCCATTCTTCTTTGATTCTCCCATCCATCCATGCCCGAATGACACACATAATAGGTAGAACAACCGTAGGATGAGGTATTCCAGAAATCAAGTGAGTGGCTGGATATAAAACGAGACAACCATACACATAAATATAGAATGTTTTTTCTTGACTCCTTTCTTTTAGTATCTTATAAGCAATGAAGATAAAAAAGAAGAATTCTATTATCGTAAATAATTGCATAAACTACCGGATTGATTATACGATTAATTTAAAAAAACATTTCGGTGACATTTTTTTAAAAGGACAGAAAACAAAATCATTGGATTTTTCAGATAATTCATTCTCCTCTCTATTTTTTTTATGCTATTAATTTTGTGTTTTAAATCCTCTATTGATGCATTGCCATGATGAAGCATCTCCATGATGATCTTATAACTTTTTCTTTTCTTTGGCATTTCTTTCATCTGACCTTCTGCTACAATTTTGAATGGGAGCTCAGTCAATTCGCAATCTGTTAAACTAAGTATATCACTACCCTTTGGGGTAAAAGCTATTGCCGCGCTTACGCCATCTTCGTCCTCCTTATATTTTTCACCCCAAAGATCTCCAATACGAATATCTGCAGAAGAATGATCGTATTTGAATTTACAATGCTCATAACATGCTTTTCCTAGGCAGCAGTTGCCCAAGAACAAAGCATAAAAAGCATCACCCTGTGACATTCGAGATTGCAGATAACAACTCCTCTCTCTTAGCAACGAACTATAAGAATCATGCCAATTCACCTCCTGTCCATGCTCTTCTCCGTCTATTCCCATCGCCCAACTATCATGCCAACCTGTTTGCTTATTACGCCAAGAAGCATATGATATCTTACCTATTTTATCCTCCACCATGGAACAATACATTCTCCACATTAACATAGAAGGCACACCATGACAAAAGAAATCCATTAAAATAAAATTTTCTTCTTTATGACGCAACTGCAAATAACGGCGTAAAGAATCTATTTGGCAAGGCGTGCCCGTAACAAGATATTTCTGTTTGCAGTCAATAGCCTTAAAGCCATCGACGGTATAACTCTGGATATACTTGCTTCCGATAGAAGGTATAAGTTCCTCAACAGTTGTGGCAATATAATGCTCAGCAATGTTCTTTTCTGCATTATATCGAACACCGCATACTTTATAACCCTCATTAATCAAAGTCCTACCAACCTCAAAGCCTACACCACCAGAAGAGCATTTACGACGAACTGCATGCACTTTGCTCCATGCTGCATAACTATAGATTTCAGGGTTCTTCAAAGAAAGCCCCTCATCACAATAAGAGCAAACACAGCGGCATAGCCCACAATCTGTGCATTTTGCCTCATCTGAAATATGTGGCTCATAGAAGCCATCGGCATTCAAAGAAATGTCGATTATTTTCTGTGGGCATACCGTAGCGCATACGCCGCAGCCGTAGCAGTCGTGAATGTTTGATATATTTTTCATTTATTCAAATAATAATAAGGATACCAAAAACCAATACTTAGGAGCCATAACAATATTTTATTCTTCAAAGAATAATTTTGTCTAAATATTTCTTTGTTGCTACTAGGATATAGACTCATCCATTCATGCAAGGATTTCTTGGTACACAATTTTAATAAGTACCCTCTTGTAGCAAGTTGAAGCAGCAACAGTTCCTCCGCATATTTCTCCTCCAGCCCTAAAGCCTTTATTGTCTTTTCTATTGCCTCATAATTCATTTTGCTTGCACAAAAATTCTTCCTTAACTTTGCTTCGTTTTCTTGAAAATGAGATATACTGTTCTCATTTTCAAGGTTGTAATGATAAAAAGGTTCTCCAGTATAGTAGCTTATTTTTTTCGCTTTAAGAAACAAGCGTATATTTAAGCTTTTATCTTCAGCCATATCTGCTCCATCAACAAACTTTTCTCCTGTTTTCTTGACGAATTCCCATCTGTATGCCTTATTGCAAGGCTGAGTTGATATATTTATACGCAACATTGCCCTTTGGGTCTCTTCCAAAGAATTATATTCAGGCTGCTTAGTTACTATCTGATTTCCGTCCCCGTATTCACTAATAGTATCACTATAACATATATCAAGATTACCCCATTTAATGAAAGAATAGACATTCTCAAGAGCATCAGTGTCAAACCAATCATCTGCATCTAAAAACATCAGGTATTCGCCTCTCACATGAAGCAGACCATTATTCCTTGTAGTAGCAGAACCTGCATTAGTTTCATTAGTATATATTTCCACCTGCTCCTTCCTCTGGGGATATTCATGTATAACGCTTTGAAGCATTTCGTAACTATTATCCGTGGAACAATCATTCACAAATATATATTGCGCCTCCTGCAAAGTCTGCTCCATTAAACTACGAGCACACCGTTCGATGTACTTAGCAACATTATAGACTGGTATGACCACAGATATTTTTGGGTTTTGAATCATAAGAATTTAGATAAAAAGGGGGTTGACTGTTTTACCACATCTTCCAGACGGGCATCAATACCATCGTAATCAAGATTCTCTATTGAAGACGGTAATTCGCTTATAGCCCTATCCTTCAACCCCAGAGGTTCGAGAAGAGAAAATAATCTTTCGTCACCATCTGTTCCTGATATGAAACTATAGAAATTCTTTTTGAAGAGAATAGAAAATACCGTGGCATGAAAGGATGTACATACTACATAAGACGCATACTTGAAATAATAAATAAATTCAGGTACACTGACTATCTCCCCTCCACCGGAATAACCAATAATTTTGATTTTCAGATTTTTCTCTTCAGAGATTCTTTTCGCAGCCTGCAAAGCTTTGGCTCCTGGTCCAATTAAGTAAACAAGTACATACTTCTCTTGGATGGGATCCAAATTGGAAACAAATTTATCGAAGACTGACCTACCTGCAAGTATTGTTGGATCCACAACACAAGAGATGGATTTTTCTGTTAAAGAATATATGACATCAACTAATGATTTCTCTCGGAGAGAAATACCATCAAGGTGTCTTAATCCTTCAGAGAAAGAAGAGGAGTCGTGCTGATTCAAATTTTTATTAGAAAAGCTCGCTGCATAACTAATTCTTTTAGCCCCTTCTTTTACATTGTAGACTCCAAAATAGATGAAGTCATATCCCCCCAATAATTTGGGGTTCCAAATTTGATCGCTGCCGTGAACATATAAATCAAGTTCTGATGGTATGCATCCGTCTTGAAGTGGCAATAAATTGAGATGCTCTTCAATAAAATCATTGAACAAGTTCCTTCTTAATTTCCTCTCTTTATAAGTTCTCAAACAAAATCTAAGTATAGAGTATTTTAGAGTATGTCTAATCGGCCTATAGACATCTACCATAAATTTATTACGGTAATCTATCACATAGGCCTCATGACCTAAACTTTTAAAATACTCCTGCAAAGCATAGCACTGTAAAACAGCACCATAATTGCAAGCTATATGAAATGTCAATATGCCTATCTTCATTACAATATCTATTATTTTTTAATAATATTTTTGACAACATTCTTAACTGTCGCCAAAGAGAACTTCTCATCAGACACAATGTTTCTTAATAATTTTAAACTTTCATACTCAGATTTAGTATCTGTAAATACTTCAAATATTATTGATTGATTTATCATTGGAGAAGTGAAGTCAATAAGACAATCTGCAAATGTTTTTTTATCATCTGCAGATATATATTTATAACCTAAATCTTCAGAGATATGCTTTACAAGTTTATTTGATTTATTACCATTATGACCTGAAGCTGCTATATATTTATCAGTATCCTCTCCAAATATAGAGGCACCATGTTTATAAGTTCTAAACTCAACCCCCTTACCATTATTTACTACAAGTAATCTGATATTATTACCGATATTTCTATTTCCAATAATATTTATATCATAAAAAAAAGATAAGTCTCCAACAACACCGAAATACAACTTAGAAGAATCTACCAATGATGCACCTACTAAAGTCGAAAAATTACCGTCTATACCAAAACCACCCACATTACAATAAGAAAAAATAGAATCATCTATCGGTGAAAAATTCCAAGCTCTTAATGGTTGCAATATACCCAAATGTAATACAGAACTCTTAGGTAGAGATTTATATAAATTTTGAGCTATCCAAATATTTGAAAAAGGGAGATTCGGAATTAACGAACGAATTTTCTCATCTCTTTCTTTAAATGATTGATAATAAGTAATATTTATTATATTTAATGAATCTTTTATATAACATAAAAAGAAATCATCTACTTTCATATTAAACAAATATGTTATTTTTTTGAATCTATCACGAAATACTCCATCTTCACTAATTCTCCAAACTTCTTTAGGTAATATTACACCGGTAGTATAATAATCTCCAGTAACTTCTCCAATATGTATCAATAAATCAACCTCTAATAAGGATAAATCACCATGCTCTTGACATGCTGAAAGTGCTGAAAGTATTTTATATTTTCCCTTATATCCACTTGTTTGATCACATAACACAACTGCATTATACTGCTCACAAAAACGTTCTATTAAATGAGTTGATTTATCAGAAAAATTTTTATGAGAAGATATAAAAAGTGCAATTTTTCCATTAATTAATTTAGGATATTCATCATTAACATCAACTCTTTTAATTCTTCTGACAAGAGGTAATGATTGAATAGAAAAATTATTACCACCACACGTTTCTAAATTTAAATGAACAGGACCTCCTCCATTTAATGTTAGCAAAGATATTGCCTGATTTATTTTTATAGTACAATCCCATTCATCTTCAGAATCTTTGATTTTTTGGATTAAAAAAGATTGTTTTACCGTATCAGAAGGAGGATTTGAACGATCTGTAGCCTGAGCAAATAAATGACCGACTCGACTTGTCAACATAGAAGATGTCACTGCAAGAATTGGTAATTTCTTATAATAAGCTTCCGTCAAACCTGGTAAATAATTTCTTGAAGAAGTTGCTCCTGTACAACTCAGGACTACTGGTTCTCCAGACTCTGCAGACATTCCACATGCCATATAAGCAGCAGATCGTTCATCTACACATGAATATAAACTAAAAAATTCATCATGTTGTAAACTGGCAACTAAATTCACATTAGTAGCCCCTGGAGAAACAATTACTTTTTTTATATTATTTGCTTTTAACAACGCAATTAATAACAGAACATTTCGTTCTACTGAATAATGATTAACATCCATATTTAAATATTATAAGAAAGATCGTCAAAAGTAATAATACCTGCACCTCCTGTCATATAAACAATATCTCCTACAATGGAGCGTCCTATTCCAGAAGTAAGAATTACCGCCATATTAGCAATTTCATCAGTAGTGCACATTCTTCCTAACGGATTTTTAGGATTTTCAATACCACGATTAGGATCTTTTATTAACATTTTTGTAGCTGTCGGTCCTGGAGCAATTCCATTTACTACAATCCTATGAGGAATCAGAGTCTTGGCCAAACCTATTGTTAATGCTCTTATACCCCATTTTGAAAGAATATAAGGACTATTAGCCGGTCTTAAACTGCTTGATGAAGCTATATTTAAAACATTACCTTCTATTTTATTATCAACCATATATTTAGCAATAATTTGAGACAAAAAATATGTTCCTTTCAGATTTGTTGCTAACACATCATCAAATTGTTGCTCTGAAGTTTTGCCAAATACACCAGACTGAACACCTGCATTATTACATAAAATATCAATCTTACGATTACCGATTTTTTTTAATATATTATTAAAATGAATATCAAAAGAGTTTACATCTCTAATATCCATTATTTCAAAAAACACACGTTTTTCTCTATCTATATTATTATTTACTAACTGATTAAATGCCTCATTTAAATTTTGTTCGTTACGTCCTGTTATAATAACATCCGCACCTGCATCTAACATTGCATTCGAGATAGCCAAACCGATTCCACTAGTACCACCTGTTATCAATGCACATCTACCCTTCAACAAATCAGAAGGTGCCATTTTAGTGACATTAGCCGTAACATGAATAGTACGTTTACTAAATATTATATTTAATCCTTTTTTTATTAAAGACTTTAAATTCATTTTTTTATAAATTTATTTTTAAAATCAGTTATTTTTTCAAAGACAAATTTTCTTTCAGTCTTTTTCATTCCTATTAACAAAATAGAAATTAAAGTACATATAACACTAATAAAAATCAGTGCAAAAAACTTAAGCAAGACTAAATCTGAATTTATATAGATAAAAGCAATTACCGGAATAACTGATGCACAAACTGTTACCAACACAACTTTAAACAAGACTTCATTAACAAACATGCGAATAGGTAGTCCTATCATATCTCTTAATAAAAAAAGGCGGTATAATAGTTGCAATAAAAAAATCACAAAATTTATAATATAAACAGAAGCCGGAGGATAACCTAAGTAATAAGCTAAATATGCTAAAGGGAATACTAGCATACCAGTACCGCCTACTATAATTTGATACTTTTTTATATTTCCTGTAGCTAACATAGAAGTTACAAGAGTATTTGATATCACAGAAAGCAAAGATAAGAGTATTGTTAATCTCAAAAATTGAACAGAATAATCAGGCACAATACCTAACCATAATTGTAATAAAGGTTTTGCTTCTAACATAATCGGTAAAGCAAAAAAGAAAAGTAAAAAATAAGAATACTTAGATCCCCTACATACTAATTTATACATATAATCCATATTATTAGATGCATAATTCTTCGTTATCTGAGGATTTAAAGCAATCATAAAATTATTTACAAATCCTAAAATAGCATTATCAACCTGTAAAACGACACCTCTTGCTGCATTAATAGAAACTGTAAAAAAGAGATTCATTAATACATTTACTCCTTGATTCATAAGTAGAGACGAACCTGCACCTAAAAAATTCCATCCTGCAAAAGAAAACATTTTCTTCAACAATTCTTTATCCCAAATAAACCGATAATGACACTCCTCAAAGTGCTTGTTGCAATAATAGCCATAAATAATACGAATGGCTACAGCAATAACAGCCAAAAGAAACGCATAAAAAATCAATCTATCAAAAGGAGTTCTTGCGATAAGAAATGCAACGACTAATTTCCAAATAGCCTCTATGATACTTATATAAGCAAATGCAGACATCTTTTCATGTGCTATAATAGCTGCATTGTATGGAACGCTTATTAAATAAATAGCAAAATTTAAAATTGAGAATTGCAAGACCCAATTGGCTGCTAAAAGTCGGTTTGCTGGAATTACCATTTTATTATTCAGAAACCAAACGCCAACAAACTCAGCCAACACAATAATTAATAAAGCTAAACCTATTTGAATAGTCACAGATGAAGAAAAAGTTTTTTTCAAAGCCTCTAAATCACCTTTTCCTAAGTCAAAAGTAATAAATCTTGTAATGGCAGCAGAAAGAGAGCCTGACAGAACTGAAAACATGGCAACTACTCCTCCTACTACATTGTATATACCAAAATCAACTACACCTAATGAATGTAAAATAACACGTGATGTATATAACGAAACTACCATCAATAATAACATTCGTCCATACAACAACAAAGTGTTTTTTGCAATTCGTTTACTATTCTCTGAAGTATTTGACACTATAAAATTTATATTTAAATATTAATAATGAACAATTTTATATTATACTCAAATAATATTAATTAAATATTGTATCTGCATAGCTTAACATTTTTCAATAAATGAAATTTTGCACATCATATGGGTCTTTAAAACTTCACAAATTATTCCGCTTCACAGTAATTATACAGATATTTTTTAATTTCGGACTATGTACACCGCATCATTTTAATCTGTATTCTATTTTCTTATAATAGAATAATCTGTAGCTTCTTTTTTAGTTTCCTTAGTTATTTAGAAAAGCATCTGGATTTGATCGAGTTCTTTTTTCGTCAAATCTGAGACGTTGATATAGTGTAAAAACGAATCTTTGTCATGGATATCGGTTGCACAGAAGTTGTACAATCCTTCGGAAAGAAGTTGGTGTGCTGTTACTTTGGCAAGTTTTCCATACGCTCCAAGCAGAGAAAATAGATTTAACTGAAAGAGTACACCCATCTCTTTTAATTTATGATAGTCTCCTTCTGACATATAAACATAACGCTCAGGATGTGCAAGCACAGGAAAATAACCTTTTGATTTTATCTGGCCAAGCAGCCCATACAGGTGTTGTGGCGGATTAAAATAAGAGGTTTCTACTAAAAGTTGATTTCGTTCTTCTCCAAAGGGCAACAGATCATTCTCTTCCAAACGTTTATAAAAAAGATTGTCTAACATATTTTCGGCAGAGAGAGACAAATCTACAGAGCCTTTCCAAGCAGACTGTAAACCGATAAAAGTTTCCTTGAGCTGCGAAACAGCATTGGGAATATCCTCCATAATATGGGGAGTGAGATACACTTTTCTGATACCCAATTGTTCATATAGGGTAAGCATCTCAAGAGCCTCGTGTATGGATTGAACACCGTCGTCCACCCCAGGAAGGATATGGGCATGCATGTCGCAAAAGCCCTGCAACACTCCACTTTGTGCAAGGGAGTATCTCTTACTAAACGGCCAAAAATTCATTTTTATAAGATAAAATAAGGAGACTTTTATCGCTACGAATCAAACGAATGGAAATAAATTATTATAACCAGAAATTGAATGAATATATTTTCACCACAGATGACACGGATTTTACGAATAATAGACAGAACGTCTGCTAAATAATTCGTGCTAATTCGTGTTTTAACTTATCTGTGTTACCTGAAAAGTATATTATATCTTGGTTTTCTGGCTATAGGAGTCGTTGTAGCCGTAACTGTTTTTACTGCCATAGTGATAGCCGTAGTTGTAGCCGTATCTATAACCGTAATGGTAGCCATACTTATTGTAACCATAACGGTTGCCTATACCATGCGTTCCGTTCAGAACAACAGCCATATTCTTAAACTTGTTCTCTTTGTAATAAGCTTCCAATTCTGGCAACATAGTACGTTCAAATATACCAGCACGAATCACAAAGAGGGTACGGTCTGCCTGTTTCTCTATGATCTGGGTATCTGCCACAATCTCAACCGGAGGACAGTCTATCAGGATGTAATCAAACTGAGATCTAAGCGTATCGATTAACTGTTTGAAACGATCGTTCATCAACAACTCCGATGGGTTGGGTGGAATGGTTCCGACGGGCAACACCTTCAGTTTTTCACAATCTACGTAAGAGACCAACAGTTTGTCGATTTGATTCTCTTTGCCGTTGAGGTAATCGCTCAACCCCTTTATCGGCGAATTAACATAAGCCGAAGCGGTTGCATGACGCAAATCGCCATCGATTACCAAGACTTTCTTATCACTGATAGCCAAACTCTTGGCCAAATTCATGGAGATAAAAGACTTACCACTGCCAATATTAAAGGAGGTGATTAGAAATACATTACCAGTCGACTTAGACTCTGTCATAAACTCCAGATTGGCACGAACCACACGGAAGGCCTCATTGATCACATCTCGGTTATCTTTGGCCACCAACATCAACTTCTCGGTATGTTCAGGCTTACTGAACCATTTTTTCTTCTCTCCACTCCACAAGAGAGGTATCTCTCCCCAAAACGGAACGGTGAGCTTCTCTAGATCTTTTCTGCCACGTATAGTAGTGTTCATCATCTCCTTCAGATAGATAATGGCAGCAGGGATCATCAGTCCGATAATCAATCCTATCAGAACAATCTTTTTGCGTACCGGAGCCGTTGGAATCATCTTGCCATCTGGAGGTGTAATGATGCGTGTATTGTAGGCGGTAAAGGCCTGCGATAGCTCATTCTCCTCACGTTTCTGCAGCAAGAAGATGTAGAGAGACTCCTTCACCTTCTGTTGACGCTCTACACTCAAAAGGTATTTTGCCTGATTAGGATTGGCAGCAATGCGTGAGATATTCTCCTCTTCGGAATGTTCCAAACTGGAAATCTGCGCCTCCAAAGCAACTATTTGGTTGGCAATGGAACGCATCACCGCCTTTCGCAAAGAGGCCAATGTACTGTCCATATTGACCACCAGCGGATTGGTTTCGCTACTGTTGGCCACCACACTGTTACGCTGCAAAAGCTGTTTATTGTACTCTGAAATCTGCGCCTCCAAATTGGGGTTTTCTATGCCTGAATTGGCAGGAATCAACTGCATTTTGTTGCCCATATCTGACAGATAGCTCTGTACATAACGGGTCATGTACAACTGATTATTGAGGGCAAGAATCTGATTGTTGGCATCGTTGCTACGTTTCATGTACATATCTGAAACGGCCTGCACATCGGGAATCAAGTTTTTACTTTTGTAGGATGATAGATCATCATCTACCGTTCCCAACTCCTGCTCTATCAGTTTAAGACGTTCGTTGATAAATTGTGAGGTACTGATGGCTATCTGGTTCTTGTCTTTTACCCAATTGGCATTATAAAGGGCAATCAGTGTGCTCAATACATCTTCAGCCCGCTGTATGGAATGATCGTCGAGCGAAAGATTGATAACCGATGCTTTCTTGTCTACCAAAAGTACAGAAAGACGTTTAGAATAATCTTCTTGCGTGCTTTTCAACTTCGATTTGGTAACATAAAGCGTATGAGGTGTTCCTTTTTGGTATTTTACAGTAGGCTCTATGCATAAACAACCCAACGACGACTGGATGGTATCGCTTAAAAAACCCTTTACATTCTCGAATTTATCTTCGTCTCTGATAATATCCGATAAAACAACAGAGTCATTCGGAAGGATTTCCAATTTAAACGAAGCCGATTCATTATCAGGAAAGTCTATAAAAGAAACGATTGCTGGCAAGGTGTCCCAATAGGCTACCTTCTTATGAAAAAGACCTGGAAGATAATAATTCACATCCAGATTCATGCGTTTTACCACCTCCATCATCAGAGCTGGAGATTGGAAGGCAATCAATTCATTATTCACATTGATGCCCGACTGGAAAAGCCCTAAGTCAGAGAAATCTGCCATATCTGACGAAACGGAGTTTCCCTTCGAATCTTCCTTTATGAGTACGGAAGCGGTGCGGGTATAGACAGCAGGTGTGCGTAACAAGTAGAAGACTGCCACACCTAAAACAAGCATTACAGAGATAAGAAACCATTGCCACTTGGCAAGGCAAATATAGAATATATCTTGAATGCGAAGAGAATCATCATTCTGTGGTTGTTTGGAATTTACATTTCCAGTTTGAGGTTGCATAGAATATAGTTTAATCTTTAGTTACAAGGACAATAATAGTAATCATAAGAGATGCGAAAGACATCCAGAACGAAGTAGAACGGAGATTATTTCCGTTGACAGTTGCCTGACGAGCTTTTGTAGAATTAGGCTCCACATAAACCACGTCGTTCTGTTGTAGATAGTAAGCTGGAGAGTTGTAGAGATCCTTACCTGAATTGAGATTGATACGGTAAATCACCTTTTTTCCATCCTCGTCACGCTGTACAATAACATTCTCTCTTTTGGCAAAGACGGTCAAATCGCCCGCCATACTCAAAGCATCAAAAAGTGTGATGCGGTTGTTTTCTATACTATAACGCCCTGGCCTGGCCACTTCACCCAAGACAGATACGGCCAAATTCATAAACTCTACGGAAACCACAGGGTCTTTCACCAAGTTTTTATCCATCAGCTCTTTTTTGATGTGGGCAGCCACCTCATCTCTGGTCATGCCCTGCACATGAACCGCTCCTAAAACAGGGAAATCGACGTTTCCTTCTGAATTGACAGTATAACCCACTATGGCTTGAGCCGACAGATTTGAAGTTCCCATCTGTCTGGTAACGTAATTCAAGTTAAACATATTGGTAAGCAACGGATCCTGACTATTGACCGTGATCATAATTTTATCTTCCGGACGAAGTTTGATATTCAAATCGTTTGCTATCGCCTCTTTTTGCTCGGGTTCCAAACCTTGCAAATAGGCCACATTAGGGGTGGCACAAGATTGCAGCAAAACAATGCCCACAAGATAAAAAAGTAAATTGAAAAATTTCATGAAATTGACAATATTGAAAAAATTGATTAATACTAAACGATGTTGATGTTAAAAAACTCCTACTTAGACAGATCAAGTAAAAAAGTGCATGGATAGTTTTTTTACCATTAATGAACACTGCTTCTTTTTATTTTAGATCATCTAAATTTATAACTATAGGTTTTTATTATACCTATTGGTTGGGAGATGAGCATGCACTAATTTCTTAGCTGACGTTCCGTCTCCAGAGGGTGACACCCTATACGCATTTCATTTCTGTCTGAGATAGCTAGATATTTTATTACGTCCACTTTTTTTGAGATTAATCCTTAATTTAGCCTACTAAAGTGGTTTTTACTTGATCCATTATTTTGGACCATAAAATTAAAACAATTACTTTAAAAAAACCACAGATTTCAAGGATTTCTCGGTTTAAGTAGAGACGAGTGTTTAATCTCTATCACATGGATTAAAATTCCGAAAAAAAACAAACAATTTCAGGGATAAAATTTAAAATTTAGAAATATCTTTTAATCCTGCAAAATCGGCTATCTCATTACCAATCAAGCAGTTACATCAGATTTTAATAAAAGTTCGAATTCTGCACTCGAACAAGTTTCATTTTCTATTATATGCAGATGTCAAACAAAAATCGTCTCTCTACATTTGAGAAATATCAAACTTTGCAAAAGTATAAAATTCTTTTTAATCAATTAGTATAAATCCATAATTATTGCATTATTTTTCTTAAATACTGCTTTGATCTTAAAAATTGTTACAAACAGAAAAAAATAATAAAAAAAATGATATTTGCTAAAAGGGTTTTGTTTCAATCCGTTTAATCCGTAGGTTTTAACAGAATTTCAGACCATTTGCAAACTAGAAAGAAAGCTGGATTCAAGCGGACAATGCAACCTCATTTAAATCCAAGTTTGTCAATTGTTTAAATTTTTGTAAAGGAGTCATATACCCTAATCTTTTCCTCGGTCTCGAGTTTAAGATGTTTTGAA
>Ga0172378_10000634_pt1 | contig 31192 bp, 28 predicted proteins | sample GrowelOW332metaG_FD_119755 | JGI IMG/M metagenome (GOLD analysis project Ga0172378, IMG submission 119755) | Groundwater microbial communities from an aquifer near a municipal landfill in Southern Ontario, Canada - Pumphouse #3_1 metaG | ecosystem: Environmental > Aquatic > Deep subsurface >...
TAAAGCCATCGCTGGATTGAGTGAAATCCCCCAAATTGTTATCACTATAATAATCTGCGGACTATCTTATCTAATTCTCCCTTTTTGTTGGGACACTTATATGTCCGCCGATGGATTAACTCTGTTAGTCAGTTTAATACCCATAATTTTTTTAGGGCTAATTAGCCTAGCAGGTGCTTTATTAAGTTTTTGGCTATTCCTATCAGCCTGTATCAACCGCCGTGCGTGGTGGGTGATTCTACTTGCGTTCCTGCTAGTGTTAGGTTACGCTGGTGCGATAGTTTTTGCAATGGTTTAATAAAAAAAGCGGTCAAGTAAATTTAATAAATTTTTTAAAAATTTTTTTATACGTGTTGTTTTTAATTATATAATGAATGTAATTTGCAATTATTCCTCAAAAATGGGGTCAAAATGGGGTCAATGTGATTTAAACCTCGTAAAAATAGGATTGCCATATTTCTCAAAATCCGATGTTCGCAAGGACGTGTGGGTTCAAGTCCCACCTTCGGCACCAACAAAAAAGAGAGAGTATCGCTCTCTTTTTTGTATGCCTCGGTGGTTGCCTAGCACCCCTCGGAGCGGGCAAAACGTTGCCTTCGCTCGGCTTTCGATATAGACAAAAGTTGCTTTTTAGCAAGTTTTGTATTCGCTCCGGCGTGATGGTGTAGCATCAGCGTAACGGCGCAAGTCCCACAAATAAAAGGGTTCTTTCGCTCTCTTTTTTGTATGTCGAAGATTTGCTGATTACAGCAAATAGCACAAAATGCGTGGGACTAGAACGGGCGATATAGACAAAACTTGTTTTTTAGCAAGTTTTGCATTCGCCCCGTCGTGATAGTGTAGCGTTAGCAGAAAACGGCGCAAGTCCCACCAAAGCACCATAATATAGAAATTATTACTTCATTTTTAAATTAAATTTTTTTGAACTTTTTATATAAAAAACCACTTATATTTTAAAGTGGTTTTTTATTTTTGTATATATTTGATATTAAAACTATTTTTCTAAATAGCATTTGTTGACTACAAACAAATTTATTTTAAAAATATTTGTTTATATTACTCTTGCTCTTGCAGGGATTTCTGCGGGCTGACAAAGAACCTCGCCAACCATTTCAGTATCTTCCATTTGGTCTAGTTTTTCTATTACAATTTCTTTCAAAATTTTACTGAATAATGGTGTTGTAATGCTGGTTTCCAGATTTTTTTGAATATCTGTACGGAAGGTATTTGTGGTTAGATATTCCGCACAAATTTTTTCATCTCCAACAGGATAAATTTGAATAACAGGTTTGCAACTATTTTTAATTAAGTCAAATTTTGCTTTGCCATATTCTGCTGCGGAACAAATATCTATTTCGCCTATCTCGTAAATTAATTTACCCAAATCGGTATTTAAATCCAATCTGGGACAAATTCTTTGACTGAAACTTTTTAGCATTTTATCATAATCAAGTTCGATATCTACCATTTTTAACAAATCGCCAACTTGATTCTTTGCATACTTACCAGACTCAACGCCCTTCATAATTTTCTCAAATTTCTTTCGTTCAACCAAAGAATCGCAAGTCAAAAAAATTTCATTTTTGTATGCTGATGTTGGCTTATAAATATTTTTTTCTACAATATTAAAACTATAAGGTGCTACATATCTATTTAATCTTTCGCAAAACTTTTCCGCAAATTCCTGTGTGTCAATTTCTATATGCAAATTTTTTGATACTTCATTAATAGCCTTTTGATTGATTTCAGCAATTTTTTTAATTTTTATAATATCACCAAGTACATTTGTAAATGCTTCTCCACTGTCCAGCCTTGTTTCACTTTTCTCAAACATTTCGCTTAATTTAAAAGTCAATACTTCTTTTTCTTTTAACAAATTTGACAAATTCTCAATTATTTCAATGTATCTCATATTTTAATTTTCCTTTTAAAATTTTATAAATTTATTAAATAGTTTTATAAACTCAAATAATTTAATTCACAAACTTTAAACTATTTGTTTTTACCACTTAAAAAAGACCGTAAAAACGGTCTTTTATTTTAGATTTGGTGAAACAGGAAAAGCCTGTTGTGCCTCAACATTGATTTCATCTTCATCTTTGGTTTTTTCTAATTCATCTATCAAAATTTCTTTTAATATAGAACTAAACAAAAGATTTTCAGGAGTGTCTTTTACTTTCGGTTGGTTATTTGGAATTAAATAATCTTCACAAATTGTTTCAAATCCCTTTGGGATTATTTGGAATGAAGTTTCCAAACTATCGGCTAAAATATCGATGCAGGATTCATTATATTTTTCTTTGGAACAAAGTGGTAAACAACCTATTGAATAAACTAGTCTACCCAAATCTGTATTCAAGTCTAATTTTTTATATTGTCCTTGACTAAAATCGCACAAAATTTCATCTGGGACATATTTTGTATCTACTTTATTCATTTTGTTATTAATATCTTTTTTCTTATATACGCCTTCACTTACCAAATCCAAAATATGCTCATACTTTTTTTGTTGTAAATATGATTTTGATGCAATAATTACATCTTGGTTTGCGTGAAATCCAGCACTAGAAGGATAAACATTTTTAACATTGATATCAAAAACATAGGGATAAACTTTTGCATTTAATTTTTTACAAAATATTTCAGCAAAATCACTTATCTTCATTTTTATATGTAATTGTTGTGCCAACTTTCGCATTTCACATTCTTTATCTTCAATTTGATCTATCTTTGAAACCATTTGATTTAGGATTTCTAAGTTACTTTGACCCGCTTCTTTATTTTCAAATAAGTCATGACTTAAAAGAACGTTTCTTGCCTGTAAAGAAAATAAAGCATTCTGCAAATTAACAAGTTTTTTAATAATGTCATTATATCTCATAATTTCTCCTTTGTTAAACCTAAAAAATTATATCATAATCTGGTTTTTTGTCAATATTATATTCAAAAATAAAAGTGCTAAAAAATAGCACTTTTAATTATCTTAAATTATTAGGATTGTTTTGATTGTTTGCTTTCATTTTCGCTAAGGCAAGTTGTTTTGCATAAGCCATTTCTAGTCTTTTATTTTCACTAAACTTTATTTTTGCATTGTGCTTAACCAAATCATTGTTGCGTGCTATCTTCAAAAGTTTTCTACTTGTTCTCATTTTTTTGTGGCAAATAGCAAAATAAATTATTACAAAAACTACTAAAATTAACAAACAACAAGAATCAAATAATAAAATTGTTGTGTCAGTTGAAATAAAGGTATTAATACTAGTAATAGGTACACTACTCAACATTAAATAATACAGTCCCACAAACAAAGCCGGCACAAAAATTAGCGGAATGAATATAAAATATAAATAACACCATTTCTTTTTATTATTTATTTGTGTTGCCTCTTTTGTTTCTGTTTCGTCCATTAATGTAATATTTTTTACTTCTATCATTTTTTTCTCCGTTTTTTATGTATTAATAAATTGTTTATTTTATTATACAATAATACACAACTTTATCAAACTAAATTATCATATTTTTTAATAATTATTTTATTTTAAAAACTTTTATTTGCATAATTTTTTAAACTAACAGAGAAAACTCAAAAATCAACAAATTGCTTCACTTTTAACTTGCAAAAAACACCAAAGTGTGCTAAAATTTATTTCATATTATGAGAAAGGAAAAATAAAATGGAAACAGAAAAAACTTATATAATGTTGAAACCTGATGCTATCCGCAGAGGTTTGATGGGTGAAATTATTAGTAAAATTGAGCATAAAGGTTTTAAAATTGCTGAAATGAAAATGTTTAATATGACAAAAGAAATTTTGGCAGAACATTATGCACATATAGTAGACAGACCTTTTTACCCAGAAGTTGAATCTTATATGATGAGCGGGCCCGTTCTCGGTATGGTCATTGAAGGTGAGAATGTAATTCGTGGAATGAGAAACTTTATGGGGCCAACAAAATATTTGGACGCACCAGCAGGTACAATTCGTGGTGATTATAGTTGTAATGATAGAGAGAACCTTATTCACGGTTCAGATTCACCAGAAGCCGCTGCCGCTGAAATTAAAAGATTTTTTAGTTAAAATTAATTAAATATGGATTATCCATATTTTTTTATGAAAATAAACTTATTTAATATTTACTTCCAAAATTTGTATGCTATGATAATATAAAAAGGAGCAAAATATGAGTTTAAAAGTAACAGATAAGGGGAAATTTTATGTACCTATCAGTTTTATAAACAAAAATATTTTGAGTGAGTTGATACAAAACAATCCTGAATTAGTAAATCTAATGCTTTGGAATATGGACAAACATTTTTTAATTACAGAAAATACAGATTATAAAATATCTAGCATACAAGAGTATAATAGAGATAATCAGCCTTTTATAAAAAATTTTACTTCTTATACAGATTATGATGCACAAGTTTTGCTAGTGAAAATATCAGTCAAAAAATTATCCAAAAGTTTCAATTTACTAATTAATGATTTTGGTATTTCATCAATAGAAAGAAACGACAAATGTCACAAATTTTCAGTAAAATTAACTGCTGATTATCAAAGAATTCTTTATAATCAATTTGATGATGAGTATATCAAAGCACTCAATGAATACAGTGTCAATCAAGAGCGTTTTAGAGTAAGAAAAGCAATGACATCTCCTGCTGGAAAAGACATATTAGATACTCACCTGAACGATATGATAGAAGAAAATTTACCATCTAACCTATTAAAAAAATAAAGATTAATTTACAATTTTAAAAAAAATCTAAATAAATAAGGAGAAATTATATGTTAGTTCTTTTTTCAGGAGTTTCTGGAAGTGGAAAAAATACAGTGATAAATTTGATAAGAAAAGATTTCCCAGATTACAAAGTTTTAATTTCGACTACAACTAGACCTATGAGAATTGAGGACAATGAAAGTGAGGGACACCCCTACCATTTTATCAGTGATAAAAAATTCAAACAAATGATAAAGGAAAACAAATTTTTTGAATGGAATAAAGTACACGGCGATTTGTTATATGGACTTACTAACGAGGAAATACAATTAGCAAAAGACTCCAAAAATATTATATTAAAAGATATAGATGTTGAAGGTCATCAAACTTATTTAAAAAAACTTGCAGATAGTGGAATAGATATTTATTCAGTATATCTTACCTTGCCACCAAAAATATTGAAAAAGCGTCTAAGAGAAAGAGGGGAAAGTTTAGAAAATATAAAATTGAGGCTATCCCGAAGCACATTTGAAAACAAGTTCCAAGGTGATTATGATAAGGTTATAAAGAATTTTTCTTCGGTAGAAACTGCCAAATATTTAGAAACTAAAATTCAAGAACGGTTGAGCCAAAACGACTCAAACAATGTAGCAACACCATAAAATAAAAAAAGCAGTTACTGCTTTTTCTTTTTTATTATTATTTAACTTTTTTAAAAAACTGAATAACTGAATAAAAAAGGTTTTGCAATAAATCTTTGCAAAACCTATATTTGGGTGGAGCGAGTGAGGGGAATCGAACCCCCGTATCAGGCTTGGGAAGCCCGTGTTCTACCACTGAACTACACTCGCAAGAAGTTTCATAATAATATAATTATGATAAAGTAATTATATAACATAATTCAAATTTAAACAACACTTTTTTTATATTTATTTATAAAATTTGAATTTTCTAAAATGTCTAAAACAAAAAAAGTAACACAAGTGTATAAATGTCGTGATTGAGAATAAATATCTCTAAAACATAAATAATCCTTGTGTTACATCTATAATTTATACCATTTACAAAAAATTATGCAAAAAATTTGTAAAATTTTTGCCCAAAATTAACTTTGCTCATTTTGTTTTACTTTTTTGTGAATAATTAATATAATAAATTAAGTCAAAAATTATTTTTATTTGCTGTTTGGCAAATTAATAAAAAGGAGAAGATATGTTAGAATTTTACATTATGGCTATTCTTGCAGTCCTTGTTTCACTTGGTTTTGTGTTTTCTTGGTCAGCAAAACGCCCACTTTTTAGTTTTTGGTTCAAAGGAGTGGCAACAGTATTTGTGATTGCTTTATGTGGCATTTCAATATTTGTAAACACAGGTACAACTATTAGTAGCATATTTATTGTCATTGCTCTTGGCTTCTGCCTATTGGGGGATTTGACTCTTGCACTGCTTGAATTACTTGACGAAACGAAGAAAGACAATATCATTACCTTTGGTATGTTTTCTTTTGGACTTGCACAAATTTGCTTTATAGTCGCAATATCTTTAAGTATAGGATTTATGCCTTTTGCTATCTTAGGAGGTATCGCTTTTGCGGGAATAGTATTCCTGATGAGTAAACCTCTCAAATTAAACTTTGGCAAATGTCTTGTTCCTACTTTGATTTATAGCGGTCTAGTATCAACAAGTTTGTTTAGTGCTATTACATTTATGGTTCTATCTGGTTTTACTGGTGCAAGTATTATTTTGACTATCGCTTTTGCCTCATTTATAATTTCAGATTTGATATTATCACAAATCTATTTTGGTCAGGGCAACAAAGCACCTTTGTATATTCCAAATTTGGCGACATATTATGCTGCTATAATTTTGATAGCCTGTGCCACTCTAACTTTGGTTTAAAATGGAGAAGTTTTATGAATGATTATTTTTTCGCATACGGAACAAATATTTCCAGTGAGGAATTGCAAAAACATTGTGAAGGTGCTGAACTTATCGGCTTTGGAATGTTGAATAATTATGCTTTGGAATTTAGAGGATATAACGATCACGCTATTGCTCATATTTTCAAAAAGAAAAATGAAGTGATACCCGTGGCTGTTTGGAAATTGCCACCTGAAAGCAGATACACCATAGATAACTTTGAAAAATTCCCTTACCTTTACAAACACGAAAAAGTAAAAGCCATAATAAATGGTAAAAAAATAAAAGGTATAGTTTATATTTTAAAACAAAACTTGCCTTTGGGTATTCCTAATAAAGAATATTTGAATTCACTAAGACAAGCATACAAAACCGCTTCCTTTGATGAATATTATATAAATAGTGCTTTGGAGCGTTCAAAAATAGCAAACTTGGAGAAATAATGAAATACGAATTACCTGATTATAATAATTGTTGCGTAAATCTAATAGCCAGCGTAAGTAATTACTTTGGTGTAGAAACGGGACACAAATCACTAAAAATTGTTGATAGAGAACTAAGGAAAGACTATAAAAATATTGTTATTTTACTTTTGGACGGAATGGGACAAGAATTGATTTCCCGTAAACTGTCAGCAGATAGTTTTATCCGCCAAAATTTTGTGCAGGAACTAAGTGCAGTTTTTCCTAGTTCCACCACTCCTGCAACAGTCAGTTTTAAATCAGGATTAACCCCCGTAGAACACGGCTGGTGGGGACACTTTTTGTATTTCAAAGAAGTTGGTGCTACTGTGCACTTATATTTGAATACAGATGCCCTTTCAAAACGCCCTATGACATTTCATCATATTGCTCATTCGGTTATGCCTTATGATACTATCTTAGATAGAATTGTTGAAAAAACAGAAGAACAAGTACGATGCTATGCACTGTGTAACGAAGGTACAAGAGATACCGCGGGAATTACCCAAATTACATATAATAACTGGGAAGAAATGTCAAATTATATTATGACTCTCACCCAAAATGATGGTAAGAAAGTACTTTATGTTTACAATAATTTACCAGATGCATTGATGCACGATAAAGGGCCATATAGTCCCGAAGTCGCAAGTCTAATTGCTGAAATGGACGCTGGACTTTCCTATCTTTGTAATGCCTGCCCAGATACATTGTTTTTGGTTACAGCAGACCACGGACAAGTGGACATACACGAAGTGAGGGACATAGCAGATTATCCTGATGTAATGGATTGCTTGATTATGCCACCAAATGGTTTAACAAGATGTTTCAATTTTTATGTAAAACCAAATAGACACAAAGAATTTGAAAAACTCGTAAACAAATATTTTAGTGATAAATTCGTGTTATTTAGTAAAAAACAAGTTTTAGAAATGAACCTACTTGGTGAAGGACTTCCTCATTACAAAATCGATGACACGCTTGGCGATTATTTATTGATAGGTATTGATGACTCAACCCTAGCGATTACTACTCTTTATGAACAGTCAATTATTCAGCCACTAGGAAATCACGGTGGATTAAATAAATTAGAAATGAGAGTGCCATTGATTATGTTTGGCGATAAAATTAATAATAAATAAAAAATAGCCCACTATATTTAGGGCTATTTTTTTATTTATTCAACTCATCTATTATTTTAATTAATTCATTAGCATTTTCTGCTTTGTATTGTTGGTTTTTTACGCAGTCTTTACCGTATCCCCACATAACAGCAATGGTTTTTAAGCCATTTTGTTCACCGCCTATCAAATCGTTTTTTGTATCGCCTATCACTATACTTTCATTGATTTCAAGATTTTGCTCCTTGATTAAATCATTAATCATATCAGTTTTATTCTTGTATGGCAAATCAGGATTATCTGTAAAAATTTTATCAAAATAATCATAAATACCCACATACTTTAACTCTTTGATAACTACATCTTTTATTTGCAAACTTGTAACAAATAGATGATATCCTTTTTCTTTCAAAGTTTGTAAAATGCTTTTCATTTCAGGCATCAAAATGACATTATGAATTTTAATTTTTTTATAAATATTTTCATATTCTTTCATAACATTTTGGCAATTACATTCACCAAAATATTTTGCAAATGTATTTATTAGCGGTGGCCCTATCAAAGTAGTAAAATCGATACTATCTTTGCTAACCTGGTGATTGTCAAATAATTGTTGCAAAATTGAAACTTGTAATTTTTTACAATTTATTATAGTACCGTCAAGGTCAAACAAAATATTTTTTATCAACTACCTTCTCCTAAGAATTATTACATAACATCATCAGCATTTAATCTACTAAACAACGGCTCTAACATAGGGAGTTTTTCACCACCCTTAATTGTTACGGGCTTCCATTCCACTTTTGTTATTCCAAATTCGTCTTGCAATTTTTTTGAACAGAATGGCATAAATGGCTCAAATAAAATACTCAAATTTGCAATAATGTTTGCACAGTTGTAAATTACATTATTAAAAGCAGTCTTGTCTTCCTGTCTAAATAATATCCAAGGCTGACTTTCATCAAAATATTTATTAGCCTTGTCAACTAATTCCATTACACAAGATAAAGCATCTTTAAAGTTTGTACCTTCTATTGCTTTACCAGTTTCTTCAAAAGTTTTTGCAATAGCATTTTGCAACTTTGTATCCAACTTTCCTTGTGGAATAAAACCATCCAAACCTTTATAATTTAAAGTCCTGTTTACAAAGTTACCAAATTTATTTACAATTTCGGTATTGTGCATTGCGTGATACTCGGCAAAAGTAAAGTTACTATCTCGTTTTTCAGGGCCATTTGCTATACTAAAATAACGCAAACTGTCTGGATTGAATTTTTTTAGCATATCAATCATAGGCCAGCCATTACCCTTACTTTTACTGATTTTTTCACCATTCATATTCAAAAACTCGGTACTAACACAAACATCAGGCAAAGCAAATTTATCGCTAACAGCCATTAATAAAGCAGGGAAAATAATAGTATGGAATACAATATTATCTTTGCCGTGGCACATATAAATTTTGTTTACGCCTTCTTCCTGTTTGTACCAGAAATCACGGAAATCCAAATTGTGTTCATCACAATATCTCTGTACAGCAGTTACATATCCCCAAACTGCCTCTACCCAAACATAAATACGCTTGTCATCATAGCCTTCCATTGGCACTTTGATACCCCAGTTTAAATCTCGGGTAACCGCCCTATCCATCAAACCTTCTTTTAAGAATTTTTCGGTTTCATTAACGGTATTTTTTCTCCAAAATTTTTTGCAAGTTTCAAAATGCTTTTGCAATGGTTCGCTCAATGAAGATAATTTAAAATAAAGATTAGTATTGTTTCTAATTTCGGTTTGTCCGCCACAAATACGGCATTTACCTTTCAACAAGTCCTGTGCCTGAAAAACATAATCACATTTACCGCACTGGTCGCCTTTTGATATCTCGCCACATTTTGGACAAACCACTTCTACTTCACGGTCATAAATAAATTTATTACAGTGAGGGCAAAAACTAGCCTCCTCCGTTTTTGGATACAAATAACCATTTTTTTGCAACTCCAAAAACATTTCCTGAACCTTTTTATGATGATATGGGTCAGCAGTCAAAGTATAAAGGTCGTATGACATTCCCAACTGTTTAAACACTTCTACATATTGTTCGTGGTATCTGTTAACTATTTTTTCTGGTGTAGTGTGTTCCCTTATTGCACGCTCCGTTGTTGGTGTTCCGTGGCAGTCTGTACCACTGACAAAACAAACTCTATCACCTTTTGCACGATGATATCTTGCTAATACATCACCGCCCATATACGCACATATATGCCCCAAATGAATATCACTATTTGCGTAAGTCCACGCTGCTCCTATTACTACATTTTTCCTCATATATTCCTCCTAGTCCTTTAAAAATATTTTATATAATCACTATACCACAACCCAAATTAAAAGTAAACTTTAATGAATGATTTGTTGGGTTTTTAAATAACAAAATAAAAAAATAGCCACGATTTTGGCTATTTTTTATTTACAAGTAAGTGAGCAAATTTGACTATCAAAAAATTTTTGTTCTATTGAATTAACCTCTTCCAACAATGAAGACAATTCCTCATGCAAAAATGTATTTTCAGGATTTGGTTGCTCCATTTCTTGTTTGGAAGCAATTTCAAATTTTGATATAAACTTTTCCCTATCCAAAGCATCAGGAAAATCCGGTTCTTTTATTAGTTGCGTTATCGCAAATAAAGCATTTTGATATGCCGACACACAATAATCCTGATATCCTATTTGATCACTGTCTAGGCTATCGCAAATATAATCGTGAAACAAAACATAATCACAAATATTTAATAATCTTTGTTGAAATGAATCTCCTAAATCTAAAATATAAACACCATTTTTACCAGATGCAGAAGATTGCTCCGTAATAAATCCCAGAGCCCCTATTTTATATTTTTCCCTCATTGATTTTTTCAAATCTGTTGTGTAAATATAGCAAATTTTGTTTGGATTATTAATACTTACTACCTGCACTTTATTGGGTACGCCATTTTTCAACTCACAGCAATTTATAACCAAAAATGGTTCTTCCCTAAATGTATCTGGAACTTGCGATAATTTTTCAGTATTCCTAGATAAATTAATCCTTTCTGGTGCTTTTGTTTTTGCCAACTCTGCTCTTTCACAAATCGCATCAAAAACTGCCTTTTGATTTTCTAATTGTATCATTCGTAAAAGCATTCCAGCCACAATATTTTGTTGACATAATTGTTCAGTATAATTAGTACTTGTTTCACTATCTTTTTTCAAACAAGTTTTTAAAAAATCCTTCATTTATTATCTCCGTTATATTTTTGTTGCAGTATATGTTGAAGGAAAAAAATCTTCCAGTTTTTTTTGTGGGTCAACAAAATTTTCTGCCGCTTTTTCGAAATCGAAATTGTCTATTAATCTATTTGCCAGTTTTTCCGGAACATAAACCTTTACATTCAATTCGCTTATTAATTCATTAAGTTTACCGATACTTGTATTTAATGAATACTTCCAAGGGTGTAATATATTATTTCCGTGATAATTTATTTGGTTCATTATTTTACCATAAACATACTCTCGGGTACTGGAACAAAAAGAGAAATCATCGGTTATATTAGTAAGTGCTTTTATTAACCAGTGCATATATAAAACGCTATCTTTTTTCACAGTTTGCAACTCTTTTGCTCTTTTATATATTAAGTCTTCTTTAATTCTTGACTGTTCGCTATTTGATATATATAGTTTAAAAATTTCACTATCCTCATCGTTTAACATATACAATTCCTTTGAAGCAGAAGCATAAGAGAACAAGGCTTCATCAAAAAATTCCCAACATATATTGTTTCTTCGATTAAAGGTAGTACTATTTGCTCTTTTGGGACACAGTGCAAATTTATCATCAATATTTTGTACATTAACTATTTCACCAGTATGTACTTTTTTTATATCCATTAATTGATTAGCGTTTATAGAGCAAATTTCTTTCATATCCAAACTAACAAATAAAAATAAATTATTGTTTTCAGGTTTCTTTAATGAGTAACCGGAAATTACAATATAATCTTTGCTATTATTTAAAGTTTTATATCTTTCCATAATTTCTCCCGCTAATTTTATTATTAGAAATTATATATTTTTTATAAGTTGAATAGAAAAATCTAATTAAAAATTCATCTAAAATAAAATCTTTTTGCATAAAAGGTATGTTTGCCTTAAATTTATAACTATATTTTAACAAATTTTAGACATTTTGTCAATAGACAATTTTTGTCAAAAAGAAAAAAGGATTTCTCCTTTATTAAAAAATTGAAATATCACTCCTGTGTAACTTTAGAAAAAATTTGTTCCCATATTTTTTTTGTAGCCCTTGGAATTTTGACTGATTTATAGTTCTTTTGCATATAGATTTTTATTCGTTTTGAAATTTCATCACGGAAATTTTTAGGTAATGCTATATTTTTTGACTTCGCAAATTCAAGTATTTGAGTAATAAATTGCCTTGTAGTATCTATCTCAAAATTTTCACCAAGTAAAGATGCCAAGTAATTTCCAGCACCGTGAGCAAAAATTTCATAAGGAATTACATCTTCCAAAGTAGCAAATCCGCCAAATTGACTAATATTTAATATTTTATTTTCAGCATCTCTATATGAGTGTTTTAATAAATAATCACGCATATTATTTGCATTTTCATCAGCAGACAAAAATACAGTTGGTATTCCTCTACCTTTACCCAGGACTTGTGCCATACCGTCCACACCGTTTAGCCCAGCAGATACAAAGACTACTTCGTTATAGTTTTGATAATCACCTGCACTAATTAAATAACTCTTAATTGTATTCAAATAATTTTGGTCTGCGTCCGACATTACAATAACTGCGTCACTACCATTCAAAATACTTCGTGATACATCAATACCTACTGCACTTTGAATAGGATACAAAGACGCCTCATTGCTATGCTCTACATTGATAGATAAGTCATTTGTTACTATACTGTGTCCTAATTTATCCTTGTAAACCACTTTTGTTCGGTTCAAGTGTTCGGTAGGTAACATAAAACTTGAATGTGTAGAGTAAATAATTTGATTTTTCTTGGACAACTTTTCAAAGAAATGAACTAAATCTTTTTGTGCAAGGCTGTGCAAAGTCATTCCGCTTTCATCTAACAACAAAATGGTATTTGTATAGAAAAATTCACTTTCCAGAGAAAATACCAAGAAGAAAGATAAGAACCACTGCATTCCCACACTTCGCTCTTCCAGTGGGGCTTTGTTGCCTTTTTCATCGGTAACCCAAATTTTTAAATTATCGCCATCAAAATTGAATTCAAATTTGTATGAACCCTGATGCCACCATTTGTTAAAATCATTTGACAAGCGTATTCCAGCATCATCAAAAATTTGTTTATATTTTTCTTTTTTCTCTGTCAGCAAACGCAAATCCTGTGAAGATAATTTGTTATTTTCCATACTATCTTTCATTAATAATGGTATATCTTCATTTAACATTTCTGGTGTAATACCGATGTACATCAACAACAGTTTGATAGTTCTTTTTTTCGTTGTCGAAACAGCGTTTACGCCTGATTTGTTGAATTTAGCCAACATTTGAGGTAAATAAATATTACTATCTAGATTACCATAATTGCTATAATAGATAAATCCCGGCATCAAACGAATAAGCAAACTATACAATTTATCTCTTTGTGCCTCTGGCACATCAACAGGTACTTCTACCGTATATTTACCGCTCAAAGCACGAGATATCAAACAAGTATCAAAAGGTTTGATATTTGGGAAATATTTACGCAACATAGATAAATCGCTAGTTTCTAATTTGAATTTTGCTGTGATAAAAACAGGTAATTCATCCGAATCCATAATTTCATCAAATTTATCTCTTGGCAAATCACTATGTACTATTTTATTATCAACCCTGAAAGCAGGTTTCAATTTCCACAAGGCTTTTAGTAAATTACTTTTACCCGCTTCGTTTACCCCTGCAATAGCAGTTACATCTTGACAACTTACCCAACCAGAATTCCAAATTGAGCGAAAGTTTTGGACTTTGAAAAGACTTAGTTTCATTTTAATGTTCTCCTTTAATTGTTACCTCACGGCAATATATTTAGGCTGATTGCTTCACAGCAAGCATATATAGAACCTAATTTAAATTATTAAACTATAATATTATATTAATTTTTTCTTGCCTGAATTACAAAAATCAAAAGCAACAAAAATAATAAACCAAATATAAAGACAAATAACAAAAGCATAATATATGAATTCAAAACTTCTACAATATTGACCCACATACCGCCGTCTACGCATACAACACCTACATACATAGAAGCATTTATTTGATAAGTTTCAGTTCCCGAAAGAGTATTGTCAGTTACATAGATTTTTTCATTTATCAAATCTATGCTGGACACCTTACCTAACTTGTATGTAGTAGTAGTGCTATTGCCTGTATTATAGGCAATGTAATTGCCTGCACTAAGATTATCAATACTTATCATATTCAAGATTACTCTATCATTTACATTATATGTTGGAGTATTGCCTGTATCGGTAATGGTTAGCGTACTATATCCAAAAACATTACCTTCATAGACCAAGGATTTTGTTGAATATTTCCAAATGACACAGGTAGAACCAAAGGCAAATAATAAACCCAAAATAAGAACCAAAATAATGCAAAAATTTGATTGCAAAAATTTTATTCTTCGTATTTTATTGTCTTCACTAGATTTACCCATTCACTTCCACCTGCAATATATTTATTTAATTTTATCACAGGTAGTCGTTTTTGACAACTTTTTTGATATATATTTTTATTTGCAACAATTTTTACTAGAATAGTTTAATAAATAACAAAAAAAACGAGTAAAACTCGCTTTTTTAAATTTACGCCACACTATAATGTAAGTCATCTACAATACTATACAAATTACTTGTATTCAAATAAGCATTATATATATATCTTGTAGTACCACTGGTAAAATCTTTTGCTTCGGTTAGCAAGAAAACACTTGTTTTATTGATTACATTATCACCGGTTATACTGATATACGCCCTAGCGTACTTATCTGGTGTATATTCGGCTGTATTTACTTTATATTTAAAATCAGTGCCGTCTGTATTTACCATAGTCCTAGAATTACTCCAAGTGAAAATCAAACAATATTCAGTATCTGTATCAAACAAAGTTGACATAGAAGAAGATGTGGATATTCTCTCTGGGTAACTGTTTTTGGATGCAATACCTATAAAGATAGAATCCAAAACCTTGTATGAACCTGCATCAACATAAGCATTCCACAAAGTGTCATACATCACACTATCACTTGCTACAGATTTGTAATAAACTACCTCATTATTTGTGTTTGTTCTCACTGTAATAATATCAGGTTTATCCGCTTCGGTAAAAGTGGTTTCTCCACTATCCAAAAATAAAGCACCTTTATAAGTAGGAATAACAGCCATTGATATAACTGCTAATATCATAATACCTACAAGAGATAAACTTGTAATACTCAAAATCTTTGATGTTTTCTTTTTCATAAAAATAACCCTCTTTTAGCAATACCTTGTAAAAATATAATATCACACAAATATTATTTTGGCAATCATTTTATTATATTTCTTTGTCCATATCACTATCTTTCCTGTCGGTTGTTGTAGATTTTTTTGTCATTGTTTTATTTGTACTCTTTGGCTTTGGTTCTTCCAAAATTGTTGCATTTTTGTCCACTGGGTGTTCTTCATTTTCGGGCTTGTTTTCTACTTCTATTTTGACACCGTCTTTATTGGTTTCATTTTGCACATTTTTGTCTTCTACCGCTACACCGTTAAAGGCAGCCAAAGCACTTGCTCGTAACATTTCCATTTGTTCTTTTTCAAGTTTTTCTTTTTCTTCATCTTTTTTGATTTTTGCTTCACGGGCTGCTTTATCTTCGGCTTCGTGCTCTTTATCTCGTTCTTCTATATTTTTTATCACTACTTTTACTGACTTACCTTGCATCAATTCATCTACATCTTGACTGTAAATTGTTTCTTTTTGTAAAAGAACTTCTGACATATTGTCAAGTATCTTAATCTTACTACGCAAAACAGTAATTGCTTCATCAAGTGCATTTTCCAAAATCGACTTTATTTCGCCATCAACAATCTCTGCTGTATGTTCGCTAATATTGTTCCTACTCTGCATATCACGCCCCAAAAACATTTCATTTTCACCAGCATAATAAACAGGGCCAAGTTTGTCGCTCATACCAAATTCTGTAACCATTCTTCTTGCTAATTCAGTCGCACGCTTCAAGTCATTGCTAGCACCTGTACCGATTTTTCCAAATTTAATAATCTCGGCGGCACGGCCTCCCATCGCAATGCGTATATGGTCAAGCATTTGCTCACGAGTGTACTGTGTACTTTCTTCCATAGGATTGTGTGCCGTATATCCCGCAGCACGGCCACGCTGAATAATACTAACTTCCTGTACTTCATCTTTTATATTTTCACAAGATTTGGCAACTATTGTATGTCCTGACTCGTGATAAGAAGTATTCTTTTTATCATCATCACTAACGATAGAACTACGCTTTTGTGGTCCCATCGTAACTTTACTAATACCTTCCATAATATCGGATTGAGTGATTAATGCACGATTATCTCTTGCCGCTAAAATTGCTGCTTCATTCAAAATATTCTCAATATCCGCACCAGTTGCACCTGCTAATATTCTAGAAACACTGGCAAAATTAATTTTGTCCGAAAAAGGTTTACCTTTGGCATACAATTTTAAAATCTTTTCTCTACCTCTAACATCAGGGGCATTTACAACTATTTGTCTATCAAATCTACCTGCTCTTAACAATGCAGGGTCTAATACATCAGGTCTATTTGTTGCAGCAATAACTACTACGCCATCATTACTTTCAAATCCATCCATTTGCACTAACAACTGGTTCAAAGTTTGTTCTCTCTCATCGTTTGTATTTCCTATACCTGTACCACGATGGCGTCCAACTGCATCAATTTCATCTATAAAGATTAAACAAGGCATATTTTTCTTTGCTGTGTCAAATAAATCACGAACTCTGGCTGCACCGACACCGACAAACATCTCTACAAAGTCACTACCTGTAATACTAAAAAATGGTACGCCTGCTTCACCTGCGATTGCTTTTGCAAGTAAAGTTTTTCCTGTTCCAGGAGGTCCAACTAATAAAACTCCCTTTGGTATTCGAGCACCCAAATCTGTAAATTTCTTTGGGTTCTTCAAAAATTCAACAATTTCTTGCATTTCACGCTTTTCTTCATCACAACCTGCAACATCTTCGAAAGTTACTTTTTGTCCGTTTTCTAGTCTTGCTTTATTTTTTCCAAAATCCATATTCTTGCCATTCATTTTGTTAAACATATAAAGCATTAATATTACAGAACCCACAATGAAAATCAGGGATAAATATGGAAGCATTTGACTCCAAAAACTCTCTGCTGCTGGCTCTGTTCTATAAATAACGACATCGTGTTCCGTACACAAATGCAAGTAATAACTAAATTGTGTGGACACTACAAATTCAAGGTAAAAATCATATTTACCATTTTTTTCAAATTGCTCTTGCGTAAAGGTAGAAGTCGTGTAAATACCATATATCACAGTACCGACAGAGCGCACTTCTTTTACAGTCCCCGCTGTTACCTCTGTTTGAAATTTTGTAGGTGTTATTTCTTTATTATCACTTGTATTATTAAAAGATAAAGCAAGCATAATAATCAAAATAATGACTAGTCCAAGTGATAGCCACGGGAATGACTTCATTTTATTCTCGTTCAATTCTAAAAGCCCCCTTGTAGTAATATAATCTTGCCAATTATAACACAAACAAAACAAAAAAGAAAGCATTTTGGGCTATTGAAATTATTGTAATCAACTTCGTTTTTGTAAAATTTTGTAGAATTATTAAAATCCTTAACTTTGCTCATAATTAAAAACTTAAAAAAATGAGGAGATTGAGTATAGCACTCAAATTCCTCATAACAAAGAAAATAAAATTATTGTTTATCTTGGCTTACTTATGTTTCTATCCTTATTCCAAATTGTTGGTTCTCCGCTTTCTAGATTTGAAAGTTCATCATATAAATCACCACTATTTGTTGTGCCTAAATCTATGTCGCCTATCAAAACAAAATCGCAAACTTTACCACTTATTCCACTATAAAATAAGGTAATGTTATTGCCCTGAATAGCAATTCCACCACTTTGTATATCATTAATTGAAGAATCATATTTTATTGAATAACCATTGCAGTCAAATATTCCCTTAAAATCGTGACTACTATTCCCTATCGTCTGCCACACTTGGTCAGTAACATAACTAAAATCTAAGTCTTTTGATAACATAATTTGTATCCCGTCAAAATCATAACCAAAATTCACTTGTTCACTTATCCAAAAAAGAGTTGAGATATGGTTGATAGTCATTGCGTTCATATAATATTCATATACTACCGTTACAATAGTATTACCTGTAACAATAAAATTGTATGTAGTATTTGTACTTACTATTTCCCCATTTACCATCCATTTACTAAAAGTAAATCTTCTATCAATACTAGATAATGCAGTCAAAGTACAAACATCTCCCATTTGATATGTATTTTCATCACCAGTAACGGTATCTTCCAAAGTATAGTTGTTGATTACTGTTATTGTATATTCAACTCTTTCACAACAAAAACTTAACATAGGATAATCGAATCCTTCTGGCAAATAATTACAATACCAACCATCAGACAATAATGCATAGTAGGCATAACAATAAGAACTTATATTGAATAAACTTTTGAAGGTATCTTTATTTTTTAATACATTCAAATCAGTAAAACCACTACTTACTAAATTTGAACCATTTACATTTAAACTGTATTGTGTATATACCGATGAATTAATATTATAAGCACCACAATATGTAGAAGGAATATTCCCATTATAGTAAGCATTTATTGTTCCTAAGCAAAAGCAACCAGGGGAATTATTATACATTTGATAACCTAATGCATATGCATAAGCACTCGTTGCAGAAGGACTACTAGATACAACATTAATATTACCATAAAACATATTTCCATAATACACATTCATAGTAACACCATAAACATATGCCAAACCTGTAACAGTTACTGTAATATCACCATAATAAAGACCATAAGAAACATTGCTTGATCCCAGTCCATAAACATATGCATTGACAGCATTTAGTGTAATATTCACTATTGCTTCAATGTTCATAATACTCCCATTGTATTCATAAGCTACTATACCCGACACATATATAAAAGGAGCAGTACTGTTAAATATAATTTCACCTTTCACTAAAATATCATTAAAATTAGTAAATTCACATTTAGCACCAACCCCCCCAAATGTTTCGTAATACTAGAAGAAAAATTGTAAGAGACATTTGTTAAATAAAAATTTGAAAAAGATGAATATACTGTACTACCTACAAAACCTGCATTCACATAACCTCCACTTATCATAGTTATTCCCGAAATAGTATGTGAATTACCGTTAAATGTCGCAGAAAAATAAGAAACCACAGAAATAGGTTCCCAACTTACTGCACTTACATCTAAGTCCGCTGTTAAATTAATAGTCATCCCCAAAAAATTTATACCACAATTTGTTAAATGAACTAATATGTATAATTCACTATCAGTATCGATAGAATAATCAAAAACAGGGTCAACAATTGTAGAATAAAATGATGTAAAACTCATAACTGCTTGCAAAGGTACAGGATATGCCCAGCCTGTTGGCAAAATATTTGTAATATCATATCCATCTGCAACAAATCCCCAAGCATAATCAAAGTCCCAGTACAAAGAAGGATTCCAATTCAACGCTTCTATATCACTTTTTGATTTGTAAGTAGCATCACTACCTAATCCCAAAGTATCAGTTAATACCCCATTTCTATATCCATAAAAATAACTATTCATGGATGAATCAGAATATGTTGTACTTACGGAAGTAAAATCAGTTAAAAATATATTGTTAAAGCCTTGTGTATAAACATTCTTAGTTGAACCTGAAAGTAAAAGATTAAGTTCCCCAGCGATAATAGAATTTTGACCATTCAGAGTAATATTTACGCTTTTAGAACTACTTAATGTAACAATATTATTATCTACACAATTTATTACATTATAAATAGTGTAATCAAAATTTTTATAAGTTAAACTATCAGAAGCAAGATTAGTTGATTTTGAAATATTTACAGTAGAATTAACAATACAGGAGTATAGATAATCACCTGAACCACCAGCAATCCCCGAATAAAGCAACGCTGGATAATTAGTTAGATTAACTGTATCATTTGTATTTGCTACACATCCTAAAAAAATATTATTTCCATGAGATATATAATAACCACAAATAGGACCTACCGACAAGGCATCCACAGTAGACAAATGACTATCTGAATTATCTATTGTAATATTCATACTACCTTTTATTGAACAATCAATAAATTTTGTATATTGCGCACAACCACACAAATATGAAACGGCAAAATAATTTTCACTAACTTCTATCGCATCTGTTACCACAATGTTTGAATTTATTAGATTCAAATTTTTAATTGTTGCACTATTACATGCTCCAAACAATCCCCAACTCCTACTAACTGTGGTAATATCCATATATAAACCATCAATATTGTAACCATTTCCATTAAAAGTACCATAAAAATGTCTGGTTGGGGCGTAACTACCTATGGGATTCCAAGATATTTCAGAATCCATTGTAATATTTGTGGTCAAATTTATAGTTTGCCCATTAAAACTAGTACCATTATTTACCATATCTCTAAATGTACACAAATCAGCATAGGTTGCAATATCATAATTTGTTGAACCATCAAAAGTCGCACTTACATTGTTGGACATAAATATTGAAGTTTTGCTAGTAAATAATAAAAATCCTACAATTAACAGAATAAAAGAAATAGCAAAAAAAGATAAGGCTATTATTTTATAATTGTTTGATTTATTTATTTTCTGCATCAAACCACCTTTAAAATCCTTTATCCTATTTATTTTAACAAAAAATCCTTTTTGTTACAAGTAATTTTTAATAGTATATGTAAAAAAACTATTATTATAAAGTATGCATTAAAATTCACAAAAAGAAAAAGAGGTATCAAAGCCTCTTTCTCACTATTTTCTAGTATTTATAAAAGTATACAGATTATTCCGCCCTTACCCTCATTAACTATTCTAGTTAAGGTTTTACGCATTTTCTTTTGGGCTTCCATAGGCATAGAATTGATTTTACTATTCAGCCCCTCGCTCATTAATTGTTGCATAGATTTGCCAAACATATTTGTACCCCAAATGCCTTTTGGATTTTCCTGACTCTCTTTGTTTAGATAATCCACCAAATCCTGTGATTGCTGTTCGCTACCTACCATAGGGCTAATTTCTGTTTCCAAATCTACACGCATAATGTGTAGACTTGGAGCGGTTGCACGCAACTTTACGCCCCAGCGATTTGAACCTTGTTTTACAAGAGTAGGTTCTTCAAAGTCCATTTCTTCCAAGGTTGGTTGTACTACACCATATCCAAATTCATCTACGCTTTGCAAAGCATCTTTCAATTTATCATAATGCTTTTTTGCACTTGCAAGCGACCTTATGTGTGCGACCAAATCAAAATCATTAGTGATTTGTATACCGCACTGATTACTCAAAACCTCATAGAATAAATTTGGTTTTGGTAACAATTCATATACAATTTTTCCTTTCCCGAGTTCCACACTACTGACTACCAGAGGCTCAAATCTTTCGCTACTTTCAAATAAAGTAGCAGATTTATCAAATTCGCCTATTTTGGTTGCACTGGCAGTTACTCTATCTAATTCGGTAACGATTTCTGTAATAATTTCATTATTAAAAGGCAAAGCGGTTAGCCAGTCAGGCATTTTTAATTCTACGCCAACGATTGGAAATTCCTGTAATATATTATCAAATGTTTCTGTAACTTCTTTGTCGCTAAGTTCATTTGCATTCAAGGCTACTACACCAACTCCGTATTTTTGTTGCAAATCTTTAACCAACTCTTTTGTGGCTTCGGATTTTGGCTTTGCACTATTTAAAACTACGACAAAAGGCTTTTGCTCCTCTTTTAATTCTCTTACCAGCCTTTCTTCTGCTGGCACAAAATTTTCTCTTGGAATTTCTCCAAAACTACCGTCCGTAGTCATCATAATTGCCACGCTTGAATGGTCGGCAACAACTTTGTGAGTCCCTATTTCAGCGGCTTTTTCAAAAGGCAAAGTTTCCTCGTCCCAAGGTGTTTTTACCATTCTTGGTTTGTTATCCTGCATATGTCCATTAGCCCCATTTACAAGGTATCCAACGCAGTCAATTAGTCTAACATTTGCTTTTACAGTATTTCCCAAATCTACTCTAACAGACTCTGCGGGTACAAATTTTGGTTGAGTAGTCATTATGGTATTGCCATCAGCAGATTGTGGTAATTCATCTACCGCACAGGTGCGAAGGTTATCATTTGACATATTCGGCAGAACAAATTTTTGCATAAATTGAGTAATAAAAGTAGATTTGCCGACTCTTACAGGTCCAACAACTCCTACATAAATATCACCATTTGTGCGTGTCGCTATGTCCTGATAAATTCTATTTGTATTCATATATTGCTCCTTATTATCTTGGATATAACAATATATGTACTCTTTTTTACTGTTATGATTACTTAGTTAAAAATAAATTTACATTATGTAAAATAAAAAAAGATGCCAAATATTTAGCATCTTTTATTTTTATAATTATTTTCTAGCGTTACGCAATTTGCGTAAAAATGGAGGAATGTCATCTTCATCAATTTCAATACGCGAAGTCATTGTATTCTTTTTCTCTGTTGCCCCTATTTCACGCCCTTCTGTTGCACTTTCTGCCAACTCACGCTCCTCTTCATCATATGCACTAGCACTCACTTTACCACTCTGGATACGCTTTGCCAAAAATTCTGCATACTTTTCTTTTGAATGAGCATCATCTCTATCTTCTTCTTCATCGTCCTCGACTTCTTCTTCCTCTTCCACTTGCTGTTCTTTTTTGTCGCCTACAAAGCCAGTAGCGATTACAGTAATCTCTACTTCATCTTCCAAAGATTCATCAACACTTGCACCAAAAATTATGTTACAATTTGGGTCAACTATATCACGCATAAGGTCAGCGGCCTCGTGAACTTGGTCAATCGGTAAATCCAAGCCACCTTTTACATTAAATATAATACCAGTAGCACCCTCAATGGTAGTTTCCAGTAATGGACTGGACACTGCCTGACTAAGTGCCTCAAATATTTTTCTCTCACCTTTTGCTCGACCTATACCCATATGAGCCAAACCTTTATTCTTCATAGTGGTACGAACATCAGCGAAATCAAGATTGATAAGAGCATTTTCAATAATTAAATTTGAAATACCTTGTACACCTTGACGCAAAACATCATCTGCATAACGGAAAGTATCTACAATACCTGTGCCTTTTGGAACAAGTTTAAACAATTTTTCATTTGGAATAATCACCAAAGCATCTACTACCTGACCCAATGCTTCAATACCTTTTTCTGCGTTTTCCATACGTTTACGCCCTTCAAAATTGAAAGGTTTGGTAACGACAGCAATAGTCAAAATTTCTTTTTCTTTTGCGATACTAGCAATGTAAGGGGCTGCACCAGTTCCTGTACCACCACCCATACCAGCAGTAACAAAAACTAAGTCAGCATCATTTAAAGCCTGATTTAATTCTTCATAATTTTCTTCGGCAGCCTTGAAACCGACCTCGGGGTCAGCACCCGCTCCCCAGCCTCTCGTCAACTTGATTCCTATTTGAATACGATAATCTGCCTTGCTAATTTGCAAAGACTGTTTATCAGTATTTACCGCAATAAATTCCACACCGTTTACACCAGCATTTATCATTCGGTTTACAGCATTGCTACCACCACCACCGACACCGATAACCTTAATTTTTACTACTGGGTTAACTGGCGCCTGTGGCTGATATCCATTGTTGTTATTGTATGTATCCATATTTTCCTCCAAAATAATCTTTACTTTTTAAAGATATTTAAAAATATTGTTGTGGTAAATCTCGTTTGTTTGAGTGCTATATCTAATAATCCAAGTATGCTAGATGCGTGAGGTTTGTCCAACTGCGGTACAGGAGGTGCAACAACTTTGACATCTTTGTTCAAAATCTTTTGTAACAAGTCCCTAGCACCTTTTATATAACATAAACCGCCACCTGTAATTTGAATAGGTATGTATTTTGGGTATTCAAATTTACTGTCATCCAAGCATTTTTGTATCATTTTTGCAATTTGTACGACTCTACTTGATACTACTGCATTTGCCAGTCCCGCATCAATTTTGTATGGCTGATTATCAACGACTATCTCGTAATAATCTCCTTTTTCGGGCTGGTAAGATAATACTATTTTCCGCTTTAATGCCTCTGCCACTTCAAATGGTATCTTGAAGTTTTCTGCAAGGTCGGCAACTATGTGTCCGCCCCCTAGAGAAAAACTTCGTAAAGATACTAGACCGTCCCCCATTACTATACTCACACTAGTAGTTAAATAACCAGTATCTATAAGAATTGCACAAGCATCTCTCTCACTTGCTTCCAAGACATATAGTGCTTCCGCTAATGGCTCGGACACAAAATCCACTTTCGCAATTCTTAAAGGTTTGATAATGTCGGTTACTAATGTAATAAATTTGCGTTCGCCTAGGATAAAACTAAGCATAGCAGTTATTTTAGTAGTAACGATTCCTTTCGGTTCAATAATTCGACGATTATCATCAAGAGCATAATAGATAGGACTACGATTGACTACAATGTGCGTGGTACTACTTCCCAAGTCATCAGCACTCAAAAACAAATCTTCTATATCGCGTTCTGTTACTTTATGCTTTTTAGGAAAAGTATTTGATACACTTCTTACAGCATTTACACTAAATTCAGCAGGAATACCTATATAAAGATTTGTAATCTTACATCGTGCATTATTCTCTGCCTGTGCTAATACTGTACGAACACTTGTAGTCAACTCCTCTGGGGCTAAGAATTCTCCGTCCATAAAACCTGAATAATTTACCTCACCAAAGCCTCGTATATCAAAAGTATTGTTTATACCTCTATCGCCTATAATAACGGAGATGCGACTCGTACCAAATTCAAGTACTGCGACGTTCTTCCTTGCCATTTAGAGGGCCCCCCTTAGTTTGAAATAAAGATAATGTAGATACTTTTAAAGATATACATTAATTATAGAAAATTTGAAATATCAAGTCAAACGAAAATATGAGGAATTTATAAAAAAAGATGCAAATTTATACATTTACATCATAAATTTATGAATTTTTATACATTATAACGACCTTCTATACGATTTAAGTCATTTTTAAATACATAAATACTCCCTGTACTATACTCGCTAGCCGTTAGAGTATCTAATACAGCAAGTGCTGTACGCAACTTTGTTGTATTATAATATGCACTATTTAATATTTCTATTTTGACACCCAAAAATGTAGTCATTATCAAAGTATTTTCTTGTATGGTAGCACTTTTTATAAGTGCCTTATAAGAAACTAAATTTTCTCCACAACTAGCAAATGAGTCCTGTAAATCTAAATAATCTACGAAATATTCACTAGGAATAAAATCACCTTTAATATAAGTATTGTTTTGGTAACCATTCCTACCCTGTATTACAATACAGTTTTCGGCAGTGCTTGAATAATCACCTACTCCCTTTCTCAACACTTTAAAATCAGAGTCTGTTATCAAATAACTATTGTCGTTCATAGGAATACAATAAACTTCTTCCCTTTCCATAATATGAATACGGATATTGTTTGGCCATACTACTTCATATGAAAGGACTTTTAGATATTCGTCCTTTTTCTCTATATTTGCTATATATTTAGTCCTGTCTAATGTGAATACATTTTCATTTGATTTCATTCCACTGTCCAAAATGACTTTCTCAACAGTCAAATCTGCACATTTACTAGGAGTATTGTACCAGACTAATTCAACATTGCCGACACAAAATATGGCACTAGCAAGTACTACCATAAGCACAAGCATAAAAAGGACTAACAGAATAATTGATAAAGTCTTATTCTTTGCCATATTTGTCCCCTTTTACTCTATTCTAGTGATGTCCGCTCCCAAATTTGCCAAAACTTTTTCTATATCCTTGTAGCCTCTGTCAATATGCCATATATCGTTTACCGTAGTATAACCATTAGCGACAAGCCCAGCCAGCACCAAGGCCACTCCGCCACGCAAATCACCTGCATAAACGCTAGCACCCTGCAAGGTTTTTACCCCGCTAACAAAGGCAGTTCTATCACGAACAACTACATTTGCCCCCATTTTTATGAGTTCGGGCACAAATCGAAATCTTGCTTCAAACAAGTTTTCTCTTATCACACTGTTACCTTTACAAATTGTAGCAAGTGAAAGTATCTGTGCCTGCAAATCAGTAGGAAAGCCTGGATAAGGCATAGTTTCTACAAAGCCAAAACTCTTTGGACAGCCATTCGACTTTACAATGATTTTATCATTTTTTATATCTAATTTGCAACTACTTTTGACTAATTTATCAATCAAAGATTGTACTACACTTGCTTCACAGCCTATAATTTCCACTTCACCGCCCGTCATAGCAACAGCAATCATATAAGTTCCAGCCACAATTCTGTCTGCCAAAGGCACATAATCTACTCCGTGAAGTTTTTCTACGCTATCAATAGTAACAATACTAGTCCCTGCCCCTTTAATTTTTCCACCCATACTATTTATGAAATTTTGCAAATCAACTATTTCAGGTTCTTTTGCTACATTGTGAATTATAGTTCGTCTTTTCTTACCCAAAACGCTAGCCATAATTAAATTTTCCGTAGCCCCTACACTTGGATAATCTAAACAAACATTTCCACCGTGAATTTTTGAGGCATCACAATTTATTAAACCGTGTGCCTCAACAATATTTACACCCAAATCTCTTAAACCTTTGAGGTGTAAATCAATAGGTCTTAACCCTATATCGCAACCTCCTGGGTAAGAAACTCGTGCTTTACCAAAACGGCCTAACAATGCTCCCAAAGCAAAAATACTAGACCTAATTACTTTTGCTAATTCTGGAGATATGTAGTATTTGTGTGTATTGGTATTATCTACTATCAATTTATCATTATCGTTTGATACTTCCGCTCCAAGACTGCGTAAAATCTCACACATATTACGGATATCAGTATAATTTGGATTATTTGAAAAAACACATTTCCCCTCGCACAAAATTGAGCCTGCCAGTAAAGGCAACATTGCATTTTTTGCCTTGTCCACATATACTTGCCCAAAAAGTTTTTTGCCTCCGTTTATTACTAATTTACTAATTTAATTTTCCTCCTTTCGTAACCAGTAAAAGTATACAAAGAATTTAAAACATCTTCCTAATTTATGATATGGTTTGCTGTTTGCATTTGTTACAAAGTAAATTATTGATACATACAAAAAGAAAAGAGCGGTTTTTGTCCACTCTTTTTATAATTAATTTTTTATTTAGTTTTTTTGGATTTGTTTTTTGATTTTTTAGTTTTTCTATCTTGTTTAACTTCGGCCTTGGCTTCACGCTTGACTTGTTTATATTCTGCCTTCGCCTCACGCTTAACTTGTTTGTACTCTTGCTTTACTTCTTGATGCTCTATTTTATTTTCAATTTTTTCCGCCTTGGCTTCAAATTTTTCATCACGCTTTTCTTGTCGTTTTTTATCTCTAAAAATTTTTGCCTGAATATTTGTTTCTCTCTCTACCCCCAAAAGCAATCTTTCAATATTTGCTCTGTGTGCAAACCAAGTCATTGCCCACAAACCAAAGGTAAGCAAACTAATGGCAAGATTTGGTTCAGGTAAAGTTAAATTTTCATATACCACTAAAATTGTTGTCAATAAAAGTGAAGCAACTGAAACGTATTTGAAAAACCATACATAGAAAAACATTATAATAAAAGTAATCAAAGTAACAACTGGTTGTGCTACTAAAAATACTCCTAATGTAGTAGAAATACCTTTACCGCCTTTGAATTTTGAAAATACAGGGAAAATATGTCCTACAACTGCTGCAAAACCGCAAGCATAAAGTCCTATACGGTTATCAGGAAAAGATGTGGCTAATAAAAAGTATCCAAGTAATGCACTAACTACACCTTTACTTGCATCAAGCACCAAAGTAAGGTAACCCATTTTTGCACCCATAGTACGATACATATTTGTAGCACCAAGGTTACCCGAACCCGTTTTTGTCAAATCCACATTTTTTGACTTTGACAAAATTTTTCCAAAATTGATATTACCTATACAATAACTAACAACAATCAAAATAGCCAAAAGCCAGTAAATCATACCCTATTCTCCTTCGATTTTTTACGCAACAATATTCTTATAGGCGTACCTTCAAAGTTTTTCGCCTTGCGTAAACTATTCTCCAAATATCTAAGATAACTAAAATGCATCAAGTCAGGATTATTTACAAACAAAGCAAAAGTTGGTGGACAAACTGCTACTTGGGTAGCATAATTTATTTTCAATCTGTGTCCCGCTTTACTAGGCGGTTCAGCGGAAAACATTGCATCTTGCAAAACTTCATTTAGTAATCCTGTGGTAATTCTGGTATTTGCATTGTTGTAAACATATTCTACCGTTTCCATTATTTTACCAAATCTTGTGCCGTCTTTTGTACTTATATAAATGGCAACAAAGTAGTCCATAAATTTGAGGTCAGTTTGCAATTTTTGCCTGTACAAATTCACGGTATAACTATCTTTTGCTACCAAGTCCCATTTGTTATAAACAATAACACTAGGTTTACCTTGCTCGTGAATATAACCAAGCACCCTGACATCTTGCTCTGTTATCTCATCACTAGCATCGAGTACATAGACAACAACATCTGCTCTGCGAATTGCAGCAAGCGAACGCATTACACTAAAACCTTCAATAGAAGTATAATCAATTTTATTTTTTCGTCTAATACCTGCGGTATCAATTATAATATATTCCTTTCCGTTAAATTTGAACGGCACATCTATACTATCACGAGTAGTTCCAGCGACTGGACTAACAACAACTCTTTCTTCACCCAGTAATTTATTTGTAATACTACTCTTTCCAGCGTTTGGACGCCCGACAATAGCAATTTTTAAGCGTTTTTCTTCATCTATGGGGATTACTTTTTTATTTAGTTTTGCGACAACGGCATCAAGTACATCACCCACACCTAGCCCGTGGCTACAACTCATACCGATAGGGTCGCCTAATCCTAATTCATAAAAAGGAAAAATATTTTCAGATTTTAGTGTATCCAACTTATTTACGGCTAAAATAATAGGCTTTTGACTTTTGCGTAGTAACATAGCAACATGGTCGTCATCTTTTGTTACTCCGTCTTTACCATCAACAATAAATACTACAACATCGGCAACATCAATAGCAAGTTGTGCCTGCATTAAAATATATTTTTGCCATTCACCGTCTTGTTTTGGTTCAATACCACCTGTATCAATAAAAGTAAGTGCATTACCTGCCCACTCTGTATCGCAATATATTCTATCTCTTGTTACGCCCGGCGTATCTTCTACTATGCTGATTCGTTTGCCTACAACACGGTTAAAAAATGATGATTTTCCAACATTTGGTCTTCCAACGACAGCAATAATCGGCTTGTACATAGTTTGCACTCCTTTTTTTATATTCTTTGTATTTTAGCATAAAACTAACCGACAAGCAACATTAAAATACAATATTTAAAAAATTATATTAAATAAAAAGCAAGGGTTCTTGTTCCTTTTTTTGACACCCCTGCAACTTATATCTAAAAATTTTATTTAATTTTTTTCATTGTTTGTTTTAATTCTTTTGTTTTCCTCTTTGAAATCGTTTAGTAATTCAATAAAATTACTAACATCTGTAAATTGTTTATATACAGAGGAAAAACGAATATAAGCAACTTCATCGATTTTTTTGAGTTGCGACATCACGGCTTCACCTATCAACAATGAATTGATTTCGGGAGTAAGTGAATTATTAACTTCTTTTTCAACATTTTGCACCATTGTTTCTATTTGCTGACTAGTAACAGGTCTTTTTTCACACGCTTTTATTATCCCTATACGCACTTTTTCCCTGTCAAAAATTTGCCTACTACCATCTTTTTTTATTACTAAAAGAGGTATTGTTTCATATTCTTCAAAAGTAGTAAATCTTTTACCACAATTTGTACATTCCCTGCGTCTTCTTACTGTCAAAAAATCTTCCGATACTCTACTGTCTATTACTCTACTATCTACGCAACCACAAAACTTACATTTCATAAAAATTACCTCAAAGCCATTTTATAATAATTTTTATTTTTTGTAAAGTAAATAAACCCCTAACCAAATTTTAACTAGCAACATATATTTATTTATAATATTATTTACGAAGGATAATTTTTATAATCTGCATCTACAAAACTTGTATTTTGTGCTGAACAACATTGCATAGGAGGTGGAGGAGGTGGCAAGTTCGGTGGAGGTCTGCGGTTCATTGATAAGTCTACCAAAATGGTATCCTGCCCTATTTTACAAATACTTGAATAAGGGATAAACAAATCTTCTTTTGCACGAAATATAGATAAAAAGCCCCTATTTCCCGGAACAATTAAACCTATTATTCTTGCAGTGCATTCCTCAAATATTAAATCAATTACATTCCCTAGTCGTTTCCCGTCTGGCAAATTTATTACTATTTTGGTACGCAAATCACTAAAACTTGTTTCCACACATTCGCCTCTAAACAAAATATTCTATCCGCTTTTATACTTTATATATGAAAAAAAGTGCTGATTA
>Ga0172378_10000636_pt1 | contig 31041 bp, 32 predicted proteins | sample GrowelOW332metaG_FD_119755 | JGI IMG/M metagenome (GOLD analysis project Ga0172378, IMG submission 119755) | Groundwater microbial communities from an aquifer near a municipal landfill in Southern Ontario, Canada - Pumphouse #3_1 metaG | ecosystem: Environmental > Aquatic > Deep subsurface >...
ACTTCCCCTCAAGCAAAATGTTGCGATTTTTTCCTTGACGGAAACGGCATCGGAAAAAAAGATGCTACAACATAGAAGAAATTTATATGATAATAACAAGGAGAAATAATGGTCAAGCTGAGACTGAGACGGATGGGAGCTGGTGATCAGCCCTTTTACCGGATTGTTGCTGTGGATTCCCGCGTGAAACAATGTGGTAAATATCTGGAATGTGTGGGTTGGTACGACCCCAAACCGGATCCATCCAAGATTAATATCGAAACAGAACGCGCGATTCACTGGCTCTCTGTGGGTGCACAACCCACCGATACAGTGCGCTCTCTGTTGCGCAAAGCCGGCATCTTGCAGATCTGGCACGAGCGCAAAATAGCGAAAGCTGAATGATTCATACAGAAACCGAGGTGATGCATGAAAGATCTCATTGAATTCATGGTTAAAGCTCTTGTGGACGATCCCAGTGAAGTGTCTATCACCGAGATCAGTGGCGGAAAGGTCACAATTTATGAACTTCGTGTAGCAAAAAGTGACATTGGTAAGGTAATAGGAAAACGCGGTCGTACCGCAGGCGCTATTCGCACTATCATCAACGCTGTATCTACCAAACAAGGAAAGCGCGCAGAACTGGAAATTATTGAGTAAATGACTGCCCCTCACCTAATCGGAATCGGCAGACTGGGCGGGCAAGACAGTGAAGGTTGGCATCATGTGATGGTTCGGCCTGAATACCAAGAGGTCTTTCGTCACTATGTTGATCTGTATTTGATCTTTGAAGAAAATAGAGTGTTTTACGTAACTATCAGTGATAGGAAGCAATGCGATAAAAAGACATATGTGCGCTTTGCCGAAGATGGCATAGCAGATGAACGCAAGCTACACCGGGAGACCATCCTTGCCATCTCCGAAGATGCTGGAGAGGACGGGGAAGAAAGCCTGTTGGGGCTGGATGTGGTATATAACGGCAGCCTTCTGGGTTGTGTGGTAGATGTGTTTTTCAATGGCGCTCAAGATGTTCTGGTGATAGCTACAGCCTTGGATACGGAGCTTTTGGTACCCTATGTGGAACATTATCTGTCCACTCGGGATCCGGGAAGCGACGTCATCTTCCTGAAGAACATGGAAGATCTACTGCTGACCAATGGTTTGACCCTGCAAGACAATGTGATAATCCCTTGCGAAGATGAAGATTAGCGTACTTAGCCTCTTCCCGGAGTCATTTTCCGGTTTTTTGGGCACCAGTATGGTGGCGAGAGCGCTGCAACAAGGTGCCATAGATGTGAAATTGGATGATATTCGGGCTTATAGCCAGGATAAACATCACCAAACTGACGACTATCCCTACGGAGGTTTCGCCGGGATGGTGGCCACACCTCAACCTCTTTGGGATGCCATCAAGGCACATCTGAAGGAGGGTCCGGCGCCGGTGATCTATTTTACACCTCAAGGAAGACGGCTGAATCAAAGAATCTTATTGGATTATGCCACAGAAGCTCGCATCATTCTCATCTGTGGACATTACAAGGAGATCGATCAGCGTATCCGCCGTCTGGCGGTGTCTGACGAGATTTCTATAGGAGACTTTGTCCTGAGTGGGGGAGAGCTGGCAGCGCAAGTGTTTATTGACGGCTTGGCAAGACTGCAGGATGGCGTGTTGAACGACATCACAAGTGCACACAGTGATTCATTTTATCATGGTATGCTGGGATTTCCGTGTTATACGCGCCCTGAAGTGTTTATGGGACAATCTGTTCCAGACATACTTCGTAGGGGTAATCACAGTAAAATCGAAGAATGGGCGGAAACCCAGGCAAAGTTTTTAACCAAAACCCGCAGACCAGATTTGCTATAAGCAATGCCCCCAAGGGCTATGTAACCAATCAGGAAAGCAGGATTCTAGATCAATCCTTTTATGTGAAGTGCGGAACTATCCGGTATTTCCGGTGTTTTCGATAAGCCTCTCCCACAAATGGAGGGAGCATTGATAAGGTTCAGTCTCACAGCGTTAGCCCGGTTTTATGCGCAGAGAACGGGCGATACAGAAGCTGTGATTTGCGCCGTACCTCACATCCACAGAATTCCGCTTCTCCGAGTATATATATGGGAGGAACCCAATGGATATTCTGCAACAAATAGGCAGAGACCAAATCAGAACTGATTTTCCGGATTACCGCGTTGGCGATACCGTGAAAGTCCATTATAAAATAAAAGAAGGCAGTAAAGAACGTATTCAGGTCTTCCAAGGCATCGTGATCCAAAAACGTGGTGCTGGCGTTTCCAGGTCCTTCACTGTTCGTAAGGTTTCCAGCGGAGTGGGTGTGGAAAGAGTATTTCCACAGAACTCACCCAATATCGACAAACTAGAGATCGTACGCCATGGCCAGGTTCGCAGAGCGAAACTCTTCTATCTGCGTCAAGCCAAGGGCAAAGCGGGCAGAATCAAAGAACGCAGAAGATTTACTGCTTAGTTACTTGAAACACTCCTTAGCCCCTTGGTCCATAATACATCAAGGGGCTTTCTCTTTTTAATTGAAGGAACGTGTATGCTGAGAATACTGTACTACGAAAGAACCAATATATGTCTTGAAATCGCCATAGAAGAAGAGACAATCACTCGTATTGTGTTTTGTAAGAAAGCGCTAAACCATCTGGTAGAAAACGATTTTGAACGGGAAGTACTTCGCCAGTTTGATGAGTATTTCGCCGGAGATAGGTGTGAGTTTGATCTACCATTTTTTGCCACCGGAACTCCTTTTCAACTGATGGTTTGGGAACAACTGCTCAAGATCGCTTATGGAGAGACAGTCTCCTACAAAGAATTGGCCTCCCGCATTGGTAAACCGAATGCGCAACGTGCAGTGGGTAATGCCTTGAATAAAAACAAGATAGTCATCATTGTCCCTTGTCACAGGGTGATTGCCTCCGACGGAAGTCAGGGTGGCTTCGGGGGGGACGGTAGCATCAAAAAGATGCTGCTGGATCTGGAGCACAAGTTCAAGGTGGGCTTATGATTATCGGGGTAGGTACTGACATCGTAGAGATTGGCCGCATAGATCGGCTTTTGGATAGAAATCCTCGCTTTGTAGACAAGGTCTTCAGCTCTGCTGAAATTGAATACTGTAGCTCCAAAGCCAATCCTGCCCAGAGTTTTGCCGCGCGCTTTGCCGCAAAGGAAGCCTTTCTGAAGTCCCTGGGAACAGGCTGGGATCAGGGTATTTCCTGGCAGGAAATTGAGGTTATGAACGACAACCAGGGTAAGCCAGATATCCGGCTATGCGGAAAAGCCAAAGAATTGGCAGAACAAAAAGGAATCCGGCTTATCCATCTTTCATTAAGTCATGAGAAACAATACGCGGTGGCATCTGTTATAGCCGAAGGTTGAAAGGCTTTGAAAATACGAGAATTGCTTGACAGCAGGGATTATCAAAATATCCTGGCTCAACTGAGGTGAATATGACGGACGCCATAGTATTTTTAGGAATCCAGGGCAGTGGTAAAGGCACTCAAGCCAAGCTGCTGGCCGATCGTACAGGATTCAAGCATATCAATATTGGAGACCTGCTAAGGGAGCAAATCAGCCTTGGCACGGACATCGGTAAACAGATAGAAAGTATTATCAGGAGAGGAGATCTGGTGTCGGATAATCTGGTGTTTGAGCTCCTTGACAGCTCCATACCAGAGGAGTGTCCAGGCCTGATATTCGACGGCTTTCCCCGCACCATGCCCCAAGCGGAGCATCTGGTACGTCACTATCGTTTAGCTCGGGTATATTATCTTGATCTATCGGAAAAGCAAGCTTTTGAGCGTATAGATGGTCGCAGAGTATGCGAGACATGTGGCAGAAACTACCACCTGATTCACCATCCTCCAAAGCATGAAGGCTTGTGCGATGACTGTGGTGCTGCTTTAATTACCAGGACGGACGATGCTCCAGCGGCAATCAGGAAGCGGATCAAGGCATTCTACGAGGAGACTTTTGCCCTAAAGACCTTTTTTGAACAGAAAGGTCTCCTGCTCAGCATTTCGGCACAAGCTACGGTTGATGAAGTTCAAGCGGCTATTTGGGCAGATATGATGTTGGAATAAACAATGTCTAAACCCCGCGATAAAGGACTGTTGACAAATATCAAAGCCTTGGCCTATCCAGTTGCGGCATGGAGTTTTGCTGTTCTGTTTCTGGAGAGTATTATCCGCCCGTTGATGAATTACGGCTTGCTGGAACTAATCACAGCCGGCGTCAATCTGCTCTTGCTCTGCTTTATTATCATTGGCCGTTTATTGGTAAAGGACTCCGGGAAACAGACCGTTCCGTTGCGTTTCGACATTATTATGCTGCTCCTGGGCGGGCTTTTGATGTTTTATCAGGCCAAGTATGTGATCTTTTTCCTGCTGATCCGGCAGACCTACTTTATCATTCAATACATGCTCTTTCACGCCTTTGACGGCAAGCTGTACAAGACTCTCACAAGCAATCCCCCAGTATCATTAATGCTTAGTTTTGCCCTTGTGATACTGATAGGTACTGTTCTCTTGATGTTGCCGGAAGCATCCGTTCAAAAGCAGGTGACTCCATTTATTGATGCTCTATTTACTGCTACTTCAGCTACCTGCGTTACAGGTTTGAGCGTTCAGGACACAGGTGGATACTTCAGCCTCTTTGGCCAATTGGTGATATTAGCTTTAATCCAGGTGGGTGGATTGGGCATCATGACGATTTCGACTGCCTTTGCTCTCATCATGGGACGCCGCCTTACGCTAAAGCTTGAGAACGTAATGCATAGTGTAGTGGGCGACAACGAGCGTTTGGATATGTTTCAGCTGTTGAAGAATATCGTGATAGTTACTGTGATAATCGAGATGATCGGGGCTATTTTGCTCTTTTTTGGGTTTGCCCGGACTCTGTCTCCTTCACAAGCTATGTACAATGCGATATTCGTATCCATTTCGGCCTTTTGTAATGCGGGTTTTTCGTTGTTTAGCAATTCCTTGATGAGCTATGTGGACGATCCTGTAGTGAACCTTACCATTACATCTCTTATTATACTGGGAGGCATCGGCTTTGCTGTGATAATCGATCTATATCGTTATGCTTTTAAACTGGATAAAGTGCGAAAACTGAGTTTGCACTCAAAGATTGTGTTATCCGTATCAGCAATCCTTGTGCTTGTTGGCCTTGTGTGTCTCTACATAACCGAATACAATGGTGTAATGCAAGATTTCAGCATCAGCCGAAGGCTCCTGAGTTCATTGTTTCAATCGGTCTCTGCCAGGACAGCAGGTTTCAACACTGTGGACATCACGAGTATAAGCCCAGCTTCAGTACTGGTGTTTCTGATCATGATGTTCATAGGAGCTTCTCCGGGTTCCACCGGTGGCGGAGTAAAGACCACTACCTTTGCTGTATTGATTCTATCGGTAACCAGCATGTTGCGGGGACGCAGAGAGTTAAGCCTCTTCAACCGTCGTATAGCTTTGTCAAACTTCCGCGAGGCTGCCAGCCTGGTTACGCTGTCTTTGGGAATCGTCTTCATTGTAGCTTTTCTGCTCTTTTTGGTGGAGAGCCTTCCTTTTGACAAGCTCATGTTTGAGGTCATCTCTGCTTTTGGAACGGTTGGACTTTCGATGGGTATAACGGCAAAACTGAGTGCTGCCGGAAAAATACTGATAACAATTCTGATGTACATCGGGCGCATTGGTCCGCTCACTCTTATTTATGCGCTTTCGATGCGTAAACATGAGCCAAACATACAATATGCAGAAGAAAAGATAGCCATCGGCTAAGGAGCAAATAATGGCAAGATACGCCGTAATTGGACTGGGAAGATTTGGAATGACCGTTGCCAATATCCTCAGCGAAAGCGGAATGGACGTGATAGCGATAGATAAAAGCCAGGAACTGGTGGATGAGGTATCCGGCAGAGTAACTTCCGCAATCTGTATGGATTCCACAGATGAAGCAGCCTTGAGGTCTCAAAACCTGAATGAAGCAGATGCTGTGATTATCGGCATCGGCAGCAACATCCAGGAAAGCATCCTTACTGCCGCAATTCTGAGAAAGATCGGAGTGGGTATCATCTATGCCAAAGTGGAGAATCGCCTTCACGGACGCATTTTGGAACTCATTGGAGTGCAAAACATTCTCTTACCGGAAGAGATCGTGGGTACCCAGCTTGCCAAAACGCTGATCTCAAAGAACGTACGTGAATACATCATCCTCTCCAGCGGTCATGTAGTTATGGAGATGGTGGCACCACGGGAGTTTGTGGGCAAAGACCTGCAGGAGTTATCCTTGCCTTCCACTCGCGGCGTGAATGTAATTGCCATCAAGTACAACTCACTGTCCATAACCGAAGACGGACGCAATGTTGTGGAGAAAAAGATGAACGACATGCCCGGTGCGAATGATACCATAAACGAAGGCGACATCCTGATTATGATGGGCCCCAAAGGCAATGTGGATAAATTGATCTACGACACCACCATTAGGAAGGATTAAGATGAAACGCTCCATAAAAAATCGTTATCACCTCATGATCGGTATTTTGTTCGCTCTCACTGTACTGCAATTTGTTGCGGTTCTCTTTACTATCGCCCAAGCTGACAACCTTCATACATTGGCCAGCGACATTCAATCCATCATGATTGTATTCCTGTTTGGGATATTCATTTACCTGGTAGTAATCTACAACTATCTGCCTTTCCGCCTGCATCGGGCTGTAAAGCGGGTGGAAGACCTCATCAATGAGATCTCAAACGGAAATTACCAGATCGATATAGATAGCTCTATTTACGAGCATGACAGCGATTTCGAAGAACTGATCTACGCTCTGCAAAAAATGCTGGAGATCATCATTCGGTTCGATTCTGCCAAAGCCGATAAGATCTACGAACACCATCAGCGCATCAACCAACTCATCAATCTCTTGCCACAGGTGGTGATGATTGTAAACATCAACGGCGATCTGGTGTATATTAATGATGTCTTTCGCAAGCGCTTTCCGCATATCAGCGATGTGGGAAATCTAAACGAAGTGATAATGAAGGATGATTTTGACAACCAGATATTCACAATGATTACAGAATCCCTTCGCTTCGGTAACAACATCTATGACGAAAGCGTGAACTCCAAAGGATCTGCAAAGATCGCCCTGATCAAAGGCTCCATCATTCGTAACCGTAAAGGAGGTGCTTCGGGCGGAGTCTACACTGTGGAGATAGTTGGTGAACCAACAGAAGATTAGGATAGTTTACGAGGGCGACGAACCGATACGCTTGGACAAGCATCTTGCCAATCTGCGCTTGCAAGAGTTGCATTCCCGTAGTTTTATCGAGAGCTTGATAACCGAAGATCGCATCCTGGTAAACAATGTACCTGTAAAGAAAAGCTATCCTTTGAACAAAGGGGACGAGATCAGCCTGAAACTGCCCGATCCACCGGATTATAACCTAAATCCTGAAGATATCCCGCTGGATGTGGTATATGAAGACGACTATCTTGCGGTAGTTAACAAAGCTGCTGGCATGATCGTGCATCCGGGGCATGGAAATCCGGACGGCACTTTGGTGAACGCAATTCTATACCGGTTTGGCAGCAATCTTTCCAGCGGCAGCGACAACAATCGTCCCGGCATTGTTCACCGCTTGGACCGAGGAACCTCGGGACTTATCATTATTGCCAAGACAGACAGTGCTCAAGCGGAATTGAACCACATGTTTGCCCGCAGGGAAATCCACAAAACCTATCTGACAATAACCAGCGGAATTCCGGAACCAAGTGAAGGCAGTATCGAGTGTCACATCGGCCGTTCTCTTAGCAATCCTCGCCAGATGTGTGTCACAGATGCGGGAAAGTGGTCACTGTCTCACTACAAGATCATCAAATATTATCATTACTTTGCCCTGGTGAAGGTAAAGCTGGAAACAGGACGGATGCATCAAATCCGGGTTCAGTTTGCTCACCATCATGTTCCCCTTTTGGGCGATTTACTTTACAACACTCGCCGCCAAGTACATTCCCTGATGCCTCAGAACATGAAACGTAAAGCAACCGAGCTTCTAGCAAATCATCTGTTGCGGCAGGCCTTGCATTCATGGCGGCTGGAATTTATACATCCCATCACCAAAGAGCACCTGGATATCTTTGCTCCTTTACCCGAGGACATTTTATACACTCTGGATTGGCTGGAAAAGTATTTTAGTATTGACACAGACAGCAAGCCATATAATATGATTTTAGAGGAAAATATACAGTGGTAAAACAAAAAAAGACAGCTATGGAATCTGCATTTAGCTCCATAGAAGACGCTATAAAAAGCATTGCCGAAGGTAAGATGATCATCGTGGTGGACGACGAAAACCGCGAAAATGAAGGAGATCTGCTAATGGCAGCAGATCTCGTTACACCTTCTCACATCAATTTCATGATCAGTAAAGGCAAAGGACTCTTGTGTGTGCCAATGCCTACTGAATATGCCCAAAGGCTGGATATTCCTTTGATGACCAGCAGAAACAACGAGCGGCACGGTACCAAATTTACGGTATCGGTGGATGTCTTTGAAGGTACAACTACGGGAATATCGGCATCAGAACGGGCAAAAACCGTGAAAGCGCTTGCAAATCCAAATAGCACTGCAGCTCAGTTCATGCGTCCCGGACATATATTCCCGCTTCTGGCGGAGAAAGGTGGGGTATTAAAGCGTGCTGGGCACACTGAAGCCGCGGTTGACTTGGTCGGAATGGCGGGTTTGAATCCTGTGGGAGCTATATGTGAGATTATCCGTGAAGACGGAGAAATGGCGCGTCTGGACGATTTGATAAGCTTTGCCAGCATCCACGACCTCAAGATCGTCACTATCGAAGAACTCATTCATTATCGCCGCAAGAAGGAACGCTTGGTACATCAGGTTTCAAAGGCCAAATTACCTACTGAATACGGTTTGTTCGACATCATCACTTTCCAAAGCGATGTATCCGGAGAAGATCATGTGGCTCTTACCATGGGAGATATCAGTGGCTCCGATCCCGTGTTGGTAAGGGTTCATTCCGAATGCCTAACCGGCGACGCTCTGCACTCTCTGCGCTGTGATTGTGGCAAGCAACTGGAGCGCAGTTTTGAGGTGATTGCCGAGCAAGGACGCGGTGTAATCCTTTACATGCGTCAGGAAGGCAGGGGAATCGGGCTTTTGAACAAGATCAAGGCATATCATTTGCAAGACAACGGTGCCGATACTGTGCAGGCAAATCTGGATCTGGGATTTCCTGAAGACCTGCGGGATTACGGCATTGGAGCGCAGATACTGAAGGCACTCGGTCTAAAGAAGATCAAGCTACTCACAAACAACCCCAAAAAGATTGTAGGTCTCACTGGATATGGCTTGGAGATAGTGAGCCGCATTCCCATTGAGATAAGTCCTCAAAAAGAAAACGAATTTTACTTGAAAACAAAGAAAAACAAGATGGGACACATATTGAATGAAGTATAGATACATCCTGATTGCTCTGTGTCTTATCCTTTTCTCCGGGCTGAATGCCCAGAAGATTGATATTCCTCAACCGATTGGCTATGTAAACGACTTTGCTTCCATATTGAGTGAAACTACCCGCAATCGCATAAATGATTGGGCTATAGAGCTGAAAGAGAAGACTGGAGTGGAGTACTCAATTGCTACTTTCCCAGAAATAGGCGGTGAAGACGAAGTCAGTTTCGGTGTACGCCTATTTGCGGAATGGGGGATTGGCTCTGAAAGGGATGAGGGCGTATTGGTCTTCATCGCGGTAAAGGAACGCCGCTTGCGCATTGAGGTCGGATATGGAGCAGAAGGCTATATCACAGATGCTTATGCACATAAAGTGTATCAAACCATGGCATCATATCTTTCCCGAGGTTCCGAGGATTGGGATTCTTCTTTCATGCAGGGCAGCCTGATGTTGCTCTCTGCCATTGCCCGGGAAAAGGGTGTTACTCTCACCGGAATGTCCGACTTTTCTCAAATTGGAGCAAGTACTGAAAACGAAGTCTCACCATTGGCTGTGCTTTTCATGCTTATAGTCTTTGTGTTTTTGATGATAATCACCCGCGGAAGAATCCTCAATGTGCTGCTTTGGATGCTGATCTTTGGAGGTCGCGGTGGTGGCCGTGGCGGTCCTTGGGGTGGCGGCGGATTTGGTGGAGGATCCCGTGGTGGATCGTCTTCTGGAGGTTTCGGCGGATTCGGCGGATTCGGTGGTTTTGGCGGAGGTCGTTCAGGTGGTGGTGGAGCAGGAGGAGGTTTTTGATGCTCTTTTTAAAATCGTTACTCTTTATCGTATGGAATATTGCTCTTGGCTTAGCGATAGTGTACTTCATCAGATGGTATCTTTTCAACAACAGGCATCACTTTTCCTTAGGTAAACACATAGTACTGTGTCCCGGTTTACTGGTTAGAAAACGGGATTGGCTCTTTACCAAAGCTCGTGATTTGTTGTTCGACTATATACGCCAAGCCGAAAATCCCGGTATCAAGGACGGCTATCTGGCAAAATGGGAACAGAAAGTGAGGGATTATCTTTGGGAAAAGACAGATTTTGTAGAATCCTGGCCATTGATGCCGGCGAAGATGAAGCAGTCCATCCGCACTAAGATTGTGGATGCCTTTACCGGCATTGTATCTAAGTTACTGAGGAAAACCGTACCCCGCTTGCTGGAACAGTGGCGGGTGGAGCACAGAATCGACGATTACGATTTTCAGTTTTCGATTGAGTTTTTCCTGAAGTACCATAACCTTTACGTCCATAAATACCTCGTGTACGTTTTCCTCGTCTTGAACTTCATCATCGGTGTGGAAAACATGATTTTGTATTTGATTATCGGTTGATTATTCTCTAGCTTTGTCACTTACTGGTATCATTCGGTGTATTACACACAGTCTGATTAGTTATGGTTCAGTATATTTGTGTAGAAAAAGCAAGGCTTCTTGGGTTTTAATCCGGGTTGGCGTTGCGGAATAAGCAGTTGCGGAGATTTTGGATGAGAAAAAAACTGGCTGATAATCGGAAGTTTAAGGTTGCGAGAAACGAAGCCGCCCGCATGATCTTTCGATACATCCGGATCAAGGTTTCGGGACAAATCAAAGCAGTATCAGGTATTATAATATATCTTCTACTGTTTCAAGCAGTTGTGTTAGGTATTCCTATATTGGATGCAGCGATTATTGCTTTAGGTATGGTCATGGTGATACTGGGTCTCACATTATTTATGGAAGGCTTGTTGCTGGGTATCATGCCTATGGGTGAAGAGATTGGAATTCGCCTGCCCCAAAAAGCAAAAGTGAGTGTAATATTGGCCATTGCTTTCATATTGGGTCTGGCTTCCACTCTGGCCGAGCCTGCCATAGGAGTCTTGAAATCAGCTGGATCCAGTGTATTGGCCTGGCGTGCTCCGATGCTGTTCTTGTTTTTGAACAAACACTCTTCATACTTGGTAGGGGCAGTAGGTATTGGCGTAGGAATCGCGCTGGTTCTGGGCATGTTCCGTTTTCTAAAAGGCTGGTCTCTGAAGCCATACATCTATACTCTGATATCAGTGCTCCTGGTTCTTTCTGCCTATGCCTCGTTTCATCCCAATCTTGTACATATCATAGGCTTGGCTTGGGATTGCGGTGGCGTAACCACCGGTCCGGTTACAGTGCCTCTCGTACTTGCACTGGGCATCGGTATCAGCCATGTGGCAAACAAAGGAGGCGAAAACACCGAAGGTGGTTTCGGTGTAGTTACTCTGGCATCTTTGGTTCCCGTGATAGCTGTGTTGCTGCTCGGTGTAGTCATGGCATCTCATGTGCCAAAGCCAATGGACGATGTCAGCTTTTTTGCCGCCAGCAACACTGATAGCAGGTACCTCTTTGAGAATGACGCTCAGATGAAGGATTATGCAATCAGTAGAGCCAGTTACAAAGCTCAACTTGCCGCTTTTGATAATAATCCAGATAAATTGATGGAATATGTAGCGGAGATTGGCAGGGATGACCAGCGCATCAAAGCAGTGTTTAACGGCAAGGAGAAGTTTCGCACATGGTTGATTCACCATGGCAGCACAGATTTGAAACACACTTTTGCCCAAGTTCTCTTGCTTGACGAACAGTCCTTGAAACAAGACAGTACATATATGGAAAGCATGAATATTGGGGATTACATCAGGCGAAACACGGTGAATGCTTTGCGAGCCATCGTACCTCTATCTTTGTTTATGTTGGGTGTGCTGTATTTTATTCTCAGAGAGCGTTTGACTAAGGCTGATGAGATATTTCTGGGTTTAGCTTTTGCTGTGATAGGAATGGCAGTATTCGGAGGAGGAATTGAGCTTGGTCTTTCCAAAATAGGGGATCAGGTAGGGTCAAACCTACCCGTATCTTTTACACCCATGGAAAACCCAGCAGATCAACTGATAATCAGGGATTTTGACAAGGGCATTGTAAACACTGCCGTCAAACCCGATGGAAGCCAGAGCTCATTCTTCTATTATGAGGAAAATGGTGATATAAAAGCTGTTACTTTTGAGGAAAAAAACTACGATAACACTCAGAATCTATACAGTTATACTCCTGTTCGAGGTCCTCTCTTTGGGGATAAACCCTACAGTATGGCTGGAATCGCGGTAGTACTACTGTTTGCCTTCATCATGGGATACAGTGCAACCCTGGCGGAGCCTGCTCTGAACGCGCTGGGATTGACTGTGGAGGATATCACTGTGGGAGCCTTCAAAAAGACGCTCCTGATACAAGCAGTAGCCGTCGGAGTGGGAGTGGGGATAATGTTGGGAGTAGCAAAGATAATCTGGAACATTCCTCTGTTTTGGATGCTGGGGCCCATGTATGTGCTACTCTTAATTGTTACCCGCTTATCTTCGGAAGAATATGTGAACATTGGCTGGGACAGTGCTGGAGTAACAACCGGCCCCATTACTGTGCCATTGGTACTTTCCATGGGTCTCGGTATAGGAACTCAAGTAGGAGTGGTTGAAGGCTTTGGCATATTATCCTTGGCTTCTGTCTGCCCCATCTTATCTGTACTTGGAATGGGTTTGGTAGTTAGTTACAGGCGAAAAGCATTCTTACGGGATTATGAGCCGGAAATCGTCGAGTTATCTACGGGAGAGATCGCATCATGAAAGCCGTGAAGATAAACATCAATGTGCACAAGGAAACCGCCAAATCAGTAATAGATGATCTCATGGCTCTTGGGATCAGGCAAGTATTTACAGAAGTAGGTCGATCCTCAATTCTGGATAAAAACAGCAGTTTCACAAATTTCTTCAAACGCCAGGCATTAGTCACCTACCCGATAGAGATCCTCAGCTTTATCGTTGATGAAGCGGATGAGATCAGTGTATTGAGTTATATCGCAAAGAAATATGACCTCAAAGCTCCGGGTAAAGGCAGCATCTACAGCTACGATATCGATATTCTGCATCAGCATCCCGAGTATAGCCTAAATCGTGACATCCATTTTTCCATGAAGAAAACAGAGAGCTTTTTCCATCAATTGGTTGGTATCATCTGTGTTGTTCAAAGGGGAGAAGGTGATAAAATTGCCCGCATATCCCTGAACTATGGTGCAAGCGTACCTGCCACTACTCATGGAGAAGGCTCTGGAGTACGGGATAAATTGGGACTGCTCAGGATTACCATCCCCCCCGAAAAAGAGCTGATAAACCTAGTATTGAGCAAACACGACACCAATCCTGTGATGGAGCTTTACATCGAAGTGGGCAAGCTGGATGAACCCGGCAGAGGGATCGCCTATGTGTTTCCAATCAAACAAGGTGTGGTCAATACCAAAATATCACGCTCACAGATCGACCAAGCTGCCAGTCTGGAACAAATGGTATCTGCCATCGATGCCCTGAAGGGTGGGATGGAGTGGCGTAAATCCAGTTTGGAACGGGAAGCTACCAAGAGACGTGATTACTTGCACGAGCTTACCGAACTCAATCTGATCTGTGATGAAGGACGAGGTACTCCCCTCACGGAAGCTGCGATGAGCAGCGGCGCTCCCGGAGCCACTATCTGCAAGATTCGACATAGTAAGTTGGATGAAAACTTGGAAATGCGGCGCCATATACTTGAACTATGCAAGATGATCGTGCCCACTAGTCAGGTATCGGCAATATCCGATGCCCTGGCGCAAACCGGATGCTTCGAAAACGATGCCAAAGCTATACTTTATGCCTTGCCAGTGGAAAAAGCTTTCACATATCGTGCAAAGGAGATCAAGAAGAAACATCGGTAGATACAACGGTTGTTCATCTCCTTAATACCCTCATTACCCGCTTGGCCTTAAGGAGACTTAAACGTGATATCATCGGGTTATCATCGAATGGGCACAGGATGATAACGGGATTATATCTGATTCATATCGGGACGAGACAGAGAGGGAGCCCTAGATCCTGAAAGGACATCCATTCCCTAATGAATTACCAGCCTTTGTGTTCTTGTCCGGGGAGACCATTTGTACAAGCTCGCTTCTGCATATACGGAGTGTAACAAACGGTAAATTGATCTGCAAAAGTCAAAATATTCCTTGTCAAAAATCCGATGAGCCTGAATCTTGCATTTTTGCTAAAATGCCTTATTCATATAGTAAAATGCATAATCTAAGGAGTGCACAATGGAAGATAATAACAGCAGGATTCCCAGAACCCTACCTGTTCTGCATCTGAGCAATGTAGTGATGTTTCCCTATTTGCTTATGCCGCTTGTTGTAACTGACGAGGAATCCAAGCTTGTAATCGATCACGCTCTATCAAACGATAAATTGATGGCCTTTTTCCTGGATCGTAGCGGAGAAGGTGATGCTGCCCAACTGGAAAGCATAGGCACTGCCATCACCATTCTGCGTATGCTGCGCAATCAGGATGGCAGTATTAGTCTGCTTCTACAGGGTACTTCGCGTATACGTATGCAACGCCCCGTTCAACGCGAACCCTTCATAATGGTGGATGTGGAAGTGATTGCCGAACCCATCAACGAAGAAATGGAGGTGCAAGCATATCGCACCATAGCGCTTGAGCTTTTAGATAAAGTATCTCAGGAAAGCAGTTTACTAAATCGGGAAATGATTGCCGGACTTGCCAATATCAAACAATCTGGACGTGTGGCGGATATTATCGCCGGTAATATAGAGCTGCAGATTTCGGATCGTCAGAGGCTTTTGGAACTGGTGGATTTGAAACAGCGCTTTAAATATCTCAACAACTGCCTGGCGGAGCTTATCCGTCAGATGCGGATGGAGAACCATATCCGCAGCAATATTCAATTGGAGATGAACGAAGATCAACGTCGCTATTATCTGCGCGAACAAATGGATGCCATCCGCCGGGAACTGGGTGAAACCGATGAGGTGAGCAAGGAAATCCAAAAATGGCAGGATCTGATCAAAAAGAACAAACTCCCGGAATATGTGCAGGAAGTAGCCAACGACGAATTGGAGCGCCTTTCCGTGATGCAGCCGGCTTCCAGTGAATATGGGGTGATCCGCAACTATTTGGATTGGATAGTGAACATCCCCTGGACCAAGTATAGCAAAGACAGGCTGGACATAAATAAAATTGAGCGTATATTGACCAAGGATCATTATGGTCTGGAAAAGCCCAAGGAACGCATCCTGGAGTACATTGCCGTAAAGAAACTGAAAGGTCAGATGAAGGGACCCATTCTGTGCTTTGTTGGCCCTCCCGGAACAGGTAAAACCTCCATCGGCAAATCCGTAGCCAGAGCATTGAACCGCAAGTTTATCCGCATGTCTTTGGGCGGCATACACGATGAAGCAGAAATCCGGGGGCATCGGCGCACCTATATCGGGGCCATGCCGGGTAAGATCATCAACGAAATCAAGCGTCAGGGTACGGCAAATCCCGTGTTTATGCTGGACGAAATAGATAAACTGGGCCGGGATTTCAGAGGCGACCCTGCATCAGCTCTCTTGGAAGTATTGGATCCCGAACAAAACAACAGCTTTGTGGACAACTATCTAAATCTGCCCTTTGATCTTTCGGAAGTGATGTTTATCACTACCGCAAACTCATTGGACACCATTCCAGCTCCTCTGAGAGACCGGATGGAAATCATCGAATTTACCAGCTATCTGGAACACGATAAGATCGCCATCGCCAAAGCCTATCTGATTCCACGGGAAAAAGAGGACAACGGATTGAGTGGGAAGAAGGTTACCGTAAGTACAAGCGCTTTGAAGGAATTGATAAGATACTATGTGAGAGAAGCAGGTGTGAGAAACCTGCAGCGCAGAATTGGCTCTATCTTTCGTAAGATTGCTCGGGAGGCCGCTGCCGGAGCAGACGGACCCTGGAGTGTGAAAGCTAGCGATATCAACAAATACCTGGGACCGCGAAAATTCAGCTTGGAACTGGCCAACCGCAAGTCTGAGATCGGCGTAGCAACGGGCTTGGCATGGACCAGTTATGGCGGAGAAATCCTCTTTTGTGAGGCTACCCGTATGCCTGGGAAAGGTGCGGTGATCCTTACCGGGCTTTTGGGTGAGGTAATGAAGGAATCCGCCCGCATAGCCATCAGCTATCTGAAAGCCAACCATCAACAGTACAAGATCAATCCCAAAGATTTTGGCACATACGATATCCATATCCACTTCCCTGCTGGATCGGTGCCCAAAGACGGCCCCTCTGCAGGAATAACTCTCACCACCGCTCTGGCATCGCTCTTTATGCAACGCAAGGTAAAACACGATATCGCGATGACCGGAGAGTTGACGCTGCAAGGCAAGGTGTTGCCCATCGGCGGCTTGAAAGAAAAGATGCTTGCGGCAAAGCGTGCCGGCATCCGGAAACTGATCATTCCCGAAGAAAACCGGGAAAGCTTAGCGGATTTCTCTGAAGAAATACTCAGCGGGATGGAAATCAATTACGTCTCGGAAGTATCGGAAGTACTAAAAAAAGTAATCATGCCTGCCAAAGAAAAGTAATACAGATGGAACGCTATCCAAACATAAACATCCTGCTAAACTTGCCCCAGAGATACATTCCCAAAGCGGAGTTTGTGTTTCGCACCTTCTGTTATATATTGCGCCTTAGTCCGAAGTTCATCTATGGATCTCATTTTGAGGCGGCTCATCTATATTATGGGCCCCGTCCTACGCGAGAGTATCCGGTACGGATCGAGTTTGACCCACAAACGGCAGAGTTCTTTGAAAAGCGCGAGCTTTATCCTTTGGAAAAGGTGAATTTTTGCACTTTCAAAAATCATCATCTTCCCTTCCTCTTTTCCATGGGAGGGCCGATCTTTTCTTTCTCTGAGGAAAGCTGCATCCTGCGTAAAGATATCGTGGCGGGAGGTTTCTATTTCCTGACCTGCTGGCACGAATACATCCGAAGCAATATGGGTTTGCCCCGAGGTCGGGTAGATTATAAGGAAAGTCTGCAATACCGGTGGGATTTTACCGAGACACCGGTGGTGGATGTGTATTGTCAGGCGCTTTCTTATGCTATGCAACAGACTTTACCGGAGTTTGTACGTGAGACTGCCTGGCAGGAAACAAAGCGCTTTGCCATGAGCTTGTCTCACGACATCGATTATTGGCGGTTTTGGGACAAAAACAGCATTAGTAAGACAGAGAAATACAATCTTCGTACCATGCTCAAACGCCCATTGAATGCGAGCTACAAGCTATTGGGACATAGTTTGCACAAGAGGTTTATATACAATCACTACAAGCTGCTAAGCAAGATGTTGCAGAAAGAACAGGAACTAAAGGTAAAATCAACCTGGTTTCTGATGGCTTCCACTTCATTTGAAGACCAGCGGCAGAACTACATCTCGGATATGGTGTTTCGCGAGGAGATCATCGATCTGCTGGGTCAGGAAGATGTGGGTCTGCATGGCTCTCCGAAATCCGCTTACGATCCGGAAGTTCTGAGGACAGAATTGGCCCGGCTGCGTGATCTGGGCTTCTCTGTGGAGGGATTTAGAACCCACTATCTGCATTTCGATTATCAAAAGAGCTTTGCCAATCTGGAAGCTGAAGGAATCAAGTATGACAGCACTCTGGGATATTGGGAAAACATCGGCTTCAGAGCGGGAATATCCTTCCCATTCTATCCTTTTAATATCCAGGAAAACCGGCCGTTCCGTGTGCTGGAGATACCCTTGATCGTAATGGATACCAGTCTGTATTCATCCAGGGCGATGGACATGAGTAGAAATGGGGCAAAGCTGGCTTTGCGTCGTTTGATCGATGTGGCGGGATTGTATCAGTCTCATTTGTCCCTGCTGTGGCACAATACCACATTCGATCCCATCGACTATCCAGGTTGGGGTAGCTTGTATTGGCAGACTATCCGCTACGCTTTGCGGCAGCGAGGATGGATCACATCGCTGACAGATATTTATGAAGAATGGGTAACCTTGAGCTACTAAAGGGAAAAGTATGATATCCGCCTTCTGGAAAATCTGGTTTATTTGCTTTATGTTTGTCTGCCTTTTGGCGTATATCCTCTTGATTATCTGCAAAGTACTGCTGCCAAAAGGAGCTTATCGCAAGGTTGTGTATATCTTTGTTCGGTATTGGGGCAGAACCACAGTGCTAAGCACAGGCTCAAAGGTGGAAGTATGTGGTCTGGATAAACTCCCCTACAGCCAGAGTATCTGTTTCATCTCAAACCATCAGGGTATGTTCGACATTCCACTGTTCCTGGGCTTCATTGGTCGCCCCGGAGGTTTCATTGCCAAGAAGGAGCTTTTTAAGATACCGGTTTTATCCTGGTGGATGAAAGAGATACCTTGTGTGTTTATCGACCGCTCTTCCGCACGTAAGGCTATTGAGACCTTTCAAAAGAGCGCAGAAGTGATCAAGGCGGGGCATCCCATGGTGATCTTCCCGGAAGGGACCAGAAGCCAAAGTGACATGATGGGGGATTTTCATCTAGGCAGCTTCAAACTGCCGGCCATGGCGGAAGCTACCATCGTGCCGCTGGTCATCAAAAACACTTGGCGAGTGTATGAGACAGATAAGCAAATCAAACCCGCAGAACTTAAAATGAGGGTCCTGGAGCCAATAGAACCCCATGATACAATATATAAAGATAAACACGCGCTGGCAGAAGAGATTTACAATCGCATCAAAACGGCATTAGCGGAGATGTGACCTTACACTACCAGTTTTAAAGGAGCAACTATGCGTAAAATGTTTATACTTGCTATCTTGCTGCTGCAAACAGCACTCTTGCTGGCATATCTGGACTTTGAAAAGATATACGGCTTCGATCTGGGAAATCCTTATAGCTTTGTAGTTCCTATTAGCGGAGAGGGAAGCTATTACTATCTGGAAACTGGTGGCGTGGTGGAAGCCCAATTGATGCCATGGATGCAAGGTTGGAAACAAGGCAACGTAAATGAATCAACTTATGTTGGCTTCAAAACCAGTATTATTGACTTGTTGAACCCTATCTATAGCCCCTCGGAACCGGCCTTTGTCGCCTACACTCCCTTTCAAACCGACCCTCAGGGAGATCAGGCTATCGAGGATGCAAACCTGGATATCTTGGAAAGCAGAGTCTCCTTCGGCGATGATCGTCTGTATTATGCTATCCGCAACGCTACTGGGCTATATCCTCTGAATTCCGGCTTCAATTTCAACGCCTATATGCCCATCCTGGCAAATCCGAACTTCGATATTGAGAATGCTCCTGTTGCTTATGGGTTGGTATATACGGTGAATATGGGAACGCTCCTGAGTCCCGGCCTCTATAAGATTACGGGTACCACTCTGGAAGGAGTACAGCGTCTGGGAGATATCCAGTTTTCCGTGCAAGGAGAATGGCTATTGCTTTCGTGCGCATTATCTGATCTGTATGCTGATCCGGATATGGGGGAGTGGTTGATACCGGATTATCCCATGTTTGCTTCCGCAACAGCTACAGGGCAACTAAACTTGAGTACCGGTATTCAAGCAGGAGATTACAGTATCCCCGGCTTAATCTTGTTAAAACCTCAGTTTGTGAACTCAGAGAACAGTTTCAGCCCTGTACTAAGTGACATCAGCTACGAATTGAATCCGGATGCTACCCTCTTGAATAACTTCTTTGTAACCTACTCCGATGCAGACGCTAATGTGCCTCATCAAGCATATCTCAGCATCGATGGTGCCGCTCAATACCTACTGGAATTGCAGAATCCCGATACTGTGGATTTTGGAATTAATGCTTTGTATGGTATTGGAAGTCTCGATCTGCCTCAGAATTGGGAGTCCCTAGATATCGTGTTTTCCGATGGTGCGGCTTTCGTGGAGGAACACATCGCCAATCCCTCAGCGACTGATGATGAGATCCAGATTCCGGCTTTTGCGCTCCATATATACCCCAATCCAGTCAGATCGCAGCTAAAGATCAGTTCAGCTTTGCCTTCTGCTACCTCAGCAGCGATCTACAATCTGCGGGGTCAGAAGCTGCAGGATTTGCGGTTTGAAAGCGGGAAAAGCGAATCTATACTGGATCTCAGTCATTATCCAGCGGGTATTTATCTCCTGAAAGGAAAGGGGATCAGAACCCAGAAGTTTGCCATAGTACACTGATCCTCCTCTCTTGGGGAGAGGTCTCATATTGACGTATTCGCTTTTGTAGCGGGGCTTTAGCGTATATACCAGAGAAGGGCAGAGAAACGGATAACTGACTATTTTTCTCAGATAGTCAGAAATCAGTTGACAAATGTTCCGAGTTTCCCAATCTGACGCCAAAACATTGTTTGCTCTTCCGCAACTTGCCTAGAAATCGGCAGATACGGTAGAAACAGACTGGATTACGGCATCATTAGCTTGCCCTTCCACCAAACAACGATTTTTGAAAACTGGGAGAATATGAGAAAGAAGATTTGATATGAACCAAAGCAAGGATAAGAGACAGATAATCCTCGATATAGCCGCGAGGATTTTTTTACGTTATGGCTATTCAAAGACTTCGCTGGACGAGATTGCCGCAGAAGCAAGAATCGCCAAGGGGACTATATACTATTACTTCCCCAGCAAAGAAGAACTATACATAAATGTTGTGTCAGCACAAGCCCAAGCCTTTATGGAAGAGATGATCAGTCGGTTGAACGAAATCAAAGGTTTTGAGAACAGACTGAGGTTCTTTATGCAAGAGCCCGTGAAGTATGTGTGCAACGAAATGCCGATGTGGCTGGACGGTCTGAAAAGCATTCCCTTTAACTATAAGGAGCATTTTGAAAGGTATCGTAAGATCAATCAAGATAAAATGCTGCAGATCCTTACCAGAATCATCAATGAAGGCATCGAAGAAGGCATGGTGACAGACAGGATCTTTGTAGAACGCTTGTGCGAAGTGCTGAACGACTGGTTTCTTCTGGGTAATACAGCGATTATGGTGGTGGATTTTGAAGGTCTTCTACGCATAATCGAGCGGGATCACGAAGTAATAATGCAATTGATATTGAACGGAATTTTGAAAAGAGGTTAAGAATGAAGAAATGGATAGTGTTGATCATAAGCGCTGGCTGTTGCATAGCGCTTTCGGCCATTTCGCTAGAAGAAAGCATCAACATGGCAAAACAGAACAACAAGAGTCTACTGATAGCAGCTCAAGAGATAAGCAAAGCGGATGAACAGTATAAAGATGTAAGGGGCAGTTTGCTGCCTCAGCTCAATCTACAAGGCTCATATTCGCTTTCGAAGACCTATCTGCCGGATAGCGCAAGTGGCAGCGTTCCCAGCGTAAGCTCTATGCTGGATGATAATGAGGCGACAGATACCGACGAGCTGATTGCAGGAGCATTGGATGGTATCGTAAGTAGGATGATTCCTTCTTCGCCCCAAGAGGAAGGTTCCCTTGCCATGCAGCTCAAGATGGATCAGGTGCTCTTTTTGGGCGGCAAACTCATCAACGGCATTAAGGCTGTGGATCGCTATCGCAGCATTCAACGCTTGAACTACAGTGTGCAAGAACAGGATGTGATTCTGGAAACCACCAATATGTTTTATCAGACCATATTGGCCCGGAAAGTGATGCAGATACAGGAAGAAGCCTTAGCTACAGCACGCCGCCATTTGGTAAGAGTGGAACTATTGGGAACTGAAGGTCAGGTATCGGAATTCGATCTTCTGAGTGCTCGCTTGGAAGTGGCAAAACTGGAACCGGGGCTTCTGCAGGCACAGAACAACTATGATCTTGCTCTACACGCTTTTCGGAAGCAATTGGGTTCTGAGGATCCTAATCTGATCCCGGAAGGGGAATTTGTGATGCCTGAAATCTCTGAATTGAGCATAGAAGAAGCAATAGAGATTGCTGAACAAAACAGGACTGAGTTGGAACTACTGGACATAGCAACTGAAGTGAAACAGCTGCAATACAATGCCGAACGCAGCAATTTCCTTCCCAATGTGGCTCTTAGCGCCAGCGCTGCCTTATATTCAGCGGCAGATGAGTATCGTATCGAATCCGAAGATTTTGGCACTCAGTATTCTGTGGGAATAGGTTTTAGCCTGCCTATTTTCACCGGATTATCCAATAGAAGTAAAGCTAGTTATGCCAGACACGATTTGGCCATAGCGAAACTTCAACAGCAGGAGACCAAGGAGCTTGTCAGCCTTGAGGTAAAGCAGAAACATCAGAAACTACAACACGCTTTGCACAATTATGAAGTGCAGGAACAAAACATTACGATGGCAGAACGCAATTTGGAATTGGCTCAACTCAGGTTTGACAATCAGATGGGCATTCAACTGGAAGTGTTCGATGCACAAACCACACTTGCGTCCATTCGTCTTCAATATCTCAGTGCCGTATATGATGTGATCAGTGCGGAACGGGAATTCACAAAATCCTTAGGTTACAAATTAGCAGCGGAGTAAATAATGAGAAAGAGAACTACATATTTGATCATCGCCATGAGCTTTTTGATGCTTATCAGCGCTTGTGGCAAGAAGAAACAAGACGCCAAGAGCATGGAGCAATTACACGAAGAGCTGGGTATTCCGGTTCGCGTGACCACAATAGAAAGCGATACCTTTGTGCAGCAGTTGTTGTACAATGCCACTCTTACCGGTATGCAGGAATCCACTGTGCAAGCGATGCTGGGTGATGTGGTTACGGGTATCAAAGCCAAAGTTGGCGACAGAGTGGAAAAGGGAGACGTGATCGTTACCTTCCCTCTAAACAGCCCTTCAGCGCAGTATGAGCAAGCCAAAACCGCCTTCACCAGCATAAACGCTACTCATGACCGCATGTTGAGACTAAAAGATCAAGGTGCCATCTCGCTGCAGGATTATGAGAATGTGAAAAGCCAATGGGAAGTATCCAAGGCAAATCTGGAATCCAGCGAACAGATGGTTTTCGTGAAAGCCCCCATTAGCGGTGTAATCACAGACATTATGGTGAATGTATCCCAAAAAGTTTTCCCCGGTACTGATCTCTTTACGGTCAGTTCCACTAATGGCTACAAAACCACCATTATGGTACCGGAGGATGAGATCGGCAGGATCAAGAAAGGCGGCATCGTGAAAGCTACCTGGAATGACATCGTAATCACTGGACGAATAACCGAGATAGCTTTAGCGTTGGATCCTTCTGCAAAAGCTTTCCGTGTGGAAGCTCAGTTTCCTGGATACCGTCCCAATCTGGGCTTCGGTGTTACGGCAGAGATCGGCGTACAGGTACTTACCAAGCCGAATGTACTGATTGTTGACCGTCATCACTTGGTAAGAGAAAACGGAGATGCTTTTGTATGGCTGGCTCGTGAAGACAAAGCCACCAAAGTGCCGGTAACTACAGGTATTACCGATCAATTGCGTTATGAGATTACCGAAGGTCTTGAGATAGGTGATACATTGATTACTGAAGGGATCAAAGCACTCTCCGAAGGCGCGAAGATTCGCATAATAGAAGGAAACTAATATGTTTTTAGCAAAACTATCCATAGACCGGCCGGTTCTGGTAACCATGGCCATATTGGTCTTTGTGGTGTTTGGCGCAATGGCATACATGGACATGCCCTTGAATCTGATGCCGGAAGTGGAACTGCCATATGTATCCATAATGACAGTGTATTCCGGAGCCGGACCCCGCGAAGTAGAAACCCAGGTTACAACCAAACTGGAGGAAGCAGCGGCAACAGCGCCACAAGTGGACTTCATCCAAAGCTACTCTATCGAAAATGTGTCTATCATCCTGGTAGCCTTTGAACAAGGCAAGGATATCAACGTTGCAAACTCCGAGGTTAAGGACAAGGTCGACGGTGTATTGCGGGATCTTCCCGATGGAGTGGATCGACCTTCGGTACAAAAGTTCGACATCAGCTCTTTCCCCTTCATGGATCTGGTACTTTCTGGGGACATGGATAGCCGTGAGATGTATGAATTGGCTGATGGCCAGCTAAAAGAGCGGCTTTCCCAGATCGAAGGTGTAGCCCAAGTTTCTATCAATGGCGGGGCAAAGCGCGAGATCGGAGTGGAAATCCCGAATCGCGTAGTTTTTCAGAACAGCATTTCACCCTCAGTTTTGAACCAGATCCTTGCCGCACACAATTTGGATATGCCTGCCGGTTCTTTCACTAGCAACAATCAGCAATACTCCGTGCGTCTGAAAGGTGAGTTTGCCAGCGTACAGGAGATCGAAGACCTGGACATTCCTACTATGAGTGGCCCCAAGAAACTGGGTAGCCTTGCCAATGTGATCGACGGGCAAGAGACGATCACTCAAAAAGCTACATATTTCAACGTGAAGAATCAGGTTGTGGACAACAATATCATTCGCTTGTCAATTACCAAAAGCTCAGATGGAAACGTTGTGAATATCGCCGAACAGGTGCGTAAGGAACTACCCGTTCTGCAAAGTGAATTGCCTCCGAACACGAAACTGAACGTGATTCGTGACGATAGCGAATTTACTCGCTCTACGGTTGCCGATACCCTGTCTACAATATGGATGGGGATATTACTCACTGGTCTTGTTCTGCTGCTCTTTTTGCACGATCTCCGCTCCACTCTCATCGTTGCTTTGTCGATGCCGATTTCCATTATCTCCACCTTTATCTTCCTGCAAGCAGCCGGGTTTACTCTGAACATGCTTACTCTTACCGGTTTCTCCACTGCTGTGGGTATCTTGGTGACAAACTCGGTGGTGGTTATCGAAAACATCTTCCGTCACAAAGAAATGGGAAACGGGCGTAAAGAGGCTTCCTACAAGGGAACTACTGAGATTACCATAGCCGTATTGGCATCCACGCTTACAAACATCGTGGTGTTTTTGCCCATGGCCACTATGAAATCCATGGTGGGTGGTTTCTTGAGTGAGTTTGCGCTCACAGTTACTTTTGCCACTATCTTCTCTTTGATTTCGTCCTTTACCATCACTCCGATGTTGGCGTCCATCATTATCCCGGAAAAAACTAAAACCAGTAAATTCGGATTGAAGTTCGACCGCTTATTTGATAAGTTTTCGAACCAGTATCTGCGGTTCATGCGTTTTGTTCTCCGGAACAAGGGTACCAGCATCCGCATACTTGTGGTTTCGATATTGATGCTGTTGGGCAGCTTCCTGTTGGTACCTGGTCTGGGCTTTGAGCTAGTGCCGGCTATGGATCAGGGCAACGTAAGCATAAACATTGAACTTCCAGAAGGCGTAAGTTTGGATGAAACAGCCAAAGTGGTTGAAGTAGTAAACGGACGCGTTTCGAAATACGAGGAAGTGGAGCATGTGGTTAGCAACATCGGTTCTCAAGGATTCATCAATACTGCTAGCAACGTAGCCAGCACAGACGTGAAGCTGATTGATGCGGACGATCGCTCGCGAAGCACTCTGGACATGGTGGGCGTAATCACCAAGGATTTGGCAGATATCCCCAATGCCATCATCAAAGTAAGCGATCAGAGCAATGTGGGAATGGGCGGTTCCGGAATCAGCTTCTATATTCAAGGCCAAGATCAAGATGTATTGGAACAACTCAAGATCGACATCATGGATCAAATCCGGGATATCCCTGGTCTTTTGAATGTGGATAGCAGCTCTCGTCCAGGCAACACAGAGCTTACATTATCCCCCAAACGTGATAAACTGGCAGAGATTGGTGCCACAGTATACGATCTGGCAATCGCGCTCAGAACAGGCATTGAAGGTATGGTAACCACGTACTATCGTGAAGGTGGAGATCAGTACGATATCAAGCTCACTATGCCAGAAGAAGACGTGGATCATCCCGATAAAATCATGAACATGACCATAGTTGTAAATGGACAAAGCTATCTGCTTTCGCAACTTGTAGATGTGGATTTTGCTACTGGCGTTTATCAATTGATCCATGTGGACCGTTATAAATCTATAGAGATCACAGGAAATGCCGCTAAAGGATTTTCCACCGGTCAACTGAACGCAGAAATTACCCAAAGATTGAGTAACTTGCAGCTTCCCAGCGGATACAGGATTAAGTGGGGACAGCAAGCGGAGATGCTGAATGAAACCATGGTAGATATGATCAGAACTTTCGCAATCGCTATATTGCTTACATATATGTTGCTCGCGGCCATATTAGAGAGCTTCACTCAGCCACTTATCATATTGGCTACCATACCTATGGCCATCATTGGCGTGATCCTCTCTCTGTTCTTCTCCGGAGTGGGTTTGAACATCTTCTCGATGCTGGCGGTTATAATGTTGGTTGGCATAGTCGTAAATAACGCTATATTAATACTAGACTATGTAAATGTAAAGCGAAAAGAAGGCATGAGTTCTCACGATGCACTCTTGGAAGCAGGAAAGATGAAGCTAAAACCGATAATTATGAGCACCCTTTGCATGGTAATCGGCATGTTGCCTATGGCTATGGGAGTCGGATCTGCGGGACGCGAATTCCGTATGTCCATGGGTATCGTGTCCATCGGCGGATTAGTTGTATCTACACTGCTTACTCTTATCGTGATCCCTGCTTTCTATTACCTTAGCACGCAAAACCAAGTTAAAAAGGAGATCTGTAATGGACAGAATCGTTAAGCTTGTCAGCATGGCACTTGTGGCCATCATCCTCACAGTTGGTGTGGCTGGTTGCTTTGGCAACTTCGCCGCAACCCGGAAAGTGTATGAATTCAATGAAACCTTCGGCGACAAATGGGTGAACACAGTAATGTTTTGGGTACTTAGTATAGTTCCCGTGTACAGCGTGGCATCTTTTGCTGATGTTGTTCTTTTCAATACCATAGAGTTTTGGACTGGAAGCAATCCTATCGCTATGGGACCCAATGATGAGGTTATAAAATATGCCAGTGAAGATGGCAAAAACCTCAAAATCACCATTCGTCAAAACGAAGTTTTAGTAGAAGATATGGACAATCCAGAGAATGAGATTGAACTAAGCTACAAACCCTTGGAAAAGAGCTGGTACTACCAAAGCGATAATGGCTTGGTCAAGATCGCCTCTCTATCCGAAGACAAAGCCGATTTCATCACACCTACAGGAAAAGTCTATACCTTGAACCAGGCAATGTAAAGAAGGATTCAATGATAGACAGACAAAAGCTAGAAGCTGTATTGGATAAAGTTCGCCCAGCCATCATGTCTGATGGCGGCGACGTGGAACTGATCAATATCCGCGAAGACAACGTGGTGGAAGTACGTCTCAAAGGCGCTTGCAACGGCTGCCCTATGGCTACACTCACGCTGAAAGCCGGTATTGAACGCATCGTAAAGGAAGAGATTCCTGAAGTTGTGGAAGTAATTTCCGTATAACAGCGAACATGATATAAAAGCCCCTTTACTTTGCGGTAGAGGGGCTTTTTTTTGGTTTCTTGGTGGCATCTTTTTTGACCTCTAGAGATTATGAGCTTAAGCAAATCCTAATTATGAATGATTGGGTAACAACCATACATCAGGTGACAGCTTTTTTCCCTGAACTTGGATTATGTGTTTGGAGTTCATTTGACATAATGTATCTTATTGTATACCTATATGTTATATGGTCAAATGGATTTCAATATCTGGGGTGGATTCTATGCATTGCCAGAAGTCCACGCAACCCCTCAACTTATTTTACGGAGATAGAGAGCATAGGTGTCTTGAACTCCGTGTGTTATTTGGGTTGAATGAGAACGTATCGATCCCCTCTGTTCCACCTCTTGCTAAAGCTGTGGCGAACCAGATATAAAGCTGTTATGAAGCAGTGATCACTCGATGATAACCCGATGACATCTGCTTCAGCACTCAACGAAGTACAGGGCGAAGACCACGGACTCTGTTTTATCTTGAGGGAGGAAAAGTGGGTCAGTAAAATGTCTTGACTAAATTTGAAGAGATACCGACAGTATATAAAGTTTATTTGACTAACATAGATTGTGATTAACGATGGATATTGGATGCCATCAATGAGTTGAGAACCAATGAGTTGGAATTTCCACCGCATCTAGGACTCAACAGGATTTTAAATCTAATTTAGAAGTTGAAAATGAAAAAGGAAAATCCAATGAAACAAAGATTGATTTTTTTACTCACAGTATCTTTCGTGAGCTTATTATTACTCTCATCGTGCTCTGATAGATCTGTAACCATTAGCAACCATGAAAGACTCTATAGCATTGGTCTAATGCATAATGAGCTACTCAAAATTCAGAATAACAACCAGAACAACATAAGAGATTACGTACTTGATGAGAATGGTTTTATGAGCATTGACAACCATAGTTTAATGTTTGCTAGTATGAGAGATTATTTTGTTACAGAAAAAGGCTTCATACCATCAGATGTTGACAACACGTTGCAGCAAATGAATCAGGTACTGGATGTTATTGGTGCATTCGAGGATATTGATGGTACTCAATATGTCGTCCCCTTTGATTCGACATTTATTATAAACTCATACATTTACGCTAGAAATGCCGGATATTTGACATCAAAAGAGAAAGAACTAATTGATCCTGTAATCAGCGACTATATTAATGGAGCCCCTACTATTGCAATTGATGAAAAAATAGAGTATATCAGCACTCAACTTAGCTTATACAACGAAGATCAGGTTAGAAAATGTTATGATTTTGTTGAAGTTTATTTAGCATCGAAGGATTATTGGGGAGATGCCGTAATTTTCCGCTATGGTAATGGAGTAATAATTGCTGATGCTATTGGAACAATAATAGGATCAGGAGCTTATTCATGGACGGGGCCTGGTGCAGTTATTGGTGGTGCAGTTTTAGGAGCATATTATTCGTGTTTAATGAACTGGCACAATGCTAATTTCCACCACAATCATTAGATCTGAGGGAACATGTTAGATAATGTGAATCTTCTATCAGCCATAATTATAGCATGGATATTGGTGCTGCCTATTTATCTCGCCATAGCATTTCATAAAAAAATTGATTGGGAATATTATACAAAGTGGGAGAGATTACAGCTTCATACAGATGTCGAATGGAAAACAATCTCATTGAAATGCTCTCAATTATTTCTCTCTGGAAGATATTTGGTTTGCGGTGTTTCTGAGAGAAAAGTATTCCTTAAAGACGCTGTTTCTCTGACGAGGATTGGCAAATTCTACGTGATTGAATTTATCGACGATTCGAAAACACTGAACGTGTACTATAGAGGCATTTTGACGTCATCCCAAAAATACAAATTAGATGTTACCAGCTTAGTCAATTTCTTTGCTTTATAGATATTCATATCTTGTTGGCTAATGACTTTTCTGGGTGTGTTAAGACAGGATATTTTTTAATTCTGCCTTAATCATATTTTTCGAAGATAGGTAATATTATTAACCAAACTGAATGCCTATTTAGAGCATTCACGTTCTCACGTTCATAGATGTGCTCCTTTGTGTAGTAGGGTGGGTCGAGGTAGAAGAAGGTATTGGGTGTATCGAACCGGGCGATAATCTTCTCAAAGCCCTGCTTTTCAATGATCACCTGCTTGAGCCGTTCTGAGGCTGCTTTCACCTTCTCAAGGTTACGCAGTGGCATATACTTGTATCCCTGCATGATGCAGAAGTTCTTTGACCGGGAGCCGTAGCTGCAGGATAGCTGAAAGTAGAAGCGGATGGCTCGTTCAAGCTCGGTTTTAGGTGGGTGTTGGGCGAACGTGTCGAACATCTCTCTGGATACCAGATACTGATTCAACTCCGTCACAAACGCTTCAGGGTGCTGCTTGATGTACTTCCAGAAGTTCACCAGATCACCATTGATATCGTTATAGACTTCCGTGTATCTGCTCTTGGGTCCGGTCTGCCAATCTTCCTTATCTGGTGATTTCCCGAAGAGTATCCAGGCAGCGCCACCAAAGACTTCACAGTAGATGTCATGCTTGGGGATGAGTGGCAGTATCTTCTTTCTTAGGAGACGTTTTCTACCTACCCAGGAGATGATGCTGTTCACGATATCCCCCTAATCTCTCTGGTGGTTATGGCTTTGGGCTTGGCTGTATCCAGATCGATATCTACGAGAGCGAAGTTGGCAATGATCACTTCGTTGAACTCAGACTTGCCTTCTTTGCGGTTGATGCCCTTGGTTCTGGTGACATGCTTGATGTCATAGCCTTTGTATAGCTTTAGAACATCCGGGTTGTCATCATAGCTGAGGATAAAGCGACCTTTGATGCTCTTCAGAATGTCTCGCAAGGCTTCGTGACTGAAGTGCTTGGCTGCGAAATAGGCTGAGGCATCAGAACACCCCTTTGATCGCCTTACCGATGCTAAAGAGCCATTTGCGATTGTGGAACACGTATTCGATGGCTCCTCCGATAGTGCCGAAGACCTTGAGAATGACATTGGTCTGCTTGGCTGGGAGGGACTTGGTAGCCCGCTCCACTGCCAACTGCTTCTTGGCATAGTCATCCAGGTCTTTGGTGGCAGGGTTGATCTTGATGTCCTGGATGATGTCCAGGATGATCGCCAGAGCCGAGTTGATCTTGGAGTTAAATGTCTCCCAGTAAAAAAAGGATTGACAGAAAATACCATGCTTATTTTGGTGAATAAACTGCCGCGGGGTGTAGCGCAGCCCGGTTAGCGCACTGGTTTTGGGAACCAGGTGTCGGAGGTTCGAATCCTCTCACCCCGACCAGTG
>Ga0172378_10000638_pt1 | contig 30996 bp, 24 predicted proteins | sample GrowelOW332metaG_FD_119755 | JGI IMG/M metagenome (GOLD analysis project Ga0172378, IMG submission 119755) | Groundwater microbial communities from an aquifer near a municipal landfill in Southern Ontario, Canada - Pumphouse #3_1 metaG | ecosystem: Environmental > Aquatic > Deep subsurface >...
ATCATCGCAACATTTTGACAAATCCATACTCTGGGTGTCATACTGGCTGAAAGGGGGAGGAGCATGAATGAGATCCAGCTTTGTCTGAGTGAGATGCAGACGTTTTTCCAAAGCGGGGCTACACTGAGCATCACTTGGAGGAAAGAGCAGCTGCGGCGCCTCAAGGAAGGCATTCGTTCCTATGAAAAGCAAATCCTCAATGCTCTGCATGAAGACTTGGGAAAAACCGACTTCGAGGGGTTTGCCACCGAATTGGGTATCATTTATGCAGAATTGGACGAACATCTGAAGCATCTGGATACTTGGTCGGCTAAGCATCGCGTCAAGGGCAGTATCCTTTCCTTCCCCTCCAAAGCCTATACCATCGCACAACCGTTGGGAATTGTACTGATCATGAGCCCTTGGAACTATCCTTTCCAGCTCACCATCGCCCCATTGATCAGTGCAATTGCCGCCGGAAATTGCGTCATTCTCAAACCCTCTCGATATAGCAGTCATACCTCCCTGATAATCGAGGAACTCCTTTCCAAACTTTTCTACAGCAACCATGTGGCCACGTTCCAAGGCGGAGCGGAGATGAATCAGGAGTTGCTGAAGCATCGCTATGACCATATTTTCTTCACCGGAAGCCCCCAAGTGGGCAAGCTGGTTATGGAGAGTGCTGCCAAGACTATCACCCCGGTCACCTTGGAACTGGGGGGGAAGAGCCCGGTTATCGTCGAAGCAGATGCAGACATTCCTTTGGCGGCACGACGCATAATATGGGGCAAGTGCCTGAACGTAGGACAGACATGCGTAGCTCCCGATTATGTCCTGGTCGAACGAAAGGTCCACAATGCCTTGATCGAACAGATGAAAATCGCCATCACAGCGATGTTCGGTTCAGACCCTTTGCACGCAAGCGACCTTGGACACATCATCAATGAAAAACACTTTTCCCGGCTCATCGGCCTTTTCGAGTGCGGAACGCTTGCATGGGGCGGACAGATTGATCCAAGAACGCGGCGCATCGCACCTACCATCATCACCGAACCGAAGCTTGACTCTGCACTGATGCAGGAAGAAATTTTCGGTCCCATTCTTCCCATCATCGCCTATGATACCTTTGAACAAGCCCTTGGCTTTGTACAGAAGAGGGAACATCCTTTGGCTCTGTATTTCTTCTCCAATAACAAGCAACACCAAAAAACCGTCCTCTCCTCGGTCAGCTTTGGCGGTGGTTGCATAAACGATGTCATCATGCACCTTTCGAATACCGCCCTTCCCTTCGGGGGTGTCGGCAACAGTGGCATGGGGTCCTATCACGGCAGAGAGGGATTTAAAACCTTCAGCCATACAAAAAGCATCCTTGAAGGCAAAACTTGGCTTGAAATTAAGCTTCGGTATGCGCCGTATCGTGGTAAGCTATCGTTAATTAAGCGCCTATTTCCCTGATTGAACATAAGGAGGTTCCATGAGAGTGAAACGTTTGGCATTGCTGACAGTATTCCTGCTGATCGGCAGCCTTGTATTTTCTGCAATCGATGTAAAAGAAGCTGATGACTTCTATGATCAGGATGCCTTTACCCAGGCTGAGCAAATCCTGCTTGTGCAACTGGATAAAGCAGCGAACCCTGAAGAGGAAGCGCAGATTCTTTGGCGGCTTGCCCGGGTAATGGTTGCCTTGGGAGATGACTTGGACAAGGATGACAAGGCAGGGCGCTTTGCCCTCTATGAGAAAGGCGAAGCCTATGCGTTGTCTTCCATAGAGAAGAACCCCACCCCCTTCGGGTACCTTTGGAAATCCTCCAATGTGGGGCGATGGGGACAAACAAAAGGTCCTTTGAACGCTCTAGGAAAGGCGAAGGGAATGCTCGAGGACCTGACGGTCATCGTCAACAACCTCAATACCCTGGACTCCAGCGAGACTTGGTATGTTCTTTCCAGTCTGTACGATGAGTTGCCGGGGGGCATGATTTCCTTTGGAAACAAGGATTGGGCGGTCAGCTACATGCGCATGGCAATGGACACCATCGAATCCAGCCTGCTCTATCCCGGACACTACAAAAAACTGGCCGAAGAGCTGTACGCAAGAAATTGGAGTGCATCCAAGCGCTCCAAGGAGCTGGCTAAAATGCAAAAAGATTGGCAGAAAGCCTCCACCAATCTGGAAAAATACCGTTATTACGAAGGCAAGGACGCTGGAGCGACCAAACCGTTCTACTCGTCGGTCACCCTGAAACAGATGAGTGACCGCCAAGAAGCGGAGATGGTGCTTTCATATGTCTTGGAGAAAGCCAAGGTATTCAGGCCGATCAAGCCAACCGATACCAAGGAAATCAAGGAGATTGAGAAGCTGAGAGACTCCTGGATTTAGGCATGTGACTATGTGCTGAGAGCCGTCCCTTCAAGCTAGTGCTTGAAGGGATTTTCATTTGCATAGGGGTGCTCTGGTTTCTGGTTGTACGCGATATCCTCAATCCCCAAATAGCGGAAGACATCGAACAGCGCTTTCCCCGCATGCCTGAAGGCAACTGCCGTATGATGTGGATATGCTTTGGCTAAAAGCACATAGCGATAGAATCGGGCCATTTCATCAATGCCGATAATGCCGATGCTTCCAAAGCTTGAGGTGGGAACGTCAAGCACTTCGCCTTCAGCAATATACGCTTTCAACTGTCCTCGGGCATTCGATTGCAGCCGGTAAATGGTAACAGGACCACTGATCAGGTCCCCTTCCATGGTTCCCCGCGTGATATCAGGATGCTTCAATTCAGGTTCAAGATCTCGCTTCATGATCAGCTGGTAGCCCATGTGGGGATTCCTAAGCAACGAGCAAGCAGTATTGCCGCAATGAAAACCCATAAACAAATCGTCGTTGCGATACGGACGCTTGGTCCTGATGTGTTCTTCATACATTGGCGCGGGGACGGTGTTGTTGATATCCAACAAGGTGACCGGAATTTCGGTGACGCACAAACCGATATACTCACTTAAAGCACCGTAAATATCGACTTCGCAACTGACGGGGATGCCCCGTTCAGTCAGACGACTGTTCACATAACAAGGAACAAACTTGAACTCGGTCTGGAAAGCCGGCCAGCATTTATTGGCGAATGCAACATAGTCCCGCTCACCCTTGTGCTCCTCGGCCCAGTCAAGCAAAGTCAACTCATATTGAGCCAAGCGATCCAGAATCCCGGCATAGGGGCTGGAACCGATTTGGCTCTGCATTTCTGCCACCAATGAAGGTATTCTCGGATCATCGGCATGCTTATTGTACGCAACAAGAAGATCAAGCTCACTATTCTCTTCTATCTCCACCCCCAAGTCAAACAATCCCTGGATAGGGGCGTTGCAGGCAAGAAAATCCTGCGGTCTGGGCCCAAAACTGATAATTTTCAACTTTTTCAGCGAGAGAACCGTACGGGCAATCGGAACAAAAGATTCTATCATGTCTGCGACCTCGCGGTCGGTTCCAATCGGATACTCGGGGATATATGCTTGCAAGGAACGAAGCTTGAGATTGTAGCTGCAGTTGAGCATGCCGCAATACGCATCACCCCTGCCATCATGCAAATCCCCATCCCCTTCGGCTGCAGCTACATACATAACCGGCCCTGCAAAATGTTTTGCCAACAGTGTTTCCGGTGTTTCCGGTCCGAAATTTCCCAAAAACACTACCAAGGCATTAATCTGATGCTGTTCCAAATCCTTGAGGGCGCCGAGCATATCCTTTTCGTTTTCCACGATGACAGGGCACTCATACAAATCACCTTTGTAAGCCTTTTTTACCGCTATTCGTCTTTTTTCAGACAACATTCGAGGAAAGCAACTTCTGCTTACCGCAACCAAGCCCAACCGAACGTGTTCCATATTGTTCATGACATCACTCCTCGTTACCGGTTCTGACCATAATATGCCTGAGCACCGTGTTTTCGTAAATAATGCTTGTCCAGCAGATACTGATCCATAGGCTTTTGAGTGGCGTCTTTAAGCAATATCGAGTGGTAAGCCATCATTGCCACTTCCTCGAGCACCACCGCATACTCTACGGCCTTGACGGCATTATCCGCCCAACAAAACGGCCCGTGGCTGTGTACCAGCACTGCGGGAATGCTTTTGGGGTCGAGTTTCGAAAACCGTTCAACAATCACCTTGCCTGTCTCTCGTTCATACTCTCCCTGGATTTCGGCGCTTGTAAGGGCACGGGTACAGGGAATCTCACCATAGAAATAATCGGCATGGGTTGTACCCAGTGCTGGAATACCCCTTCCCGCTTGGGCAAAAATGGTAGCCCACCTGCTATGGGTATGTACAACGGCATTGACTTTTTCAAAATGATTGAACAGATAGCGATGTGTCGGGGTGTCGCTGGAAGGATTGTAGGTACCCTCCACTTGCTTGCCGGTTGCCAGCTCGATCACTACCATGGATGAGGGAGTAAGCTCAGCATACGGGACCCCTGATGGTTTGATGACCATCAACTCACGGTTCTCATCGACCTCGGAGACATTACCCCAGGTAAAGGTGATCAACTTATAGGTTTGCAGCAGCAAATTTGCTTCACAAACTCTTTCTTTCAACTCTTTGAGCATGACTTCTCCTTCTTTATCAGAAGCAAGTGTGTGCCAACCTTTGTGTGTTGTCAAGGCAAAATAAGGCTCTCTTGAGGTTCCAAGAAACAAGAAAACCCCGTATGATGTGCAGTATGGACCATACAAGACGCAATATCTCAATTCCTCTACTGGCTTGGACTGTACGAGCTTTACTGCTCGGCTTATTGGTTGGACCGATCATCAGCTTGTTGACCTTCCTTGTAGCAAAGGCAGGTGCAATCAGATCCGATTATCCCTGGATTCTCTTGTGCATTCCCCTCGGCGCCCTACTCACCGCCCTTCTCTATCAGAAACTCGGTCCGTATCTGAAGGACGGTGGCTCTCAAGTGATCGACCTGATCAACCAGGGGATTCTCGATATCGCCCATCCTACCAGCATCGGCTATGAGAACGACCGCGATGTTCACAAACAGAGAATATCCACAAAAATGGCACCCTTGCTGCTTTTCAACACCTTCATCACCCACCTTGTCGGAGCATCGGGCGGCAAGGAAGGGGTCGGAGTGCAGTTAGGTGCATCCATCGGCAGCTATGTCTCCCGTCTCGAACAGAACATATTCAGGCATCCCCAAACCATCCAACAGAAGGGAATCTGGCTGATCAGTGGGGCGGGAGCTGCCTTCGGCGCCCTATTCAACGCCCCGATTGCAGGTACCCTGTTCGGGATGCAGTTCTCCAACCCCCGCGTCAACCGTACTGATGCCCTGCTCCCCTGCCTGATTGCCTCATTCACCGCCTGCCTGGCAAGCCAAGCACTGCATATGCACACCTTGGTTCCTGTACGTGCCGAATCCTTTCCAATCGACCTGCGCACCCTATTGATCCTCCTGGTGCTCTCCATGATGCTCGGATTGGCAAGCAGACTCTTCTGCCATCTGATCCACCTGACCAAAAAGCTGTTTTCCCGTATTACGCCTAATCCTTACAAAAAAGCTTTGCTTGCAAGCATGCTCCTATTGGCAGCTTCCCTAGCCATCTATGGCATTACCGGTTCATTTGCCTACAACGGTCTCTCCCTTGATTTAATCATCCAAGCCGAATACGGCACTACCAGCAAATTAGCTCCGCTCTTCAAGCTTCTGCTTACTGCCCTGACCATCGGAAGCGGTTTTGTCGGAGGTGAGGTGATTCCCATCCTTGTCATAGGAGCAACCACCGGTGCAATCTTCGGATCGTGGTTGCCCATTCCTGTTTCGGCACTCTCCATGTTTGGGGCCATCGGCATGCTCAGCGGCAGTACCAAATTGCCCCTTGCCTGCTTTGTACTGGGACTTGAGCTTTATGGCTTCGGCAATCCAACTTCCCTCTTTTTTGTTTGCAGTATTGCCTACCTTTTCAGTGGACGGCTCTCAATCTATGAACGGCAAATCATTCCGGAAGTCATGGATCCCTCTTGGGATGTCTGATTAACGAGCTTGACAAGGATACCAATACTCCCTAATATATGAACATGTATTCATATATTGATATTTCAGGAGTTCCCATGAAGCCTATATCGAACACCGACAGAACAGAACCTCTCTCTTTCACCCAAGAACGCAGCTATGCGTTCGAGGGTGTAGACTGTCCGGTCTGCGCAGCAAAGATCGAGGACCGCATCCAGCAGATCGGAGGGGTTGCCTCTGCACGTGTAGACTTTTCCCGTAAGCAAATACACATCACCACCACCGATACACAGCAGGAACCCTTTTTCGCCAATCTTATCAAGGAGGCGAAACGAGTAGAGCCCTCAATGCAAGTCAGGCCCCTTGAAAATCAATCTCAGGAAAAGGACAGTTCCCTACGCTGGAATCTGATAAGAATCCTCGTATCGGTTCTCAGTTTTGGATTTGCAATGTTCTTTGATACTAAGCTGTTGTATATGCTGAGCTTTGTAGTCAGCGGATACGATGTGCTCTTTACAGCCGGCAGGAACATTCTGCATGGCAAATTATTCGATGAAAATTTTTTGATGAGTGTTGCAACCCTTGGGGCTTTGGCTATAGGCGAAACCGGAGAAGCTGCTGCGGTTATGCTTTTCTACCTTATCGGGGAATACTTCCAAGCCCGTTCGGTGATGCAAAGTAGAAGGTCCATCCTTGACGCCCTGGATCTGAAGGTGCAACAGGCAAGGCTCATTCAGGGGCAGGATACGTCCATGGTATTGGTTGAAGAGGTTGTTCCCGGTTCAAGCATCCGTGTACTTTCAGGCGAGAAGATCCCCCTCGATGGCGTTGTCATCAGCGGCAGCTCAAGTGTAGACATGCAACATTTGAGCGGGGAGTCTATTCCCCGATCAGTAAAGGCCGGCGATGAGGTCCTGGGAAGCTCGATCAACCTAGGGGGAAGTCTGGATATCAGGGTAAGCAAAGTGTATGAGCAGAGCACTGCAGCAAAGATATTGCACTTGGTGGAAGAGAGCGCAAGCAAGAAAGCACAAACCGAGCGTACTATCACTGCTTTTGCCCGCTACTATACTCCAATCGTTGTGTTCTTTGCTTTGGGCCTCGCCATCATTCCTTCCCTCATCACCGGATCGTGGCAGACCTGGATGTATCGTGCCTTGGTCTTCTTGGTGGTAAGCTGTCCTTGTGCGCTGGTCATCAGCGTTCCGCTCTCCTATTTTGCCGGTATCGGACGCAGCGCTAAGGGCGGCATATTGGTCAAGGGTGGCAACTATCTGGAAGCGCTCGCAAAAACCGATACCTTTGTTTTTGATAAAACGGGAACCCTCACTACTGGCACGTTCAGCCTTATTGAAGTGCGGATGACTTCTCCTTCTCATCTAGAGACTTCGTATGCACAAGATCTTGCTGCCTCCCTTGAGAGGAACAGCGCCCATCCGCTGGCAAAAGCATTTTTGGAGTTGGATGCACCGTTTGCAGTCTCTCAGGTGTCGGAAATTGCCGGCAAAGGCTTGACGGGCATTGTGGATGGAAAGGATGTTGTTGCAGGAAACAGGGCATTGCTTGAGGAAATGGGAATACCTGTATTCTGTGAAGCAGAGGATGAGGCTACCGTTCTTCTGGCAGTGGAGGGAAAGCATGAAGCTTCTTTCGTTCTTCAGGACACTATACGAAAAGAGGCAAAGCCTATGATCCAACGGCTTAGAAAGCTTGGGATCAAACATCTGGCCATGATAAGCGGAGACAGCTTGGTACATGCGAACAGGGTGGCACGTGAACTTGGCTTGGACGAAGTACATGCATCCCTTTTGCCGGATCAAAAACAGGAACGAATGCTGGCGATTGCCGCAAAACGAAAAAACCTGGTGTTTGTGGGGGACGGAATGAACGATGCTCCCAGTCTTGCGGCAAGCAAGGTGGGCATTTCCATGGGCAATAAAGCAAGTGATGCCGCCATGGAGAGTACCGATGTAGTCATCCTCACCGATGACTTGCATGAGGTGGCAAACCTGATTGAGATAAGCAGGCAAACCGCAAGGATTGTCAGGCAGAATATCAGTTTTGCCCTGCTGGTAAAGGTATTGGCCCTTGGGCTGGGGGCATTGGGGTATGCCTCGATGTGGATTGCGGTGCTTGCCGATACCGGGGTAACAATCATAGCAATTCTCAATGCCCTTCGCATTCTCCTCTTCCGTCCTTCACGTTGATTATCGAATCCATCTATGGTATTGTTCCACAGATTGTTTGAAGGATTTATAGCATGAACGAGAAGATGACACGCAATATCGGCATTATGGCACATATCGATGCAGGGAAAACCACTACCACTGAGAGAATTCTCTTTTACACCGGTGAGAACCATAGAATCGGTGAAGTTGACAATGGCGAAGCAACGATGGACTTTCTGGAACAAGAGCAGGACCGCGGCATTACCATTGCAAGTGCGGCTACCACCTGTTATTGGAAGGAACATCAGATCAATATCATCGATACTCCGGGCCATGTGGATTTCACAGCTGAGGTCGAACGCTCGCTCAGGGTTCTGGATGGAGCTGTTATGGTTGTCTGTGCCGTCGGTGGTGTTGAACCTCAGACCGAAACGGTATGGAGACAAGCCGATACCTACCGGGTTCCCCGTATTGCCTTCATCAACAAAATGGACCGTCTGGGTGCAAACTTCGAAGAAGCGGTCAATGAATTGAAAATAAAATTGGGTGCAAATCCCATTCCCGTATTCCTGCCTGTCGGTTCTGAGGGCAATTTCAGCGGCATTATCAATTTGCTTACCAAGAAATATTTGGTATTCAGCAATGAAGACCAAGGTAAAACAATCGAAGAGCTGGAAATACCGTCTTCGATGCAGTCTGAGGTTGCTAGTTGGTATGAAAGGCTGATCGATAGCGTATCGTCATTCAGCGATGAAATTACCGAGCTGTATTTTGATGGGAAGGAAATCGATGCCGCTCTCATCAAGCAAACCTTGAAGAAAGCTACCATCGAACGGATGGCATTACCGGTATTCGTGGGCTCCTCCTTGAAGGATATCGGAGTACAGGCATTGCTCGACGGAGTCATCGACTACCTTCCTTCCCCCTCGGAAGTACCCCCCATCATGGGCATCCATCTCAAGACTGAAAAGCAAGTGGAAGTGCCCTATTCCAAGGACAAGCCGCCGTTGGCCCTGATTTTCAAGATTCAGGTCGATCGTGAAGCCGGAGCCATGGATTTTGTCCGTGTCTACAATGGAGTCATCCGCAAGGGAACATCCTTGATGAACATCACGAAGAAGAAGCGTGAAAGGGTCAACAGGATTCTCAGGATGCACGCAAACCGCGCCGAGGAAGTAAACGAACTCGAGGCTGGGGACATCGGGGTGATCATCGGCTTCAAGGAAGGCAGAACCGGCGACACCATCGGCAGTGAAGGAGCGCAAATTCTGCTTGAGCAGATGCACTTCCCCATCCCAGTCATTTCCGTCGCCATTGAACCCAATACACTCAGCGATGGCGACAAACTACGAGCCGCCCTTTCCTTGCTTGCTCAGGAAGACCCTACCTTCACCTATCGGGATGATGAGGAAACAGGTCAGTTGGTCATCAGCGGCATGGGTGAACTCCACCTCGATGTGTTGGTCACCCGACTGACCAAGGAGATGAAAATCCAAGCCAGGGTCGGAAAGCCGCAGGTCACCTACCGGGAATCCATTTCCAAAGTTGCCAGTGGTTCTGAGACGTTCTCCAAGGTGTTGGCAGGAAAAGAGAATGCTGCCGGACTTAGTATTACCGTCAAGCCCCTGCCTTCGGGAAGTGGGACCAAGTATCGGCAGAGCGCAAAAGTGCGCGGTATCGATGAAATATACCTGGAGGCAGTAAAACGCGGTATCACCAATGCTTTCAAGGGTGGCATCCAGTTCGGCTATGAAGTATGTGATCTTGAAGTAGAGGTAACGGAAATCGTTTTCCATGAACTGACAGCAAGCGAGTTTGCCTTCGAGGCATGTGCCGCCATGTGTTTTGACAAGGTTGCCCAGGCTGCCCAACCGGTACTGATGGAACCGGTGATGAAAGTTACGGTTGTAGTGCCGTCCCAGTATGTCGGGGAGGCTATCTCAAGCATTACCAGCCGGGGTGGATTGGTCAACAGCATTGAAAGCAGAACAGCCAGTGAGCACATCCATGCCCAAGCTCCGCTTTCGCAACTTTTCGGATACTCCACGGTACTGAGATCCGCAACTCAGGGACGGGGAACGTTCGTAATGGAGTTTGACCATTACGAAGCAAAAACCCGCTAATGGTATGGAATAATTAAAAAACACGGGGCTAAAACCTTGCGAAAACTAGTGTTCCATGCCTAGAATGTATTGAAACAGTTCAGTTTTTAAGGCTGAAGGAGGATGTTTATCATTTCCTTAATCATATAGGTCTATGGAATTGCAATTACTTAAGAGGAGTACAACATGGCTAGAACTTACAATTTGCAGGACATTTTCGCGAGAAATCTGAAGGAGCGCAGACGCAAACTCTCTTTGACCCAGGCACAGCTTGCTGAAAAAATCGGGGTTTCCACCTCTTTTGTCACTGAAATCGAAACCTCGAGAAAGGCTCCTTCCTTTGCTACAATCGAGAAAATCAGTGCTGCGTTGGATGTTCCTTGCTGGACATTCTTTTGTGAAGATGGCGACAAGCTTCCCAATGATGTTACCGTGATGGACCAGTTTGCTTATAAACTGAAACAGGACATCAGTCATATCATCGATGTGAATGTAAGCTTGACACGCTAACGATACACGCTCTTTTCTTCTTTCCTGCATTTTCAGGCAGATGCTCGTTTTTGAGTGTCTGCCTTTTTTTTGCATACAAAGAATTCTTTTGACATATGAGATTATGGAGCGTACCATTGACGCATGCGTTCTGGATCACCATAAGAAGCAGAGGTGATCGAAGGAGGAATTATGAGCGTTGTCAGCACTGACTTAAGGAATGTTGCCATCATCGGCCACAACGAAACCGGGAAAACCACCTTGGTTGAACAGATGTTGTTTTATGCCAATGTGATTTCCCGGCCAGAGACCGTAGCTAGCGGTAAGACCACTAGTGACTATACGGAGGAGGAAATCAATCACAAGATTTCCATTCACGCTTCCCTCGCATCCATGAATTGGGATGGTAGGACTCTCAACATTCTCGACACTCCGGGAACAGCCGGTTTCATCGGCGAGACCATTTGCGGATTCCGTTCTTGTGAATCTGCGGTCATGGTCGTAGACGGACGTGACGGGGCCCAGATAGAAACCATCAAGCTTTGGCGGTATCTCGATGAACGCAACAAGCCGCGCGCAGTCTTCATCAACAAGATGGACCGCGACCGTGCAGATTATTCCAAAGTATTGGAGAACTTGAAAGAAACTTTCAAAACCACCTTTGTCCCTGTCACCATTCCCATGGGAAGCGGCAAGGAATTCAAAGGAATCATCAATCTTATTGAAAATAAAGCATATTTCATGAATAGAGGGGAGAAGGAAACTGTCGGAGATATTCCAGCTGAGTTTGCTGATTATGCAGATGAATTCCGCAATTCCCTTATCGAAAACGCCGCCGAAGGTGCCGATGACCTGATCGAGAAGTACTTCGATGCAGGCACGCTGGACAGCGAAGAAATCCGCAGGGGCCTGAGGGAAGGTATGGAACAGAACCGGGTCGTTCCTGCATTCTGCGGTTGCAGCGAGGGGGGCAGTGGTATCACCAGCCTTCTTACCTTCATTCGCAACAACTTCCCAAGACCTCTGGGTAAAAAGGACTGGGTTATCGCCGAAGATGGGACTGCCAAGGATTTCATCATTTCTGCTGAAGGAAGTGCTGCGGCTGTAGTATTCAAGACCACCATCGACCAGTTCAGCGGCAAGCTCAGCTTCATCAAGGTTCTCAGGGGCACCATCAAAGGCGATACCGAGTTGATGAATGTTGATATCGGCAAGAAAGAGCGCCCCAACAAAGTATACCGCATGGTGGGAAAGAAGTTGGTCGAAACCGATTGTTTGCCTGCCGGTGATATCGGGGTCATTGCCAAAAGCAATATTGCAGCAACCAATTCAACCCTCGTAGAGGGATCGGATCAGAAACTCAAGTTCAAACCGCTGGCCTTCCCCCAGCCTATCTACAGTCTGGCCATCAGCAGTGATGATAAAAAGAGTGAAGTGAAGATGAACGAGTCCCTGCACAAGGTCACCGAGGAAGACTTTACGTTCAGGATCAAGTTCAACGAGGAGACCAAGGAGAATGTGGTAGCCGGCATGGGCGAACTGCATTTGAATATGATTCTTGACAAGGTGCGCGAGAAACAAAAGGTCACTATTGAGACCAAGCTCCCTCGGGTCGCCTATCGCGAGACAATCAGCCATAAGAGCGGAATTGCCGAGTACTCACACAAGAAACAGAGCGGCGGCCACGGACAATATGCCCGCGTCCTGATTGAGATTGAACCGCTGGAACGAGGATCCTACTACTCCTTTACCAATGCAATCAAGGGAGGCTCGGTAAGCAAGGGCTATATTCCCGGTATTGAGAAGGGCTTGCACGAACAGATGGAGGAAGGTTTTCTGGCCGGTTATCCAATGATGGATATCGGCATCACCCTCATCGACGGCAAGGAACACCCGGTCGATTCAAGTGAAATGGCTTTTAAACTTGCTGCAAAAGGAGCCATGAAGATGGCCCTCACGAAAGCAGGGGCAGTACTACTTGAACCTATCATGAAACTTAGTGTATATATTGAGAACGATTACCTGGGCGACATCCTCTCCGACCTTTCCGGCAAACGGGGGCGGGTGCTTGGCCAGGAGGATATGGGACTCCTGCAATTGGTCAAAGCGTTGGTTCCCCAATCCGAACTGCTCAACTATGCCATCGATCTGAAGTCGATGACCAGTGGAACGGGAAGTTTCGAAATAGAATTCGACCATTATGAACCACTGAGCGGCAAGTTGGCTGACGAGGTGATCAAGGCCTACAAGGAATCCGTAAAGGAAGAAGAGGAGTAGGCGAGGTGAAACAATCAGAAGCATTCTGATTGCTTGAGAGTGAATTTGTGAACCTTGGAAGGGAGCGTGCGGCGGCAGGCTCCCTTCCCTCTTTTTACCGCTTTTCGAACCAAACCTCATTGATGGAGTGCTGTTTTGCAAGCCCCTTCTGTTCGAATTTGGTCGTATCCCGCCAGCTGATGGGAGGACAGAAACCCTCATAGGGATTAACGAGACCTTCGGTATGGGAGAAAACATCCAGCATCTGGTCGGCATACTCCTCCCAATCGGTGGCACAGTAGATATATCCCCCGCTTGAGAGTCTAGAGCTGAGCAATCGGGCAAAGTCTCCTTGGATCAGACGTCGTTTCTGCTGTCGCTTTTTCGGCCAAGGATCAGGGAAGAATATGTGAAAGCCGGCGACACTGAGCGGTGCAACCATGTTGGTCAGCACCTCAACGGCATCAAACCGCATCAGGCGCACATTTTCCAACTGTTCAGTTCCCACGGTATGCAATAGTTTTGCAAATCCTGAAATGAAGACTTCCAAGCCGAGGTAATTATACTGACTTCGTTCCTTTGCAATACGTGCCGTTGCCGTACCCATGCCGAATCCGATCTCAATGATCACGGGTTTGTCATTGCCAAAAACTTGCTGCCAATCGAGCTCCTGCTTGCGAAAGGCAATGCCGTAGCTGCTGTAATAACGGCGGACCGCTTCCAATTGGTATGTTCTCAGGTATGCCCCTCTGAGCACATAGCTCTTAATCGGCCTACCCTGCCCTTCTTCCTTGGTTTCCACCCATTCCAATTCCGGAATATCCTGGAAAATCGTTCCTTGGTTTTCCTGCATCAATGCTCCTATACCAGACGTTGCAATTTCTCCATCAAGAACAACGCTTTATCCTTGAGAGAAACCGCATCAGTTTTCAAATACATGACATTCATACGTCTCATATCAAGCCAAACAGTTTTATTGCTCAGCGAAATGAGATTCATGACCTTGTTTACATTCAGGTCTGCAACCTTGCCGAATTCAACGGCCACCACACCCTTGCGGTCGGTCAGGTGGATGATGGAAAGCTTGCGGCAGATAATCTTGATCTCGGCAATGAAGAGCAGGTTTGCAACTTCCACCGGAGGAGGGCCGAACCGGTCGGATAATTCACTTGCAAGACCTTGCAGTTGCTCATCGTTCACGATTGAGGATATTTTACGATAAATATCAAACTTAACGGAAGGTGCCTTGATATAGGTATCAGGAATGAAGCCGGTATAATCGAGCTCCAAGAAGACTTCCCGCTCCTCGTCCTTGACCCCCACATTCTGCAAATCCCTGATCGCCTCATCCAGGATACGGATGTACATATCCAGTCCGACGGTGGCCAAGTGGCCGCTCTGTTCCCGCCCGAGCAGGTTGCCGGTCCCCCTCAGTTCCATATCCTTCATTGCCACCTTGAAACCGCTTCCCAGTTCAGTGTGCTCACTGATGATCTTCAGCCGTTTCAATGCAATTTCACTGAGGGCGCTCCCCTGCGGGTAAAACAGGTACGCATACGCCTGACTGTCGTTGCGCCCCACCCGCCCGCGCAGCTGATAGAGCTGGCTGAGTCCATACCGGTCGGCACGGTCAATGATGATGGTGTTTACATTGGGGATGTCGATACCGTTTTCGATGATGGTGGTGGAGACCAGGACTTGGATTCCTTCATGAATGAACCGGCGCATGGTATCCTCAAGTTTGGTGCTATCCATCTGGCCGTGGGCACTCTCGATAATGACATCAGGCAATAGCTTGGTCAGCTGGAAAACCACCTCGTCCTGGCTCTCGATTCGATTGTGCAGGAAGAATACCTGGCCTTTGCGTTCAACCTCGTCTCGGATGGCTTTAACAATAGTCTGTTCATTGTACTCTCCGATATATGTCTCTATTGGTCTGCGTGCAATCGGGGGTGTGGCAAGCAGGGACATGTCACGAATTTTAAGCAAGGACATGTATAAGGTGCGGGGAATAGGAGTTGCACTGAGTGACAATGAATCGATGCTCGCCCTGAGTGTCTTGATCCGTTCCTTGTCCTTGACACCGAAACGCTGTTCCTCATCTACAACCAAAAGTCCCAAATCACGGTACATGATGTCTTTCTGCAAAATCCTATGGGTACCGAACAGGACATCCACCTTACCCTCGGCCAATGCCAAGAGTGTCTGTTTTTGCTCCTTTTTGGTGACAATACGGGATAACTGTGCACAACGGACAGGAAAGGTACCCAGACGTTTCAAAAAGTTCTGATAGTGCTGTTCTGCCAAAATGGTAGTCGGTGCAAGAAATGCCACCTGCTTGCCACCCATTACCGCCTTGAATACTGCACGGAAGGCAATTTCCGTTTTCCCATACCCCACATCCCCGCAGACGAGGCGATCCATGACGATGGGTTTTTCCATGTCATCCTTGATATCCTCGATGCAGGACAGTTGGTCTGCAGTCTCATCGAAGGGGAAGGAAGCTTCAAACTGCAACTGCCAATCGGTGTCCTTGGGGAAGGCATATCCGATGCTATTCTTGCGTTTGGCATAGAGGGTGATAAGATGCTTGGCCAAATCCTCGGCGTTCTTGCGGGCCTTGGCTTTCTTGTTCTCCCACCCTTGGCCCCCGAGCTTGTCTTTTTTCGGCAGGCCCGTATCGCTGCCGATATACCGCTGGACCAAGTTGGCCTGCTCGATGGGGACATAGAGCATTTCATTGTCTGCATACGCAATTTTTATGAAGTCACGTTCGCGATCGAAACTCGATACGCGATCGATCTTTACAAACTGCCCCACCCCGTAGTTGACATGTACGACATAATCGCCTTCATTCAAGTCGACAAAAGAGTCCAGGGGCGAAGACTGGGTGTGCTGCAACGTTTTGACAACCTGACGCCGCCGCCCAAAAATCTCATGCTCGCAAATGGCGACCACTTTCAACGAAGGGATGCCAAACCCACCGGAAATTGCACGATCTTCCCACCCGAGGAAAGGGAAAGCACTGAGCATCTGCATCAGACGCTGTTTCTGCAGTTGATTTTCTGTAAAGACAACCACATTCCAGCCTTGTTTCTCCAAACTTTTCAGGTCTTCCTTGAGCAAGGTAAAGTTTCCAAAATAGGAGCGCGGTCCCTCAATATCGAACCGATAGACATCCTGGCCTTGGCCGACAATGTCGAAAACTGTCAACGAATACCGGCACTTCTTTTGAAAAGCAGGAAAATCAAAGAGAAGTGCATCGGGTTTTATTGCTTCCCGGTCTTGAAGGAAAGCCTGCCGATACAAGGCTTTTGCCTCTATCTGCAGGCTGTGAAAACTCGTTGCCAGTCTTTGGTCACCAATGAAGCAAAACAGGTCGGAATCAGCAAGATACTCCCCGACCGAAGAGGTAGCCATTTCACCGGTTGCATCGACCAAGGACAGGACCAGCTTTCCAACAGTCCCGATACTCTCCTGGGTTATGGGGTTGTACCGAGCAATTTTTCCAACGGTATCCCAGTCGGCATAGATTCTATACGGGTACTCGCTTTCATACGGGAAAATATCCAACACTTCGCCGCGCAAAGAATATTCTCCCATCGCAGAGGTGGAAACCGTATGGACATAGCCTGCATTGGTAAGCAATTGGGAAAAGGATGAGCTCTCAAAAGCATCCCCAACCTTGATGGTCAGCGATGAGCTGCTCAAGGTTTCGGGACTGACCAAAGGTGATACAAACGGCCTGAGATGGGTAATGACCAGTCCCTCTTTCAACTCTTGAATCTGCATCAGGCGACTGAGCTGATCATACTCGACATTGTCGGCATTGAAAGGGGTGTATAGTTTTCTCCCATTACTGGGTAAATAGACCATTCGGCCTTCGCCATTGGAAGAGGCAGCACCATCGCCACAAAAGCCGCTGTCTTTGAGCAGTTGCAGGGCGCTCTCTTCAGTAGGACAAACTGCCCAGACCCGTCCTTTTTGTTTGCGACTGAGCAACCTGAGGAATTGGGCCAACGGATAGCCCTCAAGTCCGTGGATGTGGATGTGGTTGGTCTGTGCCCCATATACCTTGTATGCACTACTGGTTTTGATATACGATTGGACAAGGGTGGAAATTGGCGTTTGCATAAGCGCCATTACCCTATCATGAGCAAGAAGGTTATGCAAGACAATGGATAGAGTACTCGACCAAAAGGCATTGGATACACTCGCTGTGGCTGTACAGGATGCAGGCAGATACGCTAAAGAACAACAACAATGCATCCACCGTTCCTATAAAAGTGACGGGACAGTGATTACCGAAACCGATCTGGCAATTTCTCGAAAGATTTTGGGCGTAGTTTCCCAACTGTTTGAAAATGTAAATATCATCAGCGAAGAAACCCTCACCCCTTTCGATCCCGATGCTCCCTTTACATTCGTTCTCGATCCCATCGATGGGACGGACGTCTATTCGCAAGGATTGCCCTCCTGGGCGGTGGCTTTGGGAATTCTGGATAAGCAAAGGAACCCCGTAGGAGCCATGATCAGTGCTCCTCGCTGGGGCCTGGGAGAGGACGAGCTCTTCTTGCGCCTGGATCCGGGTAAGGAATTGTTGATTAATGGGAAACCCTTCTCCATCAGAACCAACAAGGATTTTCCCCACCAGATCACCATGGGGTCGAGTGGTCAACGGTTGATGGATTTCACGCATTTCGAGGGAAAGATCCGCATATTCGGTTCTTCAATTCTCCATATGCTCAGCCCGGTGCTCTATGACCATATCCAAGGCTGTGTCAACCAGAGTTGTTATGTCTGGGATATCACTGCAGCCCACGCCGCATTGCTCAGCGTAGGTATGGATATCGAGTATGTCGATGGGACGCCTTTTATATACGATGACGCGTTTTTACTGGAACGCAAACCTTTCTCCCCTTCCTTCTATGCAGGAACCAAAGATTGCATCCAGGCACTAAGAAAGGTGCTTCCCGCTAAATAGTAGGAGTAGGAAGCACTCCTTTATCATACCAATGCCTGGCCAGGTACATGAACGGGGTATCGAATACAGCCACCACCCATTTCAAAAGATAGGTGGAAATCATAATCTGAATTAATACACTGCTTGGATACACACCCCAGAAGGCGATCAGGGTGAAGAGCAGTGTATCGATGAATTGGCTGACAAAAGTGCTCAGATTGTTGCGAAGCCATAGGAAATTGCGACCCGGCTTTTTGCGCTTCCAGAAATCGAAAGCCCAGATGTCGTGCAGATTGCTCACCACATACGCGATGAGTGAACCGAGGGCGATACGCGGCATCAGACCAAAAATCTGTGCCAGCGAAGCCTGGGAAAGGTCCGAGGAAGCAGGCTCAAAAAAGAGTGCCACTTGCATGAGAATGGTCATCGTGAGCAAACTGAAAAAACCGATGGCCACCGCTTTTGCAGACTCTTTCTTCCCATAACACTCACTGAGGATGTCTGTTGCCAGAAATCCGGTGGCGTAGACGATGTTTCCCAGCGTAGCTTCCAAACCGAAGAGCATGACATTTTTGGTGACCTGGATGTTGGCGACGATGACACTGATGGGGACCCAGATATAGAGACCCAGCTTTCCCCATTTGCGGAATGCAATCATGATAAGGACGAAATTACACAACAACATCACAAACCAGTAAAGTTCATTCATTCTACTACTCTTCCTTCTCTACCTTCACAATCGATAGGTGGGAGGCGTCGATGGCAAAACACTTGAGAACAGCTTCGACATGCTCATCCCTGACCGAGGCAAGGATGTTGCATGACGTTTCATCAAGGGCTTTGCGAAACGAAGGGGCCAATCCACCTCCTTGCAGTTCCAGCTTCCCAATTTCATCAAAGACGATAAGCTCTGTTGTCGCCATCGATTGCTCGATCAGGGCATTGGCCCAAGCAAAAACATCAGAGCTGATACTGAATCGTCCTATACGTTCTGTTCCCAGATTCATCTGCGAACTAAGGGCAAGCCTACTCTCCGTACTGGACAGGTCCTTGAGTCTATACCAAGTTTTTTCAGGATTTGCAAGAGCAATCACTCCACTGACTTTCAGACCGGCATGCTGTGCTTGCTCGATCAACTGCTTCAGGCGGGTAGTCTTTCCTCCATCACGGGCGGCAACCACGAATGTCAGCCTAGTTTGCACTCAAAAAGCCCTGCAGAACATCGAAGGCTTTCATCGAGTCCTCTCGCTTGATGACAAACGTAAGTTCATTCATGGTGGAGACTATTTCGATGACATTGATCTGTTCCCATGCAAGGTGACGGACCGCTTCATACACGATACCCGGAGTTTGGAGGAAATCACCGGTGAAAACAAGGGAAAGGGCCACCAGGTCATCCATCTTATTGAGCACTTCCTCATCCTTTGCAAGCTCATTGACCAGACTGCGATACTTCTCGCTTACGGCCAAGGAAACCTCATGACTGCCCAAGGTTATGTTCAAGAAATCACCCTTCTCGGTGGAAATCTGGCCATACAGGACGCCAAGCTTGCTGATGAAGCTGTCCCTGCGTACAAGGTTGAGGTCGAAAATATTGGTCTTCATGACAATGCCGTACTCGACATTACCCACGTTCTTTTTTTGGCTTCCCTTGCGCAATTCCTCAGCATAGCGTCGCAATGCCATTACAATGGCGCTGGATTTGACTTCCTTGCCGTATGCTTTCTGAACCTCGCCTTGAATCGAGGATGCGTAATTACTGAAGGAGAGAATTCCATTGATCAGCATCTCATGGATAAAAGGTGATCTATCCACAATCCGTTTTACACAACTACTCACTGAATCAGCCATAGAGCCTCCGTTATGTTATTATTATCACAAGTGGTAATAATTTACAACAAATTTACCTTGAATACTGAGGAATTTATACAGTGAAAACTATACATGCTACATTCACGAATATCCATATTTAGCGTAAATCTTCTCTTCTAGCAACCACAATGGTATCATTGTGACACCATTTGGTACTATTTAGTTGAGAACACCCCAGCCAGTGTGTATACTATCTGCTTGAGGAGGAACTTGCATGAGATGTCCCCACTGCTCACAGATGGATGACAAGGTCTTGGAATCAAGGCAAAATTCCAGCGGCTCAACAATCAGACGAAGAAGGGAATGCAATTCCTGCGGCTATCGATTTACCAGTTATGAACGCATCGAGGACAAGCCGCTTATGGTCATCAAGCGTGACGGACGGCGAGAACCTTTTGATTTGAACAAACTCGGGAGGGGAATTCGATCCTGCACCGAGAAATTAAAAATCAGCGAGAACCAAATCGATACACTCTTGCAGAGCATTGAGGATGCCATCATGCTCAAGGTGGGAAGCAAACGTGAAATTGCCTCGTCCGATATCGGCGATGAGGCTTTGAAACAGTTGAGGGAAGTGGATTTGGTTGCGTATGTACGGTTTGCCGCTGTCTATAAGGCTTTCAACGACCTCGGCCAATTCATTGCGGAAATCCAAAAATTAGGAAAGGAACTCGGCTAACGTGCATCGAACCATTTGCCGGTGAGTGAATGTTCGATGCTGTCGTTTAAGTGTTCCGGTTTGAGAATCTCATTGGCGCAATCCAGGCAGAAGGTATCGCTCATTCCTCCGATGTAATCGAAAATCAAGCGATCAAGGTTGCCATCCTTTTGCAGATAGGCCTCCTTCATGTCCATGAGATGCTGATAAAAGCCCATGGCAAGCATATTCTTTTCCTGCACATAGAGCTCTTCCTTGAATCCATAGGATGAGACAAGGAATTCCAAATAGTCAAGAATGAGCGTGAACAAACGGGTGAAGTACCGCTCGTACCCCTCCAGCATAGGACTCTTGTAGATGCGCTCATAGTTGAAGGCAATCATTTTTTCAATAGAAGGAAACAGCTCGTCACTGAAACTGATGCCTTGCTCACCGCCAGAGTGTTCTATTACATCGACAACCAAGGTATCGATAATCTGTGCGTTGCGGTTTCCCAGCTTTTTCTCGACATCCGAAGGAAGCTCTTTCTTGGAAATAAGACCGAGGCGGCAAGCATCCTCAAAATCACGGCCAAGGTATGCGATGGTATCGCACAGGCGCACTACAGCGGCTTCATAGGTTGCAGGCAACAACCCTTTGCGTTCGGTTACTGCATCCAAGTCCCTGATGGCGAAGGTGGGTTTGATGGACTGCACCAATCGCTCACCATTGTGACAGACAATCCCATCCCTGACCGCATAGGTAAGATTGAGGCCTTTGCCTTGATTGGAGAGAAAATCCACCACCCGAAGGCTGTTCAGCTCATGTTCGAACGGGCCGAACCCCGCCATTTGCATTTTTGAGGAAAGAATTTTTTCACCGGTATGGCCGAAAGGGGTGTGCCCGAGGTCATGGCCCATGCCGATCGCCCACGCCAGTTCAGAATCCAGACCGAGGCCGCGGCAGATGGAGGAGGCAATCGAGGCCACATGCAGGCAATGCTCCATACGGGTGCAGATATGATCGTTGCTTGGGGCGAAAAATACTTGGGTCTTATGCTTCAGCCTTCGGAAGGCCGAGGAGTGGATGATGGCTGTGGTATCGCGGTAATAGGGGCCGCGTACATCTTCCTGCTTGTCGGTCTTTCGCTTTTTCAGCAACTGCTCGGAGATCTGATTCTGCAATTCCATTGTTATTCCCCAAATTGTTAGCCTATGGTATCATAGGAAAAGACTCTTTGGATAGCGGAGGTTCCATGGTTGAAATGTATGCTCTTCCCCTGGTTTGCCTGCTCTTGAACTTTCTTGCCTTCGCCGCTTGCCTGCGTTTCCTGTTTTCACGGCAAGGCTTGTATTGGATTGTCCCGCTACTTTTAACGCTTTTCATCCTTTGGCCCAATTCGCTGAACCTCTACCGGGTTGCCAGCAACCCTGCATCGGTAACGCTTCCCTACACCTATTTGGATTTGCAGCCACTGCTGCTCTCCCTCTTTTGGTATGCAATGATCGTAACGTTCCACTTCGCCCTGAAAAAGACCGTACGAATCAATCACTATGAGGAACAGGTTCGGAAGAATCTCTATGAAGCCCGCTATCAGATGGCAGTCGACACGCTGGTTCACCAGCAAAAGGAACGGCGCAGGAAACATTTCTACACCAAACAAGCAGCAACCGTTCCGTCGACCGGTGCCTATGAAGAACAGTGGATTGAACTGTTCGACCAGCACTAAGCATGAAGGACCACCTATTTTTCTGCGGCATCAAGCATAGCGGGAAGTCCACACTCGGAGCCTTCTATGCAAGGGCCAACAATCTTGCGTGGGTTGACTTGGATGACCTGATCCTGAAGGCCATTGCCCCCTGGACTTCAGTGCGCGCTTATTACAAACAAGAAGGACAAATGGCATTCCAGGCGCAGGAAGTTGCTGCCCTTGAGACGTACCTTTGCTCCCATCACGAGCGGACGGTCATCAGCCTCGGGGGAGGAGCCTCGGATAACGAGGCATTGCTGAGCCTGGCAAAAAGCCGGGGCAGACTCATCTACCTCATGGTTGAGGAGGGAGTGCTATTCAGAAGGATTATCTCAGGTGGGATTCCTCCTTTTTTGGATGAATCCGATCCAAAGGCATCATTTCATGCCCTGTATGCAAGAAGACATGCAATCTATGGAAACATCTGTGATGTTTTGGTACAATTACCAAATTATCCCGATATCCGCGATACGGCAAGCTTCCTTGTCGAAACACTCAAGAGTGAGGTATGAAATGGGCCATAACAGCTTTGGGAATGCATTTACCGTCACTACCTTCGGCGAGTCTCACGGCCCTGCCCTCGGTGTCATCATCGATGGGGTGGAAAGTGGTTTCAAGATTGACAGGGAAGCGTTGCAGGCTCAGATGAACCGCCGTCGTCCCGGTGGCAACCCTACAGGGACAAAACGCAACGAGATCGATGAGCTCTCCATACTCTCCGGGGTGTACGAGGGATACACGACCGGCACCCCGATCGCCATGATTCTGTATAGTACCAACCAGAAGTCGACCGATTACGACCATCTCAAGGATGTCTTCAGACCCGGTCATGCTGATTGGACCTTTTTCAAGAAATATGGGATACGTGATATTCGCGGTGGCGGCAGATCCAGCGGCAGAGAGACCAGTGCAAGAGTAGCAGCCGGTGCCCTTGCCATGCAACTGCTTGCCAAACGAGGAATTTCCATACAAGCAGGAACCGTGCAAGTCGGGTCTGTGAAAACCGAGAATCGAAATTGGGATGAAGCCGACAATGTCATGAGCTGCCCCGACCGAGTGGCTGCAAAACAGATGATTGCTTTAGTCGAGCAAGTCCGTAGTGAGAATGACAGCATCGGCGGTATTATCGAATGCAGGGTCAACGGCGTACCGATAGGTCTGGGAGAGCCGGTCTTCGGCAAGCTGCAGGCATTGCTCAGCCATGCAGTCATGAGCATCGGGGCGGTGAAAGGGATCCAATTCGGTTCAGGCTTCGCTTGTGCTTCCATGCGCGGCAGCGAGTGCAACGACCAGAGGACCCAAGAGGGGTTTCTCTCCAATCATGCCGGGGGAATCCTCGGTGGCATATCAAGCGGGCAGGAAATTGTTTTCCAGGCTGCCATCAAGCCCACTTCCTCGATTTCGCGACCCCAGCTGACAGTAAATACAAACAACGAGACGACTACCTTGGTGGTAGAGGGCAGGCATGACCCCTGTATATGTTCCCGGGCGGTGGTGGTAGTCGAATCCATGGTGGCTATTACATTGCTTGACCTCTATTACACCGCATTTGGAAAAAACTGATGCAAGACACTCCTCTGATTGTACAAAGTGACAAGACGTTGCTTCTGGACGTCCACCATAACCAAAGTGAGGCCTGCCGTGCCGATCTGGTCCGATTCTGTGAATTGGTCAAGAGTCCGGAGCATATGCATACCTATGCACTCTCCCCTATTTCGCTGTGGAATGCAGCCTCCTCAGGTTTTCCGGTAGCCTCGGTCATCGATTGCCTGAATCGCTGGTCACGCTTCCCGGTACCTGAAAGCATTCTTTTCTATGTCAATGACATGGCCTCCAGGTGGGGCAAGGTCCGCCTTACCGAATATGAGGATCCACGGTATTATCAGCTGTTCGTGGAAAGCAAGCGAATCAAAACAGAGTTGATGCAACGCAAAGCCCTGTCAAAGATTCTGGTGGTCAAGGACGAGCACTCCTTCTTGCTGGAAACTTATTCCCGCGGAGAGGTTAAGCTTCAGCTGATTAAAATCGGGTATCCAGTGGATGACCAGGTTGTGCTCCAGAAAGGTCCGCCGGTACCGATAGCGCTACGGTCCGAAACGCTGGGTGGAAAACCCTTTGCGGTACGACCCTACCAACAAATGGCGGGCGATGCCTTGCTGGGAGATCTTGGACCGGGCTGCGGTTTCGGCACCATCGTTCTTCCCTGTGGATCGGGAAAAACCGTAGTCGGCATGCATATCATGCAACGCCTTTGCACCCGGGTCCTGGTGGTTACCACCAATGTGGCTGCCGTACACCAGTGGATGCAGGAAATCTTGGACAAGACCACCCTGACCATCGACCAAGTTGGCGAGTATACCGGTGCGCGCAAGGAACCTAAGGAAATAACAGTCTGCACGTATCAGGTGCTCACCTACCGACCGGACAAAGAGGGCCCTTTTCCGCACTTGGAGTTGCTTACCAAAGGCCAATGGGGCCTGATAATCTACGATGAAGTGCATATGCTTCCCGCTCCGGTCTTCAAGATTACTGCAGAGTTGCAGGCTGTCTACCGTGTTGGATTGACTGCCACCCTGATCAGGGAGGATGGCAGAGAAGACGAGGTTTTCAGTTTGGTCGGTCCCAAACGCTTTGATGTGCCTTGGATTGAATTGCAGCAGCAGGGCTTCATAGCCGAAGCCTACTGCCATGAAATTCGTCTCGACCTACCCCAAGAGCTGGAGATTCCGTATGCACTGGCAAATAAGCGGGAGAAATACCGCATGGCCAGCGAAAATCCCTTGAAGCTTGAAGTGGTAAAGGATCTGGTCAGTCGGCATCCGGACGATTTCATCCTGATCATCGGCCAGTACCTGGACCAGCTTGCGATGATCGCCGATGCGTTTGGATTACCCATCATCACCGGCAGCACCCCGAATGCAAAGCGGGAGGAACTCTATCGAGCCTTCAGGGACGGCGATTGCAGGATTCTGGTCGTCAGCAAGGTTGCCAACTTTGCCATAGACCTTCCTGATGCATCGGTTGCCATCCAGGTTTCCGGTACGTTCGGCAGCCGAAGTGAGGAAGCCCAGCGACTGGGGAGAATTCTCAGGCCGAAAAACCGTTCCAGTTTCTTTTATTCGGTAGTGACCCGTTACTCCAACGAAGAGGAATTTGCGGCAAACCGACAAAAATTCCTTGCCGAACAAGGCTACTCGTATGAGATAGAGGTATGGAAGAATTGACTGAACATGCACAACAGCAATTTTCGGCCTTACTGGGCCGGTACAGTGAAGACTCGTATTTCTACTTGGCTCGCAATTATTTGGGAATAGTAAGTACACCGTTCCACAAGCCTCAGCTGACAGCCAAACTCTGCCAGTTCTTCAGCCTTAAGGCGCATCAAGAGAAGATGCTCGAATTGCTCGATGAACTGGACTTGGTCATACTCAGCCTGCTTTCTGTCACCGGGCCCCTTGCCTCGGAAGTGGTCATGGATCTGCTCAAAGGCTCCTATAGTTATGGAACGATTCTCAGGCGGGTGGCAAACCTGCAGGAACGATTGATTTTGCTCACCGATGAGGGAAAGCTTGTTTTCAATCCCCTCCTTGAAGCAGAATTATCCAAACGTTGCAGCCTGAGGCCGTTATTTGGCAGCAATGAGATACTGAATGCAAATACGCCTTACTGTAGTACGGAGTTTCTGAGAGCCTATTTCTCACTCATAGCAAAAGAAGGGAAGATTGCGTTCCGTGAAGAGTACACCCGATTGTTCCCAAGTTTTGAAGCAGGACGTCTTGAACAGCTGTTCAACGCACTTGCCCACGTACTTTCACAACTGCTCATCATCACCGTCGACAAAAAAGTCACCATCGATTACACCAAGGCCCAGCAATTGCTGCAGTTGGATGATCATCAGCTTATATGCTTGCTGCTTGCCCTCCAATCGAGTTCCTTGAAGAAAGAGCATGCCCTTGCCTTCTGTTCGGACCTGCTGTCGTACCTTGAGGCATTGGCACAGGTCGATACACAATCCCTGAAACTTCTGATCCGCTCCCTTTCAATCAAGCATGGCATACCCTATGACGCAGAAATGCCGACCCATCTTTCCACTTGGGGTGTGATTACCCTGGACGGAGTCTGGAAGGTTGCCGATATTGAAGCGGCTCAACCTCCCAATCCACTGTTGATCGACAGCGACCAGACAATAAGCTACCTAGGAAGCCGAAACGCAAACGATATTCTCTACCGCTTCTGTTTCATCGAGGTACTCGACCGCCAGAAACGGTATCATCTGACCAAGGAGAGTTTTCTTTGTGCCCTGGATTCGGGACTTACCTTTACAGACATCGAGCAGTACCTGAAAGAGAACAGCAGTGCTGCAATGCATACCTTGCTGCTCAAGCAATTACGCATGGTGCATGAACGCTATCAAGCCATCAGCATCTATGATGGTCTTGTCCTGTGCTGTGATGAAAGAACGGCATATGTCGTACAGAATCTTCCCGCCCTTGCTGAGCATCGGTACCGAAACCTCAGTCCGACCATTTTTCTCATGCGCCGTGATACTGAAGAGAATTGGCGCCAAATACTTTCCGCTGCAGGACTGTTGGCAGGTTCCACCAAGTCGTATGAAAAAATTGAAGTGCTCAAGCGCCAGAACTCCCTCTCCCTCACTCTTTTGCTTGATGGCGCAACCCGATGCCACCCTTCGGCTACGGCCAAGGTGCAGAGTGAACTGCATGCAGTACACAACGATGATGAGCTAAGGCAGGCAATTGAGAATGCGCCGTTCACCGGTGCCCAGAAACAAGATTTGTTACACCGTTTTCAAGCCAAAATGATTCTCTCACCCAGCCAGATAGTTGCCCAGGTTATCAATACGGTGATCGAAGCCGGAGGCTTTGACTACCAAGGCAAGGTAAGTCTGGCCCGTCAGGCTGTCGGACGCAAGGATGTAGCTCTGCAATTGCAGCTCACCGACCAAGAGTTGGTTGTCCAAGCGCTCGAAGTAGCCTATACGGTCCAACGGGAAGCGCTCCTGAAGGTTGCGGTCATGCCCACGATGGAAGTGAAGATTCTGCCTATCAGCAAAATCTTCCTTATCCGCTTCGTGCGCTTTCATGTCTCCTGAATCAGATGTCTGCTTGAATCCAATGGGGGTAGTGGTAGCCGGTGAAGGCTTCGAACTGAAGCTTGCCCTGCTCCATCAACATCTGTGAGCCTCCGATGATGGTACACCCCGCTTCCATAGCCCGCTTGAGAAAAAGAGTCTCCTTGGGGTTGTATACCAACTCATAGGCAATTTCCTTCCCTGTGAAGTTGAAACTGGGAATGCATTCCTCATTGCCGAGGTTGCCCATGCCCACACTGGTTGTCTGCACAACCAACTCACAGTTGCCATTGTACAAGTGAGCATTCTCCAGTGTATCGAACGTGCTCATCGTTTCAGAGGCAAGCGTTCTGGCATGCTCCATGCTGCGATTGAGAATCGTAACCTTCACCCCGTGGTTGTGCAGTGCCCAGACTACGGCCCTTGCAGCCCCCCCGGCCCCGACGACCAGGGCGTTCTTGATTTCACCTTTGCCGAGTTGCTCGGAGATCGGGGCCAAGAAACCATAGTAATCGGTATTTGTACCCTTCCACATGTTCTGGATGCGAACAACGGTATTGCACGATCCGATTTGCTTCACTTCGCGGGTAATCCTGCCTAGGTACGGCTGGACGCTGCGCTTATGCGGAACGGTCACGGAGAAACCGTGAATCTGCAACATTTCGGCCAGCTTGAAGAAGGCACGCACCGAATCGACAAGGAAAGGTACATAGACAGCGTTGTACCGTATGGCCTCAAATCCTGGATTATGGATTTTTGGGCTTGCTGTATGATAGACGGGATTGCCTATGATGCCGAAAATGTGGGTTTTCTCATCCAGCTTGTCTGCACGATACAGTGTGCTCATAGTCTGGGCGCTCAGGTGGCCGGGGGCCGCCTGGCTGTCGGAGCAGAAGCTGAGAAAAGAGCCGCACTTCTTGTACAGTATGCGGGTGCAAATGCCATATTCACCCATTCCGATGACAATTTTCTCTTTGAGATTTGCAAGTTCCTGCTCAACCCTGAACAGCGTAATGACATCCATCATGCTTTTGGGAGTGACCGCCACCTTGGGAATGTCCCCTTTTGCGGCGAGCTTGCTGATGCGCCCAAAGATGTCGGCGGGAACGCACTCAAAGTTATGGTAGGAGCGGATGATTTTTATGTGCCGTTGTTTCAGGCTTTGCTCCAAGTCTACTTTCTGCTCGAACAGGGGATCCTTGAACTTCAAGTCTGTTTTCTTGACATCGTCTTCGATATCGACATAGGCGAAATCACCCTTTGCAGCTTCATACAGCAGTTGCAACCGCTGTTTTTCGCTCAAGGTACAGGATCCACCATCACTGCTGCGCCGCAAGGTAAGAATTACCGGCACATCGACGGTGGAAGGAAAGGAGGAGGCAATCTTCTGTTCATCCGGATGCAAATAGTCGAGTCGAAGCTCTGCAAGGGAGATCCATTTGCGGTTGCGTTCAACTAAAGCCCGGTTCTCCTCCAAGGTCGAGCCGGTAAGTGTAAGGCAAAGCACTGAAGACCTCCTGACTTGGGGTGGATTGTCACCGAATACACGCTTGTGTTAAGGTAATCATAACGTCATTTAACGGGCTTTTCAACTCCCGTTTGGAGAAAGGGGAACGAGTGTGGCAACCTTGCAGGTTCAACGGGTCCAATTAGCTTTTGCCGATAGGGATATTTTGTCGGAGATCTCCTTTACGTTGTCGGAAAAAAGCCGCAGTGCACTTGCCGGGGGCAATGGAAGCGGCAAGTCGACCCTGCTGAAGGTCATCAGCGGCCACATGAGTGCCGACGATTATGCATTCTCTGCTACTAAAGGGATGAGAATCAGCTACCTGCCGCAAAGCGACATCGTATTTGAGGACGGGACTGTCTATCAGGAAGTCGAGAAAGCCTATGCTCGGTTTGATGAAATGCTGGAAGAGCTGCATGTTCTGGAAACAAAGCTTGCATCCGTCAAAGAGGAAGCGAAAACCGAAACGCTGTTGCTTCGCCTGCATGAAATCCAGGAAGCATTGCTCAATGACGGGTACTACAGTAGGAAGGAACTCATCCAGCAAGTCCTGTTCGGCCTGGGGTTCTCAGCTCTGGATATGGATCGCCCGACCCGGGAGTTTTCCGGCGGATGGCAGATGCGTGTCGCCCTGGCAAAAATTCTGGTGGAAAATCCTACCATCATGTTGTTGGACGAACCGACCAACTATTTGGATATCGAAGCTCGTTACTGGTTGAAGAACTATCTGAAGGTTTTCGACGGCGGGGTGATGATAGTCAGCCACGACCAAGGATTTCTTGACGATACGGTCAATGAAGTGTATGAACTCTTCCAAGGCAAACTGCATCGCTATAGCGGCAACTACACCCAATATGTGAAACAAAGAGAGTTGGAAATCGCACAATTGGAAGCTGCGTTCAAGCTGCAGCAGGAGCAATTGGAGAAAACTGAGCAGTTCATCGAGAAGTTTCGGTATAAGGCCACCAAGAGCAAGCAAGTGCAAAGTCGCATAAAAATGCTTGAGAAACTCGATATGGTGGAAGTGCCATCCCATCTGAAACAGCTTTCCTTCAGCTTCCCCCCTGCCCCGCACAGCGGAAACGATGTACTTATTATTGAAAATCTTGTAAAGCGCTACCCCACCCTCGAAATTTTTTCGGACTTCTCGCTGTTGGTGAACAAAGGTGAGCGTTTGGCGGTGACGGGAAAGAATGGAGCAGGTAAATCCACACTGCTGCGAATCATAAGCGGTCAGGATGCAGAATTCAGCGGAACGGTTCGACTGGGCAGCAATGTCAGCGTAGGCTATTTTGCCCAGGATACGGAAAAGACCCTTACGCCCACAAATACCGTGCTCGAGGAAATCGCCAGCATTGCATCGACAGCGGACCTCCCCAAGCTGCGCAATTACCTCGGTTCGTTTCTGTTTGGCGGCGATGATGTATTCAAATCCGTTTCGGTACTCAGCGGCGGGGAGCGAAGCAGACTCGCCCTGCTCAAGATACTGATGCATCCGGTGAATCTGCTGGTGCTTGACGAACCTACCAACCATCTGGACATCAACGCAAAAGAGATGCTTCTCAAAGCTCTCAAGCAATACGATGGTACGATGATTTTTGTCAGCCACGATTCTTACTTCATCGAACATATCGCCACAAAAATTCTCTATCTGACTGAAGATAATCCTCCCGAGCTGTTCGATGGGGACTATGAGTACTTCATCTACAAGCTTGAACAGAAGGAAAAGGTTGAGGACCGCAAAAAAAAGGTGCCAACGAGTACCGTAGAACCGGCTGCAAAATCCGCTCTCTCCTACAAGGAAGCAAACCGAAAGAAGAATCGGCTTAGTACGTTGCGCAGGCAGTGCGATGAGCTCTTGAAAGCCCACGAATTGCTCTTGGAGAAAATCGAGCAGACTGAACAACTGATGGCGCTTGCGGAGAACTATAGCAATGCCGAAAAGATTACCGCCCTGGTCCAGAAAAAAGAGAACCTACATTTGGCTATGGAACAGGAAGAAGAGTCTTGGCTTTCGCTGACGATGGAAATAGAAGCATTGGAGGACGAACTTGCCTGAGTTGGCGTACCTGTTACCCAAGGTTATCCTTGCAAGCCAGTCGGTGGCACGCAGGGCTTTGCTGGAAGAGCTGGGAATTGAGGTGGTACCATACCCCACAAACAGCGATGAGACACAT
>Ga0172378_10000639_pt1 | contig 30972 bp, 29 predicted proteins | sample GrowelOW332metaG_FD_119755 | JGI IMG/M metagenome (GOLD analysis project Ga0172378, IMG submission 119755) | Groundwater microbial communities from an aquifer near a municipal landfill in Southern Ontario, Canada - Pumphouse #3_1 metaG | ecosystem: Environmental > Aquatic > Deep subsurface >...
CAACGGAGTTTTAGGCAATGTACGTCAGTGGCAGAATTTATTCTACGGCAAACGTTTTAGCCAGACAACACTTGACTTTGGGCCGGACTGGGTTAAACTGGCAGATGCCTATGGAATAAAAGCCTGCAAAGTTGATTCAGAGGAAAATTTCAAATCAGCGCTAGCGGAAGCATTTAAATCAGGAAAGCCTTATGTAATTGACGCAAAGGTTGATAAAGATGAAATGATTCTTCCAATGGTTCCAGGCGGCAAGCCAATAGACTGCCAGGTGATGGATTTATAATGACAGAAAAAAATACAGAGCTGGCTGACGGCATACATGAATCAGGTGAAGACTACTTGGAGGCAATACTCCGTCTTCAAAAGGAAAATGGCACCGCCCGATCAGTTGATGTCGCAAAAAAACTAAATGTCTCAAAGCCAAGCGTAAGCCGCGCAATGGGTGTTCTTGAGCAAAAAGGCTACGTCGCAACCGCAAAGGACGGCTCTCTTGTTTTTACAGGCAAAGGCAAAGAGGAAGCTGAGTCAATTTACAGCCGCCATGTTCTTCTAACAAAATTCCTTATGGAAATTACAGGCGTAAAGGAATCTGTTGCTGAAGAAAACGCGTGCAGAATTGAGCATGACATTGACCCTGAAGTTACAAAGGGAATTAAAAAGTGGATGGCAAAAAACTCTGATTCTTAAGGGAGCCTCTAAAAACTGCAGCTTTTAGAGATGCCCTTAATTGTGAATTGCAGAAACTATTGTTACTAGAAGATTACTTTCTTGGGCCCCGCAGTGTACGGTTGGAAAAAACAAACACTGCCAATTCTTAATTCATAATTTACAATTACCAATTGTTTCACAACTTCTCATAACAAAATAAATTCGCTATACTGTTGAACATCATGGCAACAAAAATAAACAAGAAAAATTCAGCAAATTCAAAAACACATAGCGCAATTACAAATGACAACCACAAGGCTTTGTGGAGCGGACGTTTTGCAGAGGGTCCTGACGCTCAGGCTGTGGAATTTGAAACATCAATACATGTTGACGAACGAATGGCGCTTGATGACATTCACGGCTCAATTGCGCATGCCACAATGTTGGGCGAGCAAAAGATAATCTCAAAAAAAGAAGCTGGCCAAATTGTAAAAGGATTGAAATCAATAGAGTCAGATTTAGTTTCTGGTAAGCTTTCTATTGACTACAGCGCGGAAGACATACATTCATTTATAGAAGCGACACTTACAGACAGAATAGGCGAGGCAGGAAAAAAAGTCCACACAGGTAGAAGCCGCAACGACCAGATTGCCTTGGACGAACGACTTTACTTGCGCCGTGTGATTCCAACATTGCAAAAAGAAATCCTAACTTTAATAAACACACTTGCAGACATTGCGTCTAAAAATACATCATCGCTTTTAACAGGCTACACACACATGCAGCACGCACAGCCTGTAACTTTGGCACAGCACTTATGCGCTTGGTCGTTTATGCTCACTCGTGATTTTGACAGGTTGAATGACAGTCTAAAAAGAATAAGCAAGTCTCCTTTAGGAAGCGGCGCTCTTGCGGGCAGCGGACTTCCGTTAGACAGAAAATCAGTTGCGGAAAAACTAGGCTTTGAAGGAGTAACAGAAAATTCTTTGGACAGCGTTTCAGACAGGGACTACTGCATTGAATTTTCATCAGACTTTGCATTGCTCCAGTCGCACTTGAGCCGAATGTGCGAAGAAGTTGTCTTATGGTCAACTGCAGAATTTGGCTTTGTAGATTTAAGCGAACGCTGGTCAACAGGAAGCTCCATAATGCCGCAGAAGAAAAACCCTGACTTTGCAGAGCTTATTCGTGGAAGAACAGGCAGAGTCTATGGCGACTTGATTTCTCTTTTGGTAATGGTAAAAGGTCTTCCTTTGGCATACGACAGGGACTTGCAGGAAGACAAGCAGTCTTTATTTGAAGCGTATGACATTTGTCTTTCTTGTGTAAAAGTTTTTACAATGATGATAGCGTCCGCAAAATGGAACAAAGAAAAAATGGCTGCAAGCTGTGAAGGCGGTTTTGCAAACGCTACAGATGTAGCAGATTATTTAGTAAGAAAAGGAATGGCTTTTAGAACAGCGCATGGTGTCGCCGCAAAAGCTGTACGCATGGCAATAGAAGCAGGGCTTTCTAAAATTGAAGACCTTAGCATTGAAGAGCTAAAGGAATGCTCCCCTTTAATTGAAGAGGATATTTATGAAAAAATAACACCTGAGGCTTGCGTGGAAGCAAGAAAGACTGTTGGTGGCCCTTCGCCATTGTGTGTAAAAAAACAAATTGAATTGCTAAGAAAATTTTATAAGCAGAATATTGTGCTAATCAAATAAAATGTAGGAAGTGTTTTTTATGAATTTATCAGCTGATGCTAATAAAAAGCTAGATCTTTCTCCTGTTGATTATGATTCACTTGAAAATGAGTTGTATCAAATGGAAAATGAAACTGATATTTTTAGACGTGTATCTTATTGGCTTACTAAAAAATTAAATTGTTCATTTGTTTTATTTTATGTCAACCGTGGAAAATCTATGCGCGACAGGGTTAAATACTACGGTGAAAAAGTTCACTCAATGGATAAAATAGGAACTGTAGTTGATGAAAGAATAAAAAATGCTCCAGATAAAAAAAGTGTTTATGTTCATCCAAGCGGCGCAATTTCTATTTCTATAAAATATACAAATGCTCTTTTTGGCTACATATTTATTGGTCCTAAAACAGATGGACGGAGCTACACTTATGAAGAACAAAAAATTCTTCGTCCTGTAGATAGAATTGTAAGCCATGCTCTTTTAGTTTTGGATGTTGTTAATTCAAGAAAGCAAAAAGACAGGTTGCGCTATGCGTTCAGCCGTTATGTTTCTCCAGAAGTTGTAAACAACATTATGATAAGCCAGGACACAATTCATCCGGGCGGAAACAAACAAATTCTCACTGTAATCTTCACAGACTTGGAAAAATTCACTCAGTTAAGCGAAGGCATGGAGCCAAAGAAGCTCTTGTTAGTTTTGAATATGTATTTGAACGAAATGTCGCAGGTTATTTTATCTTTGGGTGGCACAATTGATAAATACGAAGGAGATGCGATAATGGCATTCTTTGGAGCGCCTAGAAATTTTCAAGACCATGCTGTTAGGTGTTGCCTTTCCGCATTAAGAATGAAGAAGATGGAAAGTGTTTTAAATGAGCAGCTTGCACGCGAAAAACTAGTAAGCCGCCCTCTGTTCACAAGAATAGGAATCAATACTGGAGAAATGATTGTAGGCAATGTAGGAAGTATGCAGCGCCTTGATTACACTGTAATTGGAAACAATGTAAATATTGCCGCTAGAATAGAAACAGCTAACAAAGAATATGGCACTTCAATTCTTATTAGCGAAGCAACTTACAACTTTGTAAAAGATTATTTTATTTGCAGAAAAGTGGCGGATGCACATTTGAAAGGTGTAAGCGAGCCAGTTACAGTTTATGAATTAATGGATGTAAATTCTAGAACAATTCCAAACTACAGTAATTACACAGAAGTAAATGTTGATGATGTTGAGGAAGTAGATGAGTCAGACTAAGATGAAAAATAAAATTGACTGGGTGTTGTTATAAACGGCTCAATTCAATATAGTTTCTTAATAGGAGTAAATTATGAAAAAACTAGAAAAAATTATGATTGCAGTTGCAGTGGTTGCAGCTCTTTCTTTTACAGGCTGCTCAAAAAAATCAGCTGTAAAAACAGAAGCAAATGCTGACACATCATTGTCAGACTTGCAGGCAAAAGGAAAGTTGATTCTAGGACTTGATGACGCGTTCCCGCCATTAGGCTTCCGTGATGAAAACAACAACATTGTTGGATATGATATTGACCTTGCTTCTGAAGTTGCAAAACGTCTTGGAGTAACATTGGAATGTCAGCCAATAGACTGGTCTGCAAAAGAACAGGAACTTTCAACTGGAAAAATTGACTGCATTTGGAACGGCTTTACTATGACTCCAGAAAGAAAGGACGCAATGTCATTCACAAAAGCTTATCTTGACAATGCGCAGGTTGTAGTTGTTCGCGCAGACAGTGGAATTACAACTCTTGCAGATATGAAAGGAAAAATTGTTGGAGTTCAGGCTGGCTCTTCTGCACAGGACGCAATTGAAGCTTCTACAGACTTCAAAGCAGGACTTAAAGAAATTGTTGAATTCAAAGACAATGTTACTGCATTGAATGATTTGGAAATAAACAGAGTTGACGGTGTTGTAATGGATCAGGTTGTTGCTAACTACACAATTACACAGTCAGGAAAGCCTTATGTTGTAATTGCAGAAGGTCTTTCTACAGAAGAGTATGGTGTTGCATTTAAGAAGGGCAACATTGCGCTTCGTGATAAAGTTCAGGCGACACTTGAAGAAATGCAGGCTGACGGCACAGTTACTTCAATTTCAAACAAGTGGTTTGGAACTGACTTATCTGTCATTGGCAAGTAAAATATGAAGAAAAATACCTCCGTGTATTTTTCTTCATTGCAAGAATTATCTAAAGCAGCAAAAATGCAAGTGGGTAATTTGAAAATAGAAAATACATCCTTGTATTTTCTATTTTCGGCATGATTTGTCTATGGAGCTAAATGCAAGTGGCAAATCATGCAATAATTAGAGCGCACGTCCTGTGCTTACTTGGTACAAGTCAGTTTTTGAAACTATTTTAAAAGGTTATTTAAATGCAACTAATTTTATTACTACAAACGAATTCTTTTTTTTCATCAATCGTAAATTACTTTGATAAAATAAAGTTTGGAAAGTTATTCATAGCAATGCTAAAAAGCACTGGTGTAAGCATAGAAGTTTTTTTTCTAACACTTCTTTTTTCAATTCCACTGGCGCTGATAATAATGTTCGGACGTATTTCAAAAATAAAAATTCTTTCTAAAATTACAAATATCTTTATGCTGATAATTAGAGGCACGCCTTTAATGCTGCAGCTTATATTTGTTTATTTTGCGCCGGCACTAGTTTTCAAGCACGGGCTAGATAGATTCACTTCAGCAATAGTTGCCATGGTAATAAATTACGCTGCTTATTTTGCGGAAATTTACAGGGGCGGGTTGCAGTCAATTCCTGTAGGGCAGTACGAAGCTTCAAAAGTCTTAGGCTTTACAAAAAACGAAACTTTTTTCAGAATTGTTCTTCCTCAGGTTGTAAAAAGAATAATTCCAGCAATGGGCAATGAAGTAATAACTTTGGTAAAAGACACGGCTCTTGTTCAAGTTTTAGGAGTCGCAGAGTTGTTCCATGTAGCTCAAACACAAAGCGGCCGTCTTGTAAGCGTAATGCCTCTTTTTATAGCGGGCGTTTTCTATTTTATAATGAACTGGGCAGTTTCAAAATCATTTGATGTTATGGAGAAAAAACTTGACTACTACAAATAAATCTAAATCAGAAAAAACTATTTCTTCTAAAGAAAAATCAAATATAATTCAACCTGCAGCAGAAATAATAACTGTAAAAAATTTAAACAAATTCTTTGGAAAGCTTGAAGTAATCCACGACATTTCTTTTACAGTTCACAAAGGTGATGTTCTTGGCATAATTGGACCAAGCGGCAGTGGAAAGTCAACATTGCTGCGCTGCATATGCCAGCTTGAAAAAGTAAGCGGCGGCTCGATTTCTATTTGCGGACAGAACATGGTTACAGACGGTGTTTACGCGGACAAAGAAACCTTAAGTAAAATAGGCCTTCATGTAGGCTTAGTTTTTCAAAACTTCAACTTGTTCCCACACTTTTCTGTATTAAAAAACATAACTGAAGCGCAGACCGTAGTGCTAAAGAAAACTCCAGAAGAAGCGGAAAACAACGCAATGGAGCTTTTAAAAAAGATGAACTTAGAGTCAAAGGCAAACTCATATCCTTTTGAGCTTTCTGGCGGACAGCAGCAGCGTGTAAGCATAGCAAGAGCTTTGGCATTAACACCAGATGTGCTTTTCTTTGACGAGCCAACAAGTGCGCTAGACCCGGAGCTTACAGGAGAAATTCTTTCTGTAATAAGGGATCTTGCCTCTGAAAAAATGACAATGGTTGTTGTTACACATGAAATGTCATTTGCACGGGACACAAGCGACCATGTAATTTTCATGGACGGCGGCGTAATAGTGGAGCAGGGCGACCCTAAAGACGTAATAAACAATCCTAAGGCGGAAAGAACAAAGTCATTCTTAAAGCGGTTCAACGAAAACTAAAATTTTTATTTACGCTTTGATATAGAATATCTTGGCATCTCTAAAAACTCACTTTCGTAATTTTTCAGAGAAGTCTGTGAGTTTTATGTCGCTGTAATAGCGCGTCTTAGAAAATCGCATTTTCAAAGTTGCCTCTAAAAGCTTAAGTTTGTAGAGTCTCCCATATGTGATATAATATTATTTATGTCGCAAAAGAAAACAACGTTTATAAAATTTGTCATAAGGAAATTCAAAGATATTTCTTTGTTTAAAAAAATTCTTATTGCATACTTTCTAATTGGAATTGTTTCTGTGGTAATAACATTTGTTGTTTATCAAATAAATTCAAGACAGTTTGTAAAAAATGAAATAATTTCTATCTCAGAAAGAAATACAAATCTTGTTTCAAATTCAATTTCCTCTAGACTTGAGACAGCAGATGATCTTTCTAAACTTATTTTATCTAACTCTTATATTCAAGATTCCTTAAAAAATAAAAAAACATTTGCGTCTGTTCAAACTATTCAAAATCTTAAAAAAATAATTACAACTTTTATGACAATGCAGCCTGATGTTTGTGCAATTTATCTTTTCAACATGAATGATGAATATGCAGGATGTGATACATATAGATATTTCCCGTTCAGCTTTAAAAAAGTTTCAGAAGCTTCTTGGTATGATTCCACAATGAAAAAGGAAGGTTACTATCAATTTTCAATAAACGCAGGTGAAAAATATTCATTGAATGACAATACAAATGAAATAACAATTACTCGTTGTATTTATGATTTAAATACGCAAACAGATCTTCTTGGAATATTAGTTTTAAATTTGGAAGAAAATTTATTTAAGGGCAGCTTTAACACAGATATAGATGTCTCTGATGTCTACATAACTGTAACAGACAATACAGGCGCTTCGCTTATTCGCAACTACAAAGGTTTTAATAATGCAAATTTAAATTATATAAAAGATGAAACTTCGACTTACATAGATAAAAAAAACAAAGTAATTTACACATCTTCGTCTATTCCAAACACAGACTGGTTTGTTGCTCAGTCAACTTCATACGCAAAAGACGTATCAAATATTTTTCAAGAAAGTGTCTTGTTCTGGTTCCTAATGACAATAATAATTTTACTTCTTATTTCCATAACATTTGTAATGAACAGGATTATTGCAAAGCCAATACATCAGCTTACCGAAGCAATGAATTCTAGAACAAGAAATATGTTTGAGCCTCTTTTAGATGACGGAAGAAAAGATGAACTTGGAATGTTAAGACGAACATACAACTCTATGATAAAAAGAATTCAGGAGGAGGAAAAAAGAAAAAGAAATGCAGAGCTTTATGCTCTTCAAATGCAGGTAAAACCTCATTTCCTATACAATACAATTGATACAGCTCGCTCACTTGTTTTATCTGATAAAAAAGAAGAGGCCAATAAAATGCTGCTTTCTTTTGGACAGTTCTACAGAGACAGCATATGTGGAAATGCAGAAGTTATTCCCCTAAGAAATGAAATTGACATGATAAGAAATTACTTAATCATACAGAAAATTCGGTATGGCAATTTATTTGAAACAGTTTATGATGTTGATGAATCTCTTCTTGATTTTCCTGTGCTTAGATTGATTTTACAACCGCTTGTTGAAAATGCGCTTTATCATGGAATAAGAGATTCCGGCCATAGTGGAGTAATTACTGTCTCTGTTTGCAAGAACAGCTCTCATTCAATTTGCATTTCAATTACAGACAATGGCTCTGGTATGGAAAGTGAATTTGTTAAAAAATTGCTTTTAAAAAGAGAGACGTTCTCTCAAAAAGAAGGAATTGGCTTATACGGAACAATTGACCGCCTAAGACTTTTTTACCATTCTGATGATATTGTAGAAATTAAAAGCACAAAAAATTTTGGAACAAGTATCAAAATAATTATTCCGGAGTAAATTAAAATGACAAAACGTTTTACAATGATGATTATTGATGATGAAGAAAATGTTCGCAACTTGATTAAAAAATGCATTGACTGGGACAAGCTTGGAATAAATATTGCTTACGAATCTGGAACTGCGGAAAATGCTCTTGAAATATTAAAGAAAAATCCATCGCCTTCTATTATTTGTGTTGACATCTGTATACCTGTTGTAAATGGAATTGAATTCATTTCTGAAATTAAAAAACAAAATATTAAATCAGAAGTTGTTGTAATAAGCGGGTATGGTGATTTTAAATACGCCCAACAATGCATTAGGCTTGGAGTCTCTGACTACATACTAAAACCAATAAATGATGAAACTCTTTTTAACTCTATGAAAAAAATCTGCGAAAGATTGGACTCTAAAAAATTAAATACGTCTGTTGAAGTTGAAAATAAAGTAGTGGCGACACCTGTTTTCCATAACAAATCAATTGAGGAAATTAAAGAATATACTCAAAAAAATTTTAGTGACAATAATATTTCCTTGCAACTTTTGGCGGACAAGTTTTATCTTAACGCAGCATATATATGCAGGGCTTTTAAAAAGGAAACTGGTGAAAAATGGAACGACTTTCTAAATAAGTTAAGAATGGAAAAAGCAATAGAACTTTTAAAGACAACAAATATGTTAAGCTATGAAATATCAAATCAAGTAGGATTCACAGACGCTAAATACTTTAGCCTTTGCTTCAAGCAATACACAGGTAAAAAATTTACGAAATATAGACAAGAAATTGGATTTACGAAATGAAATTCTCGACTGATAATTTGGAATATGAATTGTAAGAAATTCACTTTTCATTTAGGAGGTTTTTTATGAAAAGATTTGTAAAAGTTTGCGGAATAATTTTCGCTTCTCTAATTTTATTTGGTGGTGCTGCCATAGCAAAAGAAAAAAAAGCTAAACAGACAACACTAAAAGTTTGGTCTATTTGGTCTGCGGATTCAGAAAGCAACAAGGCTCCTTTCTTAAAAACTATTGAAGAGTATAAGAAATCACATCCAGAAGTAAAGATTGAGCTAACAATGACTGAGGCCGAAGCATATAAGACAAAAATCAGAACAGCCGTTGCTGCTAACGACGCTCCTGATGTTTTCTATTATAACGCTGGTGGAATTCTAAAGTCTTTTGTTGATGCAAAAAAAGTTCTTCCAATAAGCGATTACATGTCAAAAGAGAACATGTCAAGAATTGTAGATGGAACTCTTTCAAATATGACATTCAACGGTAAGGTTTATCAATTGCCATATACATTGGCTTGCTCTGTTATGTTTGTGAATACAGAGTTGTTTGACAAATACAATGTAAAAATTCCAGAGACATGGAATGAGCTATTAAAAGCAGTTAAAACATTTAAAGATGCTGGCATTACTCCAATGGCGTTAGGCGGAAAAGACCGCTGGACAACTTGCATGTACACAGATTTAATTATGTTGCGTGCTGCAGGATATGACGAATGTGACAAAGCTTTCTACAAAAAAACTGGAGCAAATTTTCAGTCAGCAGGAATGAAGCTTGCCGCTGAAAAATTTGAAGAGCTAATAAAAGCAGGCGCATTTCCTAAAGACACAATTGCAATTACACGCGACGAGTCAGAAGTGCCATTCTACGCAGGAAGAATTCCAATGTATGTTAACGGAAACTGGACAGCCGCAAACTGCCAGGCCGCAAGTTCTGCTGTTAAAGGAAAAATAAAGGCAGTGCGCTTTCCAACAATTGAAGGTGGAAAAGGAAACATTAATGACTTCATGGGTGGAGCCGCAGAAGGTTTCTGTGTAAGCTCCAAGACAAAACAAAAAGAAAAAGCAGTGGAGCTTTGCGCATATCTCGCAGAAAACCACTCAAGAAACGCATATATGGCTGGTGCTGGTATGCCTACATGGAAGATGAATGTTGACGACAGCAAAATTGACCCTCTAATCAAATCAATTGTAGACCTTACTTCAAAAGCGTCAAACTTCCTTCTTTGGGGAAACACAGCGCTTGAAGGAAATGACTCAGAGACTATGATGGACATAGTTTCTGAAATGCTTGCAGGCGATATTACTTCTACTCAGTTCTGCTCAAAATTCCAAGAGATTTTAAAATAGTTTAAAAATAATTTTCTCCTTTGGCCCGTTTTCTTAAAAAAAGGGAGCGGGCTTTTTTTATAACGAGGATTTTCTATGGACAAAATATTTTCAAATAAAAAAGCGGTATGTGTTTTTATTCTTCCTGCATTAATACTTTTCATAGCGATTGTCTTTATTCCAGTTTTCATGTCTGGTTACTACAGCCTTTTGGACTGGGACGGAATTGGCAAAGGAAAATTCATAGGACTGCAGAATTATAAGGAATTGTTTTTTAGCAAGAACTCAAGCTTCTGGCCTGCCGCAAGAAATTCATTTTTATACGCTGCAGTATCTATTTTTATTCAGCTTCCGATTTCACTTCTTTTAGCATTGGTTTTAGCAAACGGAGTAAAGTTTGAAGGTTTTTACAGATGTGTTTTCTTTATACCAGTAATAATTTCAAGTGTTGTTATAGGACAGCTTTGGATGAAAATATACAACACAGACTACGGTCTTCTAAATACAATTCTAAGAAAAATGGGATTGGACAATTGCTGCAGAATGTGGCTTGGAGACAAGAATACAGTTCTGGGAGCAACATTCGTGCCTATGTTATGGCAGTACACTGGCTACCACATGCTCTTGATGTACGGAGCCATAAAAGGTATTTCTCCAGAAATATATGAAGCTGCAAAAATAGACGGCTCAGGCTCTGTTAAGACAGCGTTCAAAATCACAATCCCGTTAATAAGGCCAATGCTTAGGGTGTGCTTAACATTTTCGTTAATTGGATCGTTAAAAATATTCGATTTGGTATACGTTCTAACAAACGGAGGGCCTGCAGGCGCAAGCGAAGTTCCTGCGACTTTAATGTACAAGACAATTTTCCTACGGAACAGGTATGGCTTAGGAAGCGCAATGGCAGTTTTCATAGTGATTGAATGTCTTTTATTCACAGTGGCAATTCAAAAGATATTTCCAAAGGATGATGAATAGTTATGGAAAATAAAACCGCAAAAAAAATAACTCCCTCTAAAATAATAATTCAAATTATTCTACTAATTTGGGCAGTAATAAATTTATTTCCTATTTATTGGCTGGCGTCTTTTTCATTAAAAAACAACACAGAAATTTTTGGCGAAAATATAATAGGACTTCCTAGACATTGGATTTTTTCAAATTACAAGGCCGCTCTTGTTGGCGGAAAGGTTGGCCTTTATCTTATGAACAGTCTTCTTGTAACAGGAATAACAGTTGCACTTACATTGGTTTTTGGAATAACAGCCGCATACGCTTTGACAAGAATGAAGTGGAAAGGTCAAAAGGCAATAATGCTTCTTTTTCTAACAGGCCTAATGATTCCTATCCATTCAGCGCTTCTTCCGCTTTTTATAAGCATGAGCAAGCTTAGCCTCTTAAACACTTACCTTGCCTTGATTATTCCATACACAGCGTTTGGCTTCCCAATGGCCATAATGATTATCTCTGGCTTCATAACATCAATACCAAAAGAGCTGGAGGAGTCTGCCTGCATAGACGGAGCATCTATTTACCGAACAGTCTACAGTATTATTGTGCCAATGCTTTTGCCCGCAATAACTACAGTCGCAATCTTTACTTTTATACAGTACTGGAACGAGCTTCTTTTTGCGCAGGTGTTTATAAACAGTGAGAACCTAAAAACACTCACTGCCGGAATTCAAGCAATGTACGGTCAGTATCAGACGGACTGGGGCTCAATAGGTGCAGCCCTGATGATAGCAACTTTGCCAACACTTGCAATTTATTTATGCATGAGCGGGCAGGTGCAGAAGAGTTTCATAGTGGGCGCTGTCAAGGGATAAAATACTTTTGTGTAATTATGAAAGTAAAATTTCTATATTGCCATAAATTTCTAAGATTATTCAAAATTGCTCTAATTTCAGATGTTGCAAAGAAATAGCGCTGTTTAGAAAATCCCGCATTTGCTTACATTTATTGACTAAAATCCTTATTTAGTATAGATTTAGTGTTCACGCTAAATAATGTGGCGTAAAACGCATATAAGGTCTTGACCCAGTTCGTGAGAGACCTATGGAGGAACTAAAGTGGTAAAAATCAGACTTAAGAAGTTTGGTACTCAGAAACGTCCTTTCTACCGTATCGTAGTACAGGATTCAGCAAAGCCTCGTGATGGAACAACAGTTGAAGAAATTGGACAGTACAATCCAATCAATCCTGCTGACACACAGATTGTCTTCAATGAAGATCGTGCTAAGTACTGGCTCGGAGTTGGCGCACAGCCTACACCTATTGTAAAGAAAATCTTCAATACAAAAGGATTGGCGGTCAACGGAAAGAATCTTTCCAAATAATTTACAGAGGAGCGTAAGGGAATGGAAAAAGACCTGATTGAATACATTGCAAAATCATTGGTCGATGATCCCAGTGCAGTCTCTGTAACAGAAACCGAAGGTGAACGCGGTCCTGTTTTACAGTTGAGCGTTGCCCAGGGCGATATTGGTAAGGTTATCGGCAAATACGGTCGTATTGCTAAAGCTCTGCGCACGGTATTAAGTGCTTCTGCCTGCAAAGACGGAAAGCGTTACAGCTTGGAAATAATGGACTGATGACAGAGCATTTTGTAGTTGGAATTGTCCGCGGTTCTCACGGAATAACGGGCGAGTTTAAAGTGGAAAGCGCTTCCGGCGAGTATTCGCATTTTGCAAATATGGAAGAAGTGTCTTTAACAGACGGAACTGTTCAAAGAACATTTAAAGTTGAAAAAACTTCAATTGGCACAGGCTGTTTGTTTATGAAATTAGCGGGAATAAATTCACCTGAGGAAGCTGCAGTTTACAACAGGTGGCAGATCGTAGTTCCACGCGAAAACGCGCATCCTTTGCAGAAGGGCGAGTGGTATATTGAGGACCTAAAGGGCTGCTCAGTAATTGCATCAAAAGAGGCTTTAAAAGAAGCTAAAATTGATGAAGACGTAACGGCGGGTGGTACCGCACCGGCATCAGTTGAAAAAATTGTTGTTGGAACAGTCACAGACGTATTGGAAGGCGGATCAGGTTATCTCGTTGAGATTTCGCTGTCCGAGAGTTGCAGTGTTTTAGTAAAGGGTGTCAATGTTGATTCCGAAGGCAATGAGCATAAATATGATTTACGTGAAGGCCAGAAGGTTTATGTCCCGTTCAATAAAGAATTCTGGGGCGAAGTTGATGTCAAAAAAAGAACAATGCTTCTGATGCACCTCTGGATTCTGGAGTAACTCCATGAAATTTACAGTGCTGACCTTATTTCCCGAAATTCCGCGTGCTTTCTTTGAAAGTTCGATCATGGCAAAAGCGGTAGAGCGGGGAATTATTGCTTACGATTTGGTGAATATCAGAGATTTTGCTTTTGATAAACACCGCACTTGTGATGACGCTCCGTATGGCGGGGGAGCAGGACAGTTGTTGCTGCCTGAACCTCTAGGGCTTGCACTGGACAGTGTAAAGGCTTACAAAAAGCACGTTATTTACGTAACGCCAAGCGGTAAGACTTTCACACAGAAAAAGGCGCAGGAACTTAGTCAGAAAGAAGAAGTAGTTCTTATCTGCGGAAGGTACGAAGGTATTGACCAAAGGATAATTGATTCTTACGTTGACGAGGAAATCTCTATTGGAGATTATGTAATGTCTAGCGGCGAAGTTGCGGCCACAGTCATAATAGATTCAGTCTATAGGCTTGTTAAGGACGTGATTACAAAGGAATCTTTGGACGAAGAAAGCTTTACTGGCAATCTTTTGGAATATCCCCAGTACACAAGGCCAAGTGTGTACAAGGGCATGGAAGTGCCGCCTGTCTTAACAAACGGCAACCACGAGGAAATCCGAAAGTGGCGGCTTAGAAAGAGCCTGCAGAAGACGCTAATGAACAGACCTGATTTAATTTCAACAGCGCGCTTAACAGGAACCCTTACTACAGAAGCCGAAAAGATGATCGAAGAGCTTGCGGAGCATGTTGACCTAAAGCATGACAGCAAGAAACGCAGACGGTTGTTTCAAAAAACAGCAAAAGAGAATCCCACTGTAAAAACAGAAGATTCCACCGGCGGCATAATTCAGGAGAAAAAAGATGGACTTAATTAAAACCATTGAAGAAACACAGAAAAAGCCTGATGCAACACAGTTCAAAGCTGGAGATACTGTAAAAGTATTCTTCAAAATTGTTGAAGGCAAAACAGAACGTATTCAGATTTACGAAGGACTAGTTCTTTGTGTAAAAGGCTCTGGCGCTAAAAAGACTTTCACTGTTCGCAAGGAAAGCTACGGCGTTGGTGTAGAGCGTGTATTCCCTGTTAACAGCCCACGTGTTGTTAAAGTAGAAGTAGAACGCTCTGGCAAAGTACGCCGCTCAAAGATTTACTACGTTCGTGGAAAGGTTGGTAAGGGTGCTAAGATTAAGGAACTTATCAGCAGCAAGGTAGCAGCACAAGTTGCAGCACAGAACGCAGCAGCAGATGCAGCAGCAGAAGCAGAGGAAAAAGCTATTAAAGCAGAAGCCAAAGCAGAACGCGCTTTAGAAGCAGCTTCTGGAAAAGACAAGAAAAAGAAGTAAAATTCTTAAATGAGCAATAGTACTGTTCAGTACATAAAAACTCAAAATGCTGCCTCCGTGAATACACAGAACGTGTTACACGGAGGCAGTTCTGTTTATGTACGTGTTCTAAAAAACAATGGAAATGGAAATTACACAGTTTCTTTTGCAGGCAACAGGTTCAATGTAAAAAGCATGAAGCCTCTTTCTACAGGGCAGTCATTCAATGCTAAAATACAGGAAGGGCAGAATGGGAAAATACTTCTTGTGCCGTCTGAAAAATCAAATGTAGAGTCAATTCAAATACTAAAACAGTCGCAAGTTCTTATGGAAGATGGAAGTCCTGGCTCAGAGCTTTCTTCATATTTAATTGCGCAGGGGCTTGTTCCAAATGCCGCGACAGTTAGCATAATGAAGCTTCTTCAGCAGAGCGGCTTTAAAACTGATGTTAATCTTATGAGAAAAGCACAGGTTGCAGCTTCTAAATTTAAAGGAAATGAAAAACGTGCTGCGGAAGTTGCAATTCTTCTTCTTGAAGATGGAATAGAGCCTACAGAAGAAAACATTCAGAAAATTTTAAGCAAAGGCTATTTGTATTCGTCTGAAGAAAATGAAATGACTGATGGTAAAAACGGAAATGACAATCAGTCTGAAAATAAAAATGACAATCAGTCAAAAGAACAAAATAAACAAAATAATGAAAATAAAAAGTCAGAAGGTCAGTTTCAATATGAAAGCAACAAAAAAACTGATAAAAGCACAGAAAATCTTAACTTGCTAAGCAATTTATATGAAAACGCAGACTGTTGCAATAAAAAAGGCGGCCTGTTGACGTTAATAAATCAAATTGCAAGCAATGAAAATCATTGGATAATTCTTCCTTTCGAATGGAATAATAATGAAATAACTTGTAGTGGAGTAATTAGAGTTTTAATAAATATAAACAATAAAAATATTGAAAAAATCTTGATAAATTGTAAAACTTCAATGAAAAAATACTTTTTTGTGATATATTTTAATGGTAGCAAAGTGAAGGAAGTGCGGTTCTGTACATTACCGCCGCTTTTGCCCTCTGCGGAGTTTTCTTCTAATGATTCCGCTGTTAAAAAAGAGGAAATGCGGCTTGGAGAATTGTTTAGTTCCGGCATGAATTATGATGATTCTGTGACAGTTGCCTATTCCCCCACTGCTTTTATAGATGGTCTTTGCACAGATGGCACACCTCCTGCTTTTATTCAAGGAGCAGTTGATGAATAAAAAAGTAAAAACCGCTATTGCGCTTAAATATCCAGCCAATGCAGACGCTCCTTTCATTACAGCTAAAGAAAAAGGAGCACTTGCACAAAGAATGATTGAAATTGCAAGGGAAAACAATATTCCTCTTGTTGAGGATAAGGTTTTAACTAATGTGCTAACTGTTCAGGAAATTGGCAAATGTATTCCAGAGGAAACTTGGTCAACCGTAGCTAAAATATTTGCATATATACAAAAAGTGGAGAATGAAAATGCAGAAAGATTTTACAAAAATTAATATTGAGAACATAAAAGAAGGCATGAGGTTTACAGCGCCAGTTTTTTTTGAAGATGGAAAAAACATGTTCTTGGCAGAAGGAAAAACAATAAAGCCTTATCATTTGTCAGCAATTAAAAGATGGCAAATTCCCTATCTATTAACTTATGGACATGTTATTGGTGCAGGTGAAGATGCTTCTGTGCCAGAAGGATTGGAGGAGCTAGAGCCTCTTGAAGAATTGTAATCTTCATAATCAGAATAATATAAGCACAGAAAATGCCACAACTTGTCAAAAAGGCAAGTACGGCGAGCAAAAGGCTACAGACTTTCTTATCACAAAATTATACAAAATAATTGAAAGAAATTTCCGCACCCGCTACGGGGAAATAGACATAATTGCAGAAAATAAAGAAACACTTGTTTTTTTTGAAGTCAAATATCTTCCAAACGGCACTTTGGAAACATTGTCGCATGAACTTAATTCAGTAAAACAGCAAAAGATAATTAAAACCGCTAAATTATATCTCCAAAAACATCGAGAATATAGTAACAGGTACATTCAATTTGATGTGCTTGCTATAGATGTGCCGGGACTGGAGCCGGTTCATCATATAGAAAATGCTTTTTCGGAGTAAAATATGCCTTTGACAAAAACAAATGTCTCCACAATTCGTCAATCTGCTCAAACTGTTTCTTTGAATTCAGCGCGTGTTATTGAGCTGCAGAAAAAAATCCAGGATGAAAATTACATCAATAATGCAATAGACAGAATCGCTGTTGTAATAAGCCGTTGTCTTGTTGAGTCAAAAACTCTTACTGGTAATTCAGAAGATTTTCTAAATTGAAGATTGTTTAAAATAAAAAAGCGGCCGTAAGTTACAGCCGCCTATAGTGTTGCCAGGAACCAGAATCGAACTGGCACGGAATGTTAAGTTCCGAGGGATTTTAAGTCCCTTGTGTCTACCTATTCCACCATCCTGGCAAAATTATGTTTATAATATATAGAATTTCAAATACTTTTGCAACACCATAGAACTAACGAATTTGGCTATAAAGGTCAGAAATTTCGTTGCGCCAGTCAGAGTGTGCCTCTTTTGCTTCCCAGTCAATTATCTTTTTAATAGTGAAGTGCTTTGTGTCGTGAACGTTTGGAAAGTTGACAATGCCAAATCTTCCTTGACCAATGTAAGTGATTTTATCACCTTCAGAAAGTGGCTCCTCTTTTTTTAGAGCTTCTATGGCGCAGTCAAAATGAATTGGTGTTCCTGACCCTCTGTCTGCAATTGCTGAGGCCATGTCTGTTATAGGCTTGCCACATTTTGGGCAGATTGGCTGGTTTGTGTTCTTAAATGCGTTAATTGCGGCATCCTCAGATTTTATCTGCTCTTGAGATACCGCGTTTTTTTGAAGCCTTGCTTGTCTTGCTATATCGCGTGGAGAAGGTGTGCTGTTTTTCCAACTGCTTCCGTTGCTACTACCATTTCCATGTCTATGTGAATGTCTATCTCTATTCATGTTTTACATTGTATCGTAAAAAAAATACATTATCCAGTGGTATTTGATTTGCTTGACACAAAAATAATGTGTGAATTATAATCCGCGGCTATGTACAGCGACACTCATTTTCACTTTCCTTTAATTCAAGAAAGAATTGCGGAATTTAACGCAAGCGAATTTCTAATTTCATTAGTCAACAACAAATGTTTTTTTGCACAGGACATTGGCACAAAATGCGATGACTTGCAAAAAAGAATTTCTTATTTTAACAAAGCTTTGTATTCTCTAGATGAAAATCAGAAAGCTGATGTTAATAAGCTCATGCATTTTTCTGCAGGTATTTGGCCTTCACCAGAGGCAATAAAATGCCGTGTTGAACAAATGAATGTTTTGGAAGATGAAATAAAAAAAACAACAGTTGCAATAGGCGCAATAGGCGAGTGCGGCTTAGACCACCACTGGAACCCAAGCGGCGAAGACGGCAGAAGCGAAAGTGATTTTAATAAAGAAATGTTTACAGGTGAAAAAGAATTATTTTTAATGCAACTGAACCTTGCAAAAAAATTAAACAAGCCTGTTGTTGTCCACAGCAGGGACGCTTTTAAAGATACTTATGATTGTATAAGGGAAGCTTCGTATGACAAAGGTGTAATTCATTGCTATTCCTACGGCAAAGAAGAAGCAAAATATTTTTTAGACAGGGGCTGGTATATTTCATTCTGCGGAAATGTGACTTATGCAAAAAAGGCCAAGCTTGAAGATATGATAGAATTGCTGCGATACATTCCAAAAGAAAGGCTGCTTTTAGAGACGGACTCCCCTTATTTAGCGCCTGTTCCTTTCCGTGGCCTGCCAAACACGCCGCTTCTTATAGAAAATACGTATAAATTTGTAGCGGAAAACATAAACGTTAATATTAATGATTTGTGTATTTCTGTTGACAATAACTCTGCGTCCCTGTTTTTATAGCCTTTTTCTTATAAAGTACTATTTTCCGTAAATATCTATTAAAAAAAAATAAAAAATATGGTATAATAAAATCAGCTTTTTAATGTTAATTTTAAGAGTTTTCTTTAAAGTAGAAAGAGTTTTATATGAAAAAAAAAGATCATCTATTAATAATATTTTTATTTTTCTCTTCCGCTTTTGTTTTTGGAAAAACATTTGTTGATACATATAAAGTTACAAAGCTTACAGGCACATGGAATTTTTATTGGAATACACTTGTTACAATGCCAAGCCCAAATATTAAAAGCGAGCCTTGTAAAGTTCCTTCCACTTGGAAATATAATAAATATGGATACGGCACTTATTGCATATCATTAAACAACTTAGATCCTGACACAGTTTATTCATTTATGATGTATGAAAGTCCTGGAACTTCCGCAAATGCTTTTGTAAATGGAAAATTTATTTCAAAGTGTGGAACGGTTTCTACAACGAGAATAAAAGATTCCTGTTCAAAACCATGGATTGTTTCTTTTAAGCCTGACTCAAATGGCAATGTTTTTATTGCTATACAAGTTTCAAACTGGGTCTATAGAAAGGCAGGCCTTTGGAGCTCTGTGTATTTTGGCTCCTATGGAAACATAAGAAATCTTTACAACTGGAGGGTTGCTTTTTCTTCTATTGCAATTGGTGTACTGATTTTTCTTTTCATAGTCAACATAATCTTATTTTTGCTAAACCATCAGCAGAAGTCAAACCTTTACTTTGCGATTGTTTCGCTTATGATGATGGCACGAGTTTTCACATCTGAGTTCAGTGTAATAATGATTATTTTCCCAAATTTTTCTTACAATGTTGCAAGAAAGCTTGAATATCTGCTAGTGTGGGGCGGTCCTCCTTGCTATACATTCTTGCTTGCGTCTTTGTTCCCAGAATTGAATTTGCTAAAAGGCTTTAAGAAAATTATACCGCTTTCAATTTTGTTTATTGGCATAGTGGTAACATTCCTTCCTCTTTCAATAAGCTGCTATTTTGTTATGCCGTTTATAGCTATGGCTTTTTTGATGATTTTTACAATTTGCTTTTCATCAATTAAAAATTACAAATACTTGAATAATGAAAATAAAAGGCAGTTGAACTCTTTATTTATTATTCTAATTGTAATTTCTACATTTCTTCTTTTAAGCTGGATAATAACTGTTACAAACCAGTCATTTAAATTGAGCATTATACCAATTTTATTCATATTGTTTGCTGTAATGCAGTTTCTTGCAATGTCATATAATCAGAGCAAGCTTTTTCAGAATAGGATAGAACAGTCGAATGAATTAAAAAAACTTAATGCCTCTTATGCACGTTTTATTCCAAATGAATTCCTTAGCACTTTGCATAAAAAAAGTGTAACAGAAGTGAAGATTGGAGACCATGAGGAATTGAATATGACAATTCTTTTCATTGCAATAAAAAGTTCCGGTGAAATGGAAAAACAGTTTGATTCGATCTCTGCGTTCTCAAGTGAAGCTGTGCAAATAATTTCAGATAATCATGGCTACTTGAGTAAATTTATTAATAAAGGCATTATGGCTCTTTTTCCTAACAGCGCAATTGACGCAGTATTGTGCTCTTTGGAGTTGGATAAAATTTCGTCACATTTTGATATTGAAGGAATTTCTACAGGAATTCACTTTGGTAAAATGATTGTCGGAACAATTGGCGAAGAGAACCGCCTTGATGATACAGTTATTTCAGACACTGTTAACACCGCGTACAGAATTATGGAATATGCAAAAAGCTCAAATCTTCCTGTTGTGGTTTCCTTAGAAGTTGTTAAAAATTCGCTTAATAAAAATAAATCAATTAAGTATGAACGGATTGGAGAAATAGCTGTTAAGGGTAAAAAAGAACTTGTTGCTATGTACTCATGTCAATATTACAACGCAGCAGCAGAAGAAGAAGGAGCAAAAGATGAAAATAAATAAATCAGCTTTGTTTTTATTATTTTTAGTTTCACTTTTTTTTAACTCCTGCCATAAAATTGAAACAAATGAGACTCTAGGTGCAACAGATGAGCGGGCTGTTGTCAATATTTCAAATCCAGAATTTATGGAAACAAGTTTTTGCAATGTCTCTTCAAAATGGGAATATTACAGAAATAGCTTTTTGAATGCCTCTTTATTTTACAATAATGCAGCAGTCCCTTTAGATAAAATCAGCCCTAAAGCAAACAGCATTGTTTCATTTCCTCATATATGGAAAAAACCACAGGAAACAGCAACTTATCATCTTAGAGTTACTGGACTAAAACCTTCTACTAATTACTCTGTCTTTATGTACGATAGATTTTCCACAGCAGGAGACTTGTTCTGCAATGGAGAGTTTGTTTATTCGTTAGGAAGATGCACTTCTGAATGGACTGAAACAATACCTGAAAGAAAAATGGATGTTGTTGATTTTTCAAGCGATGAAAATGGAATTGCTGACTTAGTTATGCACTGTTCAAATAAAGATTACAGAAAGGGCGGAATATACCACAGCTTTAAAATTGCGGAAGAGAATTATGTTGACAAGTGGTTTCAGACAACCTTTATTATAAGATTATTCTTTATTGGCGCATTGTTAATTATTATTATTTATCAGTTGTCGCTTTTCTTTTTGAATAAGCATAAGAAGTCATTTTTATTCTTAGCAATATTCAGCTTTTTCACAATGATTAGAATTTTGTTTGCTTCGTTCTCTGTAATGCTTGTTTTATTTCCTTCAATACCATATTCCTTTGCTCTCAAAATGGAATTTATACCAATATTTACAACACCAATTTTTTATTGTCTATATATGCTTTCCTCTAACAATCTTTCATTAAGAAAACCTTTTATTATTATTATAGAATTTATTAGCATTGTATTTTTTGTTATTTGTGTTTTTTTGCCAATTTATTTTGTAAATAGAATGGTACCAGTATTTCAAATTTTCCTTGTTATTTCTGCCGCATACGGGCTTTCTTTGACATTTGCCAAGCACCCTGACGGCAAGCGTCATATAAATATATTTGACTTGCTAGGAATGTTGAGTTTGTTTATTGGAATTCTACATGATGTTCTTTCATATTATAGGCTTGAACTTCCTTCATACGACACTGAATGGGTGTTGTTCGGTATAATTTTATTCACAATATTACAGTCAATTAACACTGCTTGGGTTCAGTTTTTAGTCAGTGAGAATATAAAAAAAGTGTCCAATGAAATGTCTGTAATTAACACATCAGCGTACCGTTTTGTGCCACAGGCTTTTTTATCTCTTATTGGAAAAACTGATATAAACACTGTGGAGCCTAATGATTTTTGCAAAAAGAAAATTGCTATAATCAACACAGATATTTGTGGATTCACTACTATTTCAGAAGGCCTTGATTCTTCTGAAGTTTTTAAAATGCTTAACATCTACATGGACTATGTTAATCCTATAATTAGATATTACGGCGGCTTTATAGAAAAAGTTTTAGGCGACGGAGTGGTTGCTGTTTTTTCAGAGGGCGCAGATAAAGCATTGCTTTGTGCGCTTGAAATGCAGGAGGCTATGGTATTGTTGCAGTCTTATCTTACAAAAGACAATCTTCCTACTGTTGAAATTGGCGTTGGCGTCCATTATGGTGAAGTTGTGATTGGAACTGTTGGAAATAAGAATAGAATTAGTGAAGTTATAGTTTCGCCTGTTGTTGATGAAGTAATGGCTATAGAATCGTTTAACAGAATATGTCATGATTCTGTAATTGCAAGCGAGGAATGTGTTAATAACATTGTTGAAAAGGATATTTTCAGTGCGACAGTCATACAGCAGACTAAAGATAAAAAATGCAACGGCTATAATGGAAAAGTTTATGCTATTGGGAAAAGCGTAAAGTATTAAAAAAAACATCCCTGTTTTTTTTAATACTGGCATGAATTGTGAGACAATTCATGCCAGAAGAGCGCACGTCCATGTGCTTACATAAAAAAAAACAGATAAAAAAAGCACTGCAGATAATTATATATAATTTAATCAGCAGGCATTCCGCCGTGTCTCCGTCCAGAAAAACGCTTGCTTGAAACTTCGTTGTAGTGTTACCGCGCTTTCCCCTTCGGACACACAATACGCACCTGCTATTGTGTGTGTGCAGAATTCTTTTCGTGCCAAAGACCCGGCTCCTGCTTTATCAAAATTCACAAAATTATCCACAGTGCTTTATAACTATCAATAATTAGTAATTAACAATTATTATATTCCCAATAAGTCAGAGTAAACCTTTAGCGCTCCGTCGGTTTCTTTTGCAAGAACTTTCTTTGCCAAAGTCTTGCCAAGCTGCACGCCTTCCTGGTCAAAGCTGTTCACGTTCCACATGAATCCCTGGAACATTACCTTGTTTTCATAATGAGCAAGAAGCGCTCCAAGTGTTTCTGGTGTAAGCTGCTTTCCGTAGATTATGGAAGACGGCCTTTCGCCTGCAAAGCATTTGTTAGGGTTTTCGTCGGTCTTGCCGCAAGCAAATGCCACAATCTGTGCCGCAACGTTTGCGCAAAGTTTTTTCTGGCTAGTGGAGCCTTGTATTGTAACATCTTTTCCGGTCTGGTTCTGCTTGAATGCAATGAACTGCAATGGAACAATGTTTGTTCCCTGATGCAAAAGCTGGTAGAAGGAATGCTGTCCGTTTGTGCCTGGCTCTCCAAAAATAACAGAGCCTGTAACGTATGTTATTTTCTTTCCAAAACGGTTCACGCTTTTTCCGTTAGACTCCATGTCTAGCTGCTGCAAGTGCGCTGGAAATCTTGAAAGCGCCTGTGAGTAAGGAAGAACGGCGGTTGAAGGGTAGCCCATTACATTTCTTTCATACAAGCCAATAAGCGCGTCCATTAAGCTTGAGTTCTTTGTAATGTCTTTTTCTGTTGCAAGCTTGTCTTCTTCTGCTGCTCCTTTTAAGAAGCGTGCAAAAATGTCCGGTCCAAATGCCAAGCTAAGAATTGCGCCACCAACAGCTGATGTTGAAGAGTATCTTCCACCTATAAAGTCGTCCATAAAGAATGCGGCAAGATAGTCTGGGCTTTTTGCAAGAGGGCTTGTTTCGCTAGTAACAGCGATCATGTGGTCTGCTGGGTTCAAGCCTTTGCTTTTAAGATAGTCTTTTACAAAAGATTCGTTTGTTAAAGTTTCAAGTGTTGTGCCGCTCTTTGAAACAAGAATAAAAATTGCGTGCGAAACATCTGTGCTTGCAAGAACTGTAGCCGCGTCGTCTGGGTCAACATTGCTTATGAACTTTGCTTCCATTTTAAAACAGTTGTTTGCTTTTGCCCACTGCTCAAGAGCAAGGTACATTGCGCGTGGACCTAAGTCGCTTCCGCCAATGCCAATCTGAACTACAGTGTTGAACTTTTCACCTTTCTTATTTGCAATTTTTCCAGAGTGAACTTTATCTGCAAAATCAGCAATGCGTTTCTGCTGCTCTTCGTAGAAAGAGCGTTTGTTAATGCCGTCAACTACAACGTCTTTTCCAAGCTGGCCTCTTGTAAGCTGGTGAAGAACCATTCTTTTTTCACCAAGATTTACAACATCTCCATTGTAAAGCGATTCGTATTTCTCAAGAAGCTGGTCTTCTTTTACAATTGATTTGAAAACAGAAAGAATCTGTTTGTTAACCTGTTTAGCAGCGTAGTTGTAAGTAAGCCCGTTGCTCATTGGAATTGAATATTCTGCGACTCTTTTAGCTCCAGCGGCTCCAGTCAAAGATTTTGCAACAGAAACTGCGCCTTTAAGAGTCTGAAGTTTTTTAAAACCTTCAATCTTATTCAAATTCTCCCAGGAAATAGTTGATGCCATAAAATGCCTCTTATTTATATAAATAAAGTACAATGAATATATCAAAAATTTATTCAATTATCAATTGCTTATATTCACCATTTATAGTCCACAATTGACAATTAGAAAAGACCATTGACATTAAGCATTTAAAAATGATAATTAGAATTGTTATGAAAAAAACTTTTAGACTAGGATTGATATTGATGTTTTCACTTTTTATTCCAACAGCAGTTTTGCATTCTCAAAATACAAAAAAAGAAAAGCTTCATGATTTATACAAAACTCAAGATGTAAATGGTTTTATGCCTGAACAAGTTTACATAAAAACTATGACTCAGACGTACTGCAAGAATTATAGCTTTGTTGTAGTTGACGGCAGAATATATGTTAAAAGAGACGGAGATGAAAAATGGATTTTGTTCTTAAAAAAAGGCCTTCCTTTTAGCGAGGAAAGCAAAAGAAAAAAATCTTATTTTAAAACACCGGAAGCAGTCCGTGAAATTTGCGCCGACGCGGACAGCCTTTTTGCATTTGATGAGAACGGCGCTATGTACAACTGCTACATAAACTCTGGAACAAAGGAAAAACTTTTTGTATGGAAAAAGATATTCGGTTTTCCAAAGAAGAACCCTTTAATTCAGAACGACCTTGTGCTTAACAAGCGCGGGTGGGGCATGGGGGTAAGACGGCAGGACATTTTGTGGTACACAGACATTTTTGGAAACGAGCACCACTACGGAACAATGGGCCTTGAGACAATTTACTTTTTAACAGAAGACGGGCAGCATATTCGTTTTACAGACAGCGGCCTTCCTCCAGATTTTAGCCGTTCAATTAGATGCCCTCTTGATGGAAAATTTGTTGCGGAAAACATAAGCGTTTCTGGAGACACAATTTTCTTAATTGGAAACGACGGCTCTATGTACACCCGCTTGATTGACTTTGACACAATGGGCTGCGATCCTATGTTCTTTAAATATACATACGATTATTCAGCTCAAAAATACAAAGGCACAAACTATCTTTCTAACTATTCAGAGTGGGGCTTGCCAGCTGAAGGATGGAAGAAGCAGGAAGACATTCCTCTTTTAGGAATTGCAAAACTTACAAGGGCAATAAGCATTGCTCAGAACGGGCAGGGCAACAATGCGCGTGAGCTTCGTGTTGCGGGCACTAGTGAAACTGGAAAGGCTGGCTACTACTTCAAGCAGCTGAATGAAAAGAACTGGAGCTTTAAGCCTGTAAAACTTGATCTTTCAGAAGAAATATTTTTAGACAACACAAAGCCTTCTGAATTGCCGAAAGAAGATTATGCTTACAAAGGCTACCTTTCTAAAAACGACACAACGTTGAGCGAATATACATGCTCATTAAAAAACTTCTCATTAACAAGTGAAGAAAAAAGTATTTTAACAATTACACGAAATAAAGAAAGTGTTTCTATTGTTGTTTATCCAATTGAAATGTGGACTTATGTTCTGCGCTACAATCCTGGCTATGACGGAAGCGCAAGAAGTTATTTTTTAACTGCTGAATTTGACAGTAAGAAATTTGACGGTCTTTCTAATGACTTTAAAAATTTGCTTGATGATATGTTCGGTGACAAGAACCACAAATTGTTCGCGTTTAACGCCGAGGCTACAAATAAATATTTTCAAATTGATTTTACAGGAAAAGAACTTCGCTCTTTAAGCAGCCCGCTTGCTAAGTCAAACAAGTACACTATGTTTATGACAACAGACGGCGCCGCGGAAATTCATCCTGACGTGTACAAAGGCTCCCTTGTTCTAACACAGCCTCTCATTCAGGAAGCGTCCAACTCGGACTTGCTTATGCCAGAAAAAGAGACTTACACAATAAGGGACCGCTCTGAGCTTTTAAAGAAAGTTGAGGCAAATGAAAACTACAAGGCTAAAGTTCAAAACGAAATTGATTTGACAAAAGAATATGAAAAGAAAACTGACACTTCCCGCTGGGGCTACAATGCAATTGACTTGCTTACAACTGTTACTTTCTTGAATAAGATTGACTTCCCAAAAATAAAGACAATGACATCTTACGGAAGCGAACTGATGAATACAAATGCAGAAAGCTTTGCTCGTTTGGCCGACTATAAGGAATGGTGCTACCCGCATATTCTAGAGATTGTCGATTTAAGAATAAAGGCTTATTCAGAAATATTGGAAGATTTTGATGGCGATGAAATAAGTGTAAAAATAAACCCTCGGTTCTGCAACACGTTCCCTGAATATTTTAAGCTTGTTGATTTGCCAACATCTGTAGATGGCTTTTCTTCTTCAGCAGATTCAAAGGCTCAGCTTGCTCAAATAACATTTATTTCATACGTGCCGGGCTTTCTTCTTCAGCTGCAGGATGAAACAAACACGACAGTTCTTATTGAATTGCAAAATTCCGCAAAGTTAATCTACAGCCGCTCTTCTGAGCAACAGCTTTCTGACCATCCGTTCATTGTGCCAGTTACATTCCAAACAGTTTTTGTTCCAACAGACAATTCTGGTGAAAAGAAAACAACAGTCGCAAAAATAGAAAATCTTTCTTCCAAGAAGGGCAGCCTAGTGTGGGACGGGCAGACATTGAGCATTTCTGTTAAGAATACGCCTTTTACTTCTGTAGAGCTTTTTAGAGGGAATGCGAAGTAACGGTGCTAATTCTTACAGCGATAAAAAATACATGGATGTATTTTATTCTGTATTGACTTTTCTGTATATTTATTCATAATTTATGTATAATATTTAAAGAATTTCATGTTTTTTATGCTTTTTGCCTAGAAAATATGCAAAATGGAGCTTATTTTGAAAGAACGACTTACACGCTTAAAGGCAGTTCGCAAACTGATTAAAAATTATAGAATAGAAAGCCAGGAAGAACTTTTAGGATATTTGCAAAAAGAAGGTTTTGAAGTAACGCAGGCGACTCTTTCTAGAGATTTGAAGCTTTTAAAAGTTGGCAAAATAAGCGACGGTCATTCAGGCTATGTCTACACACTTTCTGATGAAGATGAAAGACGTGAAAGCGAGCAGATTTATGTTCAGGACTTTTTACGCGGATATGTAAGCATTGAATACAATGGTAATATTGTTGTTGTAAAAACATTTGGCGGACATGCGGACTCTGTTTCAAACGCGCTTGATGCTTTTAACATGGACGAAGTTCTTGGAACAATAGCAGGCGACAACTGCATTTTTGTTTGTCTAAGAGAAGGAATCACGGGTGAACAGTTCCTTGCAGCGCTAAAACTTCGCATACCAGAACTTGAGGAATAATACAAATAAAAATACATCCTTGTATTTTTATTTGTGGCAAGAATTATCTAAAGAAGCAAAAATGTAAGCGGTAATTCTTGCAATTATTAGAGCGCACATCGTGTGCTTACTTGGTTAAAAAACAGAAAATATCTAAATCAGAGTTACGTATGTTTTTCCTGTGCCGCCGTCTTCTGGCGGGGCAAAATGAAATTCCTTAACGCCGGGGTAGTGTGAAAGATAGTCCTGAACCGCCTGCTGCAAAATGCCCGCTCCCTTGCCGTGAATTATAGAAAAGTTTTTAAAGTTGCAGATTGCGCACGCGTCAAGCTGCTTTTCTAGAACCCTCATTGCCTCGTCGCACCTCATGCCTAAAAGCCTAAGCTCAAACTTCGGCCGTTCAGACTCATTGTTTGAAGAGCCTCTTCCTGACTCTGTTTCTATAACAAAAGAAGGCGTGTTTTTAAATTCTGACTTTGACTTCACTACAAATATTTGCGACTGTGGAACGTTCATCTTCAAAGAGCCAAACTGAACTCCCCATACGCCTTTCTTATTTTCGTTAAGCAAAATGCCGTTGCGCTTTGAAGGGCCTACAAGAACTTCAGTCCCTGGAACAAACAAATCTTCAACAGTCAATTCTTTTTCAAGTGATGATTTTTTCTTTTTATCATTATGAACAAAATTAAGTGGAGTGGCGTTTGCAAATGCCTCTTTGCTGGAAACACGGCCCTTCTTGTTTTTCTTTGTTGCGCCAGAATGTGATTTTGCCTTTGAAATTAGAATGCCGTTTTCTGTAAGGCGCGCCTCTTCTTTTTCCGCGTTGATTTTCTGCTGAGTTAAGTCGGCCGTCTCTTTTTCAAGAGAATCATTTTGTGAATTCACTTTATCAGTTAAATTATTTATAAACTGCTTTGAAGCTAAAGTCTTTTCCCTTGTAATTTCACCTTCGCGAATCTCACGGATTAAATTTTCAAGGGAGCTTCTTGTCTGCTCAAGAAATTCAGTGCTCTTTCTATGCTCCATGTCCTTTAGCTCAATTTCACGTTCTTTAAGCGCAATTTCCTTTTGCTCAAGTCTGAATGCTTTTTCTTCTGTCTGTGCTTTGCTTTTAAGCTCTTCCTGCAAAAGCCCGTCAAGCTCCGTGTGCTTAGCGGTGAGGCCTTTTATTAAAGTGCTGACATCAGCCTGCTCTGTTGAAATATATGTTCTTGCCTGCTGCACAACTTTTTCCGGCAGCCCGCTTCTTTGCGCAATGTCAAGCGCATGGCTTTCTCCTGGCACTCCCATTAGCAGCCTGTATGTTGGCGTAAGGTTTGTTGTGTCAAATTCAACAGATGCGTTTATGCAGCTTTCATGAGTGTAGCCGTAATTTTTTAAGATTCCGTGGTGTGTTGTAACAAGAACAAAAGCTTTTTTTTGTATAAGCGAATCTAGAACCGCCATGCCAATAGCGCCGCCTTCCTGCGGGTCAGTGCCGCTTCCAAGTTCATCAAGAAGAACTAAACTTTTTGCATCGGCATGATTCAATAAAAAAGCAATGTTTTTCATGTGGCTTGAGAATGTGCTTAGCGACTCGTCAATTGACTGCTCGTCTCCTATGTCAGCGAACACTCCGTTAAAAATAGGAAGCCTTGTTCCTTCCGCGGCAGGTATTGGAAATCCAGCCTGATTCATAAGCGCAAAAAGCGCGACTGTTTTTAATGTGACAGTTTTTCCACCAGTGTTAGGGCCTGTTATAATCAGAATGTTTTTTCCGTCGTGAAAGTGAATGTCAACGGGCACCGCCTTTTCTGCAAGAAGAGGGTGGCGCGCTTTGCAAATGTCAGCTGGCTCTACACTAAGGTCTGCTGTCTCCGCGAATATTCCATGAGTGTCGCTCTGGTAGCGTGCCGTTGCAAATGTCACATCAAACTGCATCATTATATTTAATGAAGCGCTGAAGTCTTCTTTGTAGCTTCCAAGGTTTTCCGTAAGCTCTTTAAAGATTTTTCTTTTTTCTGCCTCAAGCTCAAATTCAGCCTGAATCAAGTCGTTGTTTGCGCGGACTACTTCGTCCGGCTCAATGTAGACTGTCTGCCCTGAAGCGCTTACTTCGTGGATAATTCCCTGAATCTCGTTGCGCTTGTCTGCCCTTACTGCAAGAAGCTGGCGGTCAGCCCTGTACGCTGGCACGTTTGACTGGAGTACATTGTTAAGAGCGGAGTTGCTTGTGTATTTTCTAATAGAATTTTCAATTTCTTTTTGAAGCGAGCTTATCTTTGCGCGTATTGCCCGTAGTGTAGGCAGGTCCTTTAGTTCTCCGCTTGTGTCGATTATGGAAAAAATTAAGTTCTGCGCCTGCTTTAAAGACGGCATGTTTGACGCCATAAGAGAAAGCTTTGGCAAAGGCATTTCAAGACCAGCCGATGTTATTGAGTCCTGCGCCCTGCATGAGCTTAAACAGAAAAGCCCCAGCGCGAATATTTGCTCCTGTAAAAGCGCCGCCCCTTCAACTCCAAGAATTGGAATTATTTTTGCAATTGGCGGCCATGAAGAAACAGCCTGCTTCCTTGAAGAATGAATGTATGTGTTCCATTCGCGCCCCATGTCCTTAAGAGTGTTTATTTCTTTTTCATCAGCACTAGGCTCGCGGGTTAAAAGCTGTTCTTTTCCTTCTTCGCTTATGCAAAGCGACGCAACTGCTTCCCTTATGCGGTAAAAATCAAGCTGCCTTGCGATTTCCCCAGAAAGAAAAGTTTTTGCAGTGCAATTAGAATCTATTTCAGTTTCATTCAAAATCAAATATTCCCCTTAAAATAATTATCAATTGTCAATTACGAATTATCAATTTCTTCAATTCACCATTGACAATTGACAATTGCTCCCAACTGTTCAGGCTTTTCAATTATAACACCAGCCCCATGGGCTTTAAGAAAATCAGAGGACCTGAACCCCCAGCTGCATGAAACGCACTTCACTCCGACATTTTTTGCAGTTGCTATGTCAACATCAGAGTCGCCTACATAAATTGTGTTTTCCTTTGGTATTCCAAATTCGCCAATAACTTTGTTGACAGAGTCAGGGTAGGGCTTCCGTCTTATTCCTTCCTTTTCACCTGCGCAA
>Ga0172378_10000640_pt1 | contig 30949 bp, 30 predicted proteins | sample GrowelOW332metaG_FD_119755 | JGI IMG/M metagenome (GOLD analysis project Ga0172378, IMG submission 119755) | Groundwater microbial communities from an aquifer near a municipal landfill in Southern Ontario, Canada - Pumphouse #3_1 metaG | ecosystem: Environmental > Aquatic > Deep subsurface >...
TATTTTAGAATCTAGACCCTTTACCTGGTCTGTAAATTGACTAGTAAGACTACTTGCTGTTAAGTCTATTTTAGAATCTAGACCACTAAGACCATTTTTGAACTCTGTTTCTAGTCCTCCAGAAGTTAGATTAATAAGGGCTGTTAAGTCTTCTTTAGTCTGTTTATTAGTACTTGTAATACTAGCAGTTAGCCCTCCTGCTGTTTGGTCAATATAGTTCTTTAGAGTGCTACCATCAGAACCTATGCTAGATATAAGAGTCTCTAGACCTTCTGAAGTCTGAATAATCTTAGAGTAGTTCTCTTGATATTTAGAACTATTCAAGGTATTATTAGTAAGACTATCGTAGACCTCAGAAGTAATCATGTCAGAGGTAACTTTAAATTCACTAAACTTATCATCAATGTAAGTTGATAAGTCCTCTGGAGCAGCTTGCCAAGAAGTCTCCGAGTTACCAAAGCTAATAATTAGCTTATTAATATCAATTTCCGTGTTGGTAGCCATTGATACCTTTAAGCTAACAGTAGGTTCCAGTATCTTCCAGTCACTAAAGGTGTGAAAGAATGAACCAGTAAGTTCAGTAGGGTTCCAAGTATAACTATTGGCACCTGTACTATCGCTTATTACTACTTGTTCTAACTTATTTAAACTATAATTAAATGCTAATGAAGCAGGCGTCTTTAAGTCTCCAATGTTCTGTGAAAGCGTATATAGGTCTCCTGCGGTGTTAACCTTAACATGACTACCAGTACCTAGAGCGTAGTTAACCGCTCCAGAGTTACCAGAACCTAATAAGGAATCTAAGGTACCTTGCAAGTTAGTTGCAATAATCTCATATTGTTCCTTAGAGGCATTACCTACGTTACTAAAGACCTTTTGATAGTCACTAACAAGACCATTCATTGTATTCTCATCATAGACTCTAGAAGTACTTAAAGTAGCCACATAGTTGTTTAACTTAGTATAAGCTGTAGTTAACTTTGTAGCATCCACACCTACTCTAGTAGCCTCTTTATAAAGGTTCAAGTAGGTATCTTCTAAAGGCTTAACAGCACTCTTAATAGTGTTTAATTTGGCACTAGTAATAGCACCTGTTGAGATAGTCTTTAAGGTTGATTGAAGAGCGGTAACCGCCTCGTTCATTCCTGATATTTTAGTACTAATAGTACCCTGATAGCCATTAGCCTTTGCAATAGCTAATCTTAGTACATTAGCATTACTCATTAGGTCATTAGGAGAAGGAGTCCAACCAGTTAACTTAGTACTTCTAGCTAACTTAACTAGAGGGATATCAGAGGCCTCTACAGTACTATCGCTAGGGTATGTGTAAGATACTTTAATATAACTAGTATTCTTCTCCGTTAAAATATGACTACTTAAGGTATTATCATCTTTATCAGAAGTTACATAATCATATCTAATAAAGACATTCTTAGAATCATATTGTGCCCAACCTAGAGTACCACCATTAGGTACGCTATAAGCACTTGCCCAGTAATCATCACGAGAACCAGAACTAATGAAACTAGATACGAGACCATTTCCTGTCTCATCTGTAGTCGCTGTTCCATCGTTTGGATTAAGGACACTCTTCATAGTTGCTAGGTTAAGGGATACTAAGTTGGTCTTAGTAGCATCATCGCCATATAACATAAAGATAATGTCATTCTTGCTAGTAACCTCACTAACATTAATAGCTACTTCATCTGCTAGTTGCTTAATTGATGAACTATTTTCTTGATAACCGTTTTCAAGGTCTTCAATCTGGTCTATAATAGTTTCTTGTTGTTGGTTATTATCTATAACTGTTTTGGCAATATCAATAGCATCATTACCACTACCGATTACAAAGGAACCATCCCCAAAGTTATATTCTTTCCCTGCAACATTTATATTTATACCTGTAGAACTTAGTTTAAAGAACACCTCGTCCCCGTTAGAGCTATTTAAGTCCTTACTGGTAGGTTGGAACCTTAATTGCATTGAACCGTCATGAGCGACCTCTAAGTATCCTCTAAAGGTATCATCGTTATCCATAGCAGATACTCTCGCATCTCCTGTTTGATTAACAGCTAATAGGGTCTCATGAGTATCGGGTACTTCATGAGTATCATCTGTAAAGATACCTTGGTGTTTCAATAAGATATCTGGAGCCAAGGGGTTTAATGGTTCTATCAATGTACCATCGGATAAGTAACTGGTTTCAATGTTCCGATACATAGGTCCTTCTTGTTTGTCTCCCCAATTGTTCTGGAGGTTTACTTTATCAGAACGCATAGATAGAAATGTCTTACCAGGATAAGTGGTAATTTCATTACCGACACCATCCTTTGAATGATACGTTTGGTCAGGGTAAACAGTATAATGTTGACCTACTGTTGGTTGATCATCAACCGCTTTATTGTCTGTGGCGTTATTAGGGTCTCGACTAAGACTTTCCATTACAGAGTCTTCGCCCATGATAGCAATAACTATAGGAGTAGAACCGTCACCATTAATGAAACCTACAAGGATAAGGTCACCTGTATTAATAGGGGTAATGTCACCATAGGGGTTACCATTACCATTACGTCCACTAAAGGAAACAGGCATACGAGCACTCTGTTTACCTTCGAGAGATGAACTACGAGTATAACTAGCTCCTGTATTGAGGTCTATAAAGTCTACGGTATGATTAACATAATTAACCGTAACGACTCGACCAATTGTTAGAGTATTGACATCTTTACGACTATTGATATTTCTAATTAATTGCTTACCAATGGAACTTTGGTGTCGTTTACCCTCTAAATTTAGGTATTCTCCCACAAAAAAGTCCTCCTTTCTAACATTATTAATATAGTAGTTTATTTAGGACGTACAGCATCACCTTTAAAATGACCCATCCAGTAGCTGGTAGAAGCATCGAATTTTTGGATACCTGTACTAGTATTATCAGCAATACACATGTTATTACCTACGTACATTCCCATGTGACCTTGAGGTTCTCCAATACTCCAGAAGACAAGGTCTCCTTCTTTCAGGTTAGCCCATACTTCACTAGGAGAACTACCTGCTACTCTAGATACTGTAGAAGCTCCCATAATAGACCAAGTAGTACAACTACCTATGTCTACTAAAGGACAACCAACGTCTTTATATAGCCAAGCCATTGAACTCGAACAGTCTGCAGGGTGTCCATTACCACTCCAAGGGTCAACGTTTCCACGTCCACCACCAAAGACATAAGGGATAGAACCTTGACCTTTTTTGGCAATCCAGTCTTCTGCCATTTTAACTGCAGCTTTCATGGCTTTATTACCTTTTTTAGTAGAACCTCCAGAAGAACTAGAGCTAGAACTATCAGAATCTTCACTTTCAAAAGCCATATTTTGAAACTTAGCTTCACCCATTAATCCACCAACAAAGTCTAATGATTGACCCCAAAGGTTTGTATAACGAGTTTGACCAGACTGCGGTAATCCACGAGTAACTCCAAGAGTAGTAGTCCAACCATCACTAAAGGAAATATTGTGCTTAACAGATTCTACATAGAACTCAAAGGTATCATTATAATTGTTCATATAAAGTAACAAACGGTCTCCCACTCGATAAGCTGAATGACCTATTACTGTAACATCACCTGCATAGAAATTAGGGTTCTCACAATACCAATCATAGAGTCTCATAGTAAATCTCTTTAATGAGTCTGCTTGTGTAGAGGATGTAGATGAATTAGTTGATTTTGTTTCTTTAATTATCTTAGTAAGTTCCTTTTGAGATAACTTCTTCTTGTTACCTACCCAAGTGTTCCAGATAGAAGCTAATTCTTCATCATCAACATTCCTAAGGTTAGCTTTACCTAACTTAGTAAAAGTTGCTAAATCAGTTGCTTTTTTAAGATACTTCTTAACATTACCTAAAGTCGTGGATTCGGTACCAGTATTACTTAGACCGCCATTAGTATCAATGTGCATAATACTATTCCAGTGAACTTCGGTAACTATCCACCCAGTATTCATGTAGGACTGAACTAAGGCTACAGCTTCTGTAGGGGAAATATTATCAGCCTTATTAGTAAGTTTCTGAGAATAAGCACCAGGGTTCTTACGGAGTTCATCGTGGTCTATACCACCTAAGTAAGCGTTAACTCCTGCAAGACCATAATGTTTCCCGTGAGTAGCCCCATTCGTATCATCTTTATCTAAGTCTTGGTCCATATCATCTGTCTTAGTAGGTTGTCCTGTAAGATATTGATTGGTGACTTCCATTTTGCTATAGCCATAGACATTGACTAAAGCAGGGTGATATTGAGGGTAACTACTTAGTAAACCACCATTAGCACTAATACTAAATAATCCATAAGTATCAGGGTTAACATTAAAGATAGAATAAGCTTCATCATCAGATTTAGCAATATCTGTAGATACTAAAGCGCTAGAATCAACTTTAATAGTTGTTAATTTGTTCCAATCGTCTTGTTCAAAAGGAGTTCTACGGACAACCATTTTACCTTTAGCATCCGAAGTAGCTTCAAAGAAGAACTCGTTAAAAGGTTGTACTCGAATAGCATCCATTAGTTCTAATAGAGAACCGTCAAAAGAGGTATATTGAGTAGAGTCCGTTAAAATCTCATCATCGTCCCATGAAGTTAAACCTGTATAGTCTAAATAGTCAAACACGGTATTAGCACCATTATTGTAACTAATTCTCATATAAGGCTTAAAACGTTCAACAATTTCATTCTCAATAGCCCACACAGCGTTACCCATAAAGGCAACACCTGTGGTACCATCTTTCTCCTTAGAAATTTGTTCAGATGATAAACCTGTTCCGCTACCGCTACCACTACCGCTATCGGAGTCTCCCGAATCACTAGAGCCATCCTTATTAGGACTTCCTCCGTCATTCAGTTTCTTACCATGAGGGGTCCAACCACGTCTAACACCTGTAGGTGGGAAATCTTTACGCCAGGTTGAGTCATTAAATACTGCAAGAAATTGGTCCTTCATTTTAAGTATATTGCTATACTTATCGCTCCATTTCCAACTATTCCAGGTACTTAATTTATACTGGAACATACCTCTAGGAATACCTGTATTATCGTGGTCATCATAACCACCAGGAGGGTCTTCTCTAACACCAGATTCAAAGAAAGCCTGAGAGTATAGTTGGTCAATATCAGCATCAGTTAACTTTTCTTTCTTAGTTATCTTAGCAGCTTTCTTAGCCGCTTTTTTAAAGTCTTCTTTACTAATAGCTCCTGTATTAGAGCCACCATCACTGTCGCTACCACCAGAATCGCCTTCGGAACCTTCGTAGTCAGCGTTGATATCCCATAACCAACCCATGTTAGTCAACTCATTTTGAGCTTCTTGTACAAGTCCAATCTTGTATGATGAGAACATCTTAGCCATGCTCTTACCAGAAATCTGGTAATAGAAACTAGGACTATTAAAGTCACCTACTATGTGAACTTCACTAACCATTCCTACAAATATAGTAGAACTACCAGAGTCTCCTATGGTAGAATCTAGGGTACCTGCTTGAGGATTAGCTTGTATAATGATAATGTCGTTCTCGTTAATTACATAGTCCCATCTAAAGTCTCCTGCAAGCATAATAGAGAATGCAGCACTATCCTGAGATAGGTCATTAGAAGTAGATAGACCAACGAAACCATCAGTCATTAATTTATCACTAGCAGATACAGAGTTATCATATATCATGCTAAACTCATTAGTAGAACTTTTAATTGCAATATTAACTTGCGGATATAATATGTTATTTGCCATTAAGTTATAGTTTCCTTACCTTTCTAAGCAGGTGTATAATTCCTAGAATTATTAAATACACTTGTTTGTAATTTACTTTTAAGGGTATTAGCAATAGCACTAGCATCTTCTTTAGTTGCATTACCATTAATATTAATAGTGATAGGCATGTTAATTGATGATCCTCCACCACTAAATTCTTTATCTACACCTGTTTGCTGTGCCGCGTATCTAGCAAGCTGTTTAGAACGTCCATTACTTGCAGAGCCTCCACCAGTAGGTACAACAGTTTCTTGTTGGTGTTCAGCAATATAAGATAATGTAGGAGAATTAACAACGTTACCTGTCGCATTAACTGTAGCTGTAGAATCTTGTGCAGCTTTTTCAATTCGAGTAGCACTTGAATTTTTGGTAATTGTTGTGGTCTTAGAAGTTTTACCAATAATACCATTTTGTTGTTTAGCCTTATCAAGCAACTTGTTGTACTTATCTAAAGCTTTATCTTCTTGATTAAGGTTATTTTTCTTCTTATCCTCGCTATTATCCTTCTTGGATTTATTACCTGTAAGTTTATTCCAGCCTTTACCTATGGCATCTTCTCCCATACCAGCTAGACCTGAACCTGTAGCAAATCCTGCAGCTCCTGCTAATAAAGAAGCCCCTTGTGATACAACCCAACCACCAGGTCCAGCAAGGTTAGCACCAGCCATAGCAGTTTCGGTAGCTCCTGCAGCTGCTCCAGCAGCTTCCATACCTGCAACGAACTTAATACCTTCTTTGGCAGTCTTCTTTACTGCCTTATTTCTATTCTTCTTTTCTTGTTTCTTCTTATCTTTTTTAGAAGCGTTAGGATTCTTAGCTTCACTTTCTGCATCTGCTTGTGCCTTGGTGCTATCATAAGTCCCCCACATATCAGCAGCAGCTAAAACAGTTCCTAGAATAGGTACTTTCCTGGCAAACTTACCTACTGATTTTGGTATAGCTTTTGGTATTAACTTAGCTGCATTTCTTGTTACAAAATTCTTACCGTTACCTAATACACTTGAAGCACTTGCTAAACTATTATATGCAAACTTAGCACTTTTAGTTTGAGCTAATCCAGACTTATTAGAAAAGAACTCTGCAGCTGATATTTTAGTAGCGTTTTTACCATTTTTCTCAGCATTACCAAATAAGGTAGACATCCAACCACTATTTCCGTTCTTACCACTGCCTGCAACATTTTTAAGGTCTCCTGAAATTCCTGCAATAGCAATAGCCTTTATAATGCTTGCAGCTCCTACACCTACCGCAGTAAGTACCGCTGTTAACAGAGGGGGCATGCGGTTAACCGCATTAGAGATAGAACTAACATACTTACCTGTTTCTTGTTGAAGTTGAGACATGTTAGCTTCTCTTTGTGAATCTGCTTTAGCAGTTGATAGGTCCGTAGAATTAGCAATCTTATTACCATTCTTGTCCTTAGTGTTATTACCTGTTTTTTCATTCTTATCTAAGGCTTTATTAATACTACTTTTAGATAAGTCACCTTTATCAGCAGTCTTAATAAGAGCTTGAGAAGCAGTTTCTCCTAAACCAGTAATCTGTTCTACTGTAAGTGCTTGAGATTCAATGCTAGAACCAGACCTTGCTTTTGCCATGCTGACAATTGCTCTAATGTTATCAGGGTCAGTTAAACCTTTTTCAGCTTGAGCTTGGGCTTTAGCGTATCCAGAAACTCCACCAAATTTAGTTGTATCTGAATTGATAATAGATCTTAACATAGGGTCATTACCACTCATTTTACCTGCAGCAGTAATAGATGAATTAAGGGTATTTAAGTTATTACCACCCGCTTCACTTTTCCAGGCACTAGAACCAGACTTAGCAAGTTGACCTTGAGTAGCAGACACATTATTAATACCTTTGGTTGTAGTACCAATAGTGCTTGATTGGTTCTTAGCAATTTGACTTAAGTATTTAACTTGGGTCTGTAATAGTCCCATTGTTCCAGAGTTTTTGGCGCTACCGACAGCCGAGTTAGTAATACTATTGACTTCTTTAGAAGTACCACCTGCGCCTCCTGAAATGACATTAGTCATTAAGTCTTGGTAGTTTTCGTTACCAAAACCTGAACTACGAGAGTTCTTCATCAAGGTATTCATATAAGAACCAGAAGGGTTAGTGTTAGAACCCCCATTGGCCATTTGTGATAATTGCATAAACCCTAGAGAGTCTGCCATACCAAAACCGTTCTTTATTCCTGATTTAGAAGCAACGCTTCTTACCTGAGCAGAACTCATATCTGATGAGTTACCAATTTGGACAGCTTGGTCCCATGTTGATTGGTTAATTTGTTTACCTTGTTTATACCTACTTGTAGTGTTACCTATAAGAGCGTTGGCTGTATTACTTACAGTAGACGTTAAACGACTATTAAAGATATCTGCAGCGGAACCTTTACGGGCCTCTACAGAAGCACCAGAACTACTCATTTGAGCATCGGATGTTTTAAGGTCCTGACTAGCCTTTCTAGTAGCAGCTTCAAGACTTGCTAGAGACTTGATATAAGACATTGAAGTCTTTTCCATTATCTCAGCATCAGCAATTATCTTGTTAAAAGCCTTCTCATCAATCTTACCACTAGCTAGGTCTTTACTAGCCTTAGGAATACTTCCTTGGGCATTTTTGATACTCTCATTGGCTCTTTTACGCTGATTAGTAATAAATGATTGTTGTTCACTTAGAGATTGGCCCCCCATAGAAGAGTCCCTTTGGAACCTTTGATTGTCAATATAAGACATGTGTCCAGAGTCGTTAGCACGAGTTGCGCGGTCTCTTTGACGACTACCTAAGTTATTAACCTCGCGTTGACGTCTACGTATTTCTTCTTGGTCTGCCCGGGCACGGGAGGCACTCATACCATTTGAGTTTCCCATAGCAAAGTCTCGTCTAGCTTGTTGTTGAGCTCCACGAGAAGCACCAATACCAGAGGTCTTCAATAGGTTATCATAGAGTTGCTTAGTAGACTTTAAAGTAGTTTGTAAATCCTCTGCCTGTTTCTTATAATCAATTAAGGCAGAACCATTATTTTTGGTACTAGCCTGTTTCTGTAAACTTGTAAGGTCTCCATTGACGGTGTTACTAAGTGTGTCAACTAAACGCATATCTTTGATTAAGTCTTGGAAATTGGAACTACTAGAGTAGCCTCCTTTGAGCATAGTCTCTCCCTTTTGGGAAATCCTATCCTGTAATTGAGATATCTGGTTAAGTTTCTTGACGGTATCTTGAACGTTACCAGTGACCTCAAATTCATACTTGTTTGCCATGGACTACACCTAGTTCCTTTCTAATGCTATTTTACAAGAGGTCTTGATTGACCTGTTTCTTCAAGATATTTAGATTTTTCTTGAAGTTCTCTAAGGACTCTATCGGCTTCTTCATTCTTAGAGTCTCTCATTTTTTGTTGTTGATATTCGGAGAATTGAGAGTTAGCTGTAAAGTCTCCACCTGCTATGGCATCTAGGTACTCTGTTTGGTCCTTAGCAGATATCTCTCTAAGTTGCTGTTCAATGCTTGCTTTATCTAGACCGCCTGGCATTAAATCAATATCATCACCATCGTGCCATGAATAGTCATCGTCTCCAAAGTCAGCTACGTCTCCTGCTTTGTACTTCATACCGTTTTCATCAGTGGCATATAAAGCCCGCTTATTAGTACCACCAGTACTAGTATTACCCATAGGTACACTACCTTGACCTTCAAGGCTATCATAGTATTCTTGACTAGCAAGGTTATCTTCTGTTTGCATATCTTGATATGCCATTAGGTACCATGTTAATTGGTCCATTGTTAAGTTATTTAACAAAGGGTCTCCTGGTAAGGTATGTGATATATACATAACCCTGAAAATGTTACGAGACATACTGGTCTGTACTAGTTCTTCAATTTCTTCTTGATGATTAACCGCTAGGGCTCCTTTATCACTACTAAAATTGAAATCGAGACCGCCACTCGAAGTATCCTTCCCCAATAGCATATAAGATATCTGTGTTATAGATATTATCCATATCTTGTAGGAACTCTGGTAAGTTTTCTCCTTGGTTCTCTAATAGTTTAATAGTATAATAGACCACATATTGGTAGTTAGGGATAGCATCTAAGTCTGGGAATTGACTAAATACAAAGTTAGTAATAGGAGCTTCTTCCAAAGCATTAGGCACTTTAATAGTTACATCGAATTTCATATCTAGTTCTTCAAAGTTAAAGTGGTGTTTATACTTATCATTAACTCCTCTTAATAGAGTCTTTAATTTATCAGCTTGGTCATCACGTTCTTCTGGAGTTAATGCTTTAGGAGCTTCTACAGCCTTTTCCTCAACAGTAGTATCCTTTTCCTCATTAGCTAACTCATGTGCTTGTTCTTGTAATGCAAGTTCTTGTTCCTTGATTTTGGCTTCAATTTCTTTACTTGGCATAGTTATTCTCCTCTTTTTTAATTATTCAATAGTAATCTAGTATAGTTATGACAAAATAGTAAGGTATTAGGATAGTTATTGTGTTATTATTAAAAATAAATAATTTAAGGTAGCTACTAGAACACTATAAACAAAAAAGACCGCCCAAAAGGGTAGCCTTATAATTGTTAGTTTATGAAGTTGTGTTAGAGTTGGCATTCAAGAATGTAAACTCAATTTCTTCTGTAACTAGTTCATTCGCACGTAAAGATAGTTTATAGCTATTAGCAGTACAGCCACGAAGAGCTTGTACAACTTGACCAGTACCTTTATCGGTAATGATAACATCAATGATACCTTTAGTAAGAATTTCATCGGCACCAACTGCTGCAATACCTAGTTCGGTTAAATCAGAAGTACGCATACGCATATCTTCCAAAGTAACAGTACCTTGATATTTTAAGTAGTCAGATTCAACGGGTTTAATACTACCAATTTCGTACACGTTAGTAGTACCATATTCAACATTAGAACTTGCATTTTGTGCTCGTCCAATGATATTCCCTGCGATAGCGATAGACACTAGGTCGGCAGAGAATGTTGTTTGACTTGTTTTATCAGCCAATTAATTCACTCTCCTTTTCTATGCAGTCACTACAGTAGATGAAGCAGTTGCTGTAGTTAACGTTTGTTCGTCATAGGTAATTCCTAGTTTAACGTGCTTGATATTGCGAGAAATATCAACATCAACGTTAATGTTCCACTTGCTACCGTCTCCACCAAGGGTAGATACTGAGATACCTGAACTATCATAAGCGTAGATAAGACCGGTAACAATAGCTGTGTCTAAGAAACTCATAACCTTAGTTTTGATAACTGAGGCACTATTAACAGCAATCTTTTCACCAATCAAATGGTCATCTAAGTATTGACGGAATTCAGATACGAACATATCAGAATCTTCACCAACACCCATTTCGGTATCAACAGGACTATTAGAACCAGTACCACCAAAGGTACTAATGTCATTAGTTAAGCGGAAGTTTGAAGCACTTGAGCTATTACGTATATGGCTTACAGAGATAACACCAGAACTGTCTAATGAGTTCAAGTCGTCAATTTCAAAGACTACATCAGTACCTACAATATCAAGATGCTTGTAAGTTATAGAAGAACCTTTAGGTAATCCAGAAGCAATACCCGCAACCATAGCTGCGGTAAGGTAACCAGGATATGACTTAGTAGTTCCGTCTGTTTGAGTAATCTTAACAGAGTTACCAATTACATAAGCACGGTCTGAGTTAAGACGAGCAGCTCGTGAGATTGATTCTTTCTTGCTTTCTGCAATACCACCACCAACGATAACACGCATTGGGTTTGCAAGGTCTGATTGACTCTTAACAAAGGCATTAGCTTCGGCATGAATACTTTGGTCTTCTGTCAATGGAACAAGGTAATATACACCTTCTTCATTAGCAAATTCTTTAAAGTATGAAGCCCAGCTCGAAGGAGATACTCCAGTAGAACCACCTGCAAGGTTAGTTGAAGGAAAGTTAACTACAGAAACTTCACTTGTATCAGCAGTAGCAGTGATAGTAGCGATACCATCTTTAACTTCTGCTGTAACATCAGAAGGTTCTGCAACAATACCACCAAAGGGGTCAAATGATACAGCAATTGTGTTATCATATTGTGTTGCATTTAAGATATCACCTGCAATAGCAGTAGCAACCGTTGGAGTAACACTCAATGGTGTTTCTGGCATAACATCTAGGTACTTAGTAGCAATGTTGTGGTTACCAAATTCAAAGAAGTCTGCTTCAAAACCATCAATATCATTGATAGCATTAATTAAGTCTCCGATACGAACTTGAGCACTAGCATCACCTAAGATGATATTTCCTGCGGTATTAGCAGAACTTGCACTAGCACCAGCTTTAAGTACTAAGAAGTTTGCGTTACCAGCATTATCATGAGTAACTTCCATAGAAGCATATCCTAGTGTACCTTTATAAGCTACAGTTAGAACACTTCCTAAGTTATCATAAGTTGTTGATACATTATCTTCATTGAAGATAATTGTTAAACGCTTAGTTCCTGAAATCAAGTTATCAGTTAAGCTTACTTGAATTTGGTTAGCTAAGTTACTATATAGTTCTGACTTGAACGTCAAAGGTCCTTGAACAAGAGAGGCTTGTGTGGCAGGTTGTGCTCTAAGAGCTAGAATATCCCCTGCAGCATTTGCACCTTCGGGAGAAGGATTCCATGCTAGTTGGATAGCATCCAATAGGTCACCGCTACGTAATTCTTCTGCAGCAGAGCTAAAGTTGGTGAACCGCATTACTTGTCCTGGAACACCACCTTCTGAGGTACCTATAAGCATAAGTTTCTTGTCGCTAGAACTTGACGTGCCAGTAATAGCAGTATCATTAACAGTTGCTTGAACACCAGGAATAGTGTTAGCGAACTTTGGATATTTATTAATTGCCATTTATTATTAGCACTCCTTGTCTAGGTATTTTTTAAGATAAGGGATAAAGTCAACATCTTGCGGTAGCCTTGACTTCCCTTGCATATAACTCTTGAATCCAGCAACCTGCATGTAATCCATGTTGTACATAGGTACCGCAGTTTGTAGAAATTGTTCAATTGTAACCCAAGGTGAGTCAGTGACCTTAGCAATTGGTTCATGTAATTTATTCGACATGTGTTGTCCCTACCTTTCGTAGAGTAATATAGTTGATTTTGGTGTAATTTTAAGACCTTTTAAGACTCTTTAAGGTTGTCTTTGATAAATACTTCCTTAATTCGTTCTACCATGTCATAGTGGACTGAATAAGTAGCTGTATAAGCGAATGAAAAATCAATGCCATAGATTGGTAAATCTTTAGTGGTTTCATCTAAAAGGGATACAGGTTCTTCATGGATAGTTGGTAAGTTAACTGCAAAGGGACCTCCTCCAACTTCCTTCATAAGAATAATAATAAATTTAAGGATATTATCCATACACCTTAAAGTATCCATGTTACTAGATACCATATAGACTGTTAAAGAATCCTGAATGGTAAACCCTTTAGCAACCCCACCATTGTCTGAACCTTTACCTTCAAGTTTAGGGAAGTAGATAGTGTTAAACTTAGCACCTACTATTTGTTCCATAGGAGTACCATTAACTCCCAGGTTAATTCGTGTATTATCTTCGGTATCTAAGGCAAAGATATTCTTAGTGAGACCGTTAATGTCCAGAATGGAACTAACAGGGTTACTTGTTTTAATAAAGAACCCCTTGTCGTCTTGTTCAACTACTAGTTGTTCATTAGTAACCCCTTTGTCCCAACTATCATATTGAGCCACATTGTTACCAATACTATCGCTTTGACTTTGAGCACCTCCACGGTTTATAATAAATAGAGATTCAAAGTTAGTGGTATTATCAGGAAATGTATAGTCCACTGTAATAGTATGTTCAGGGTGCTTTCCACCAAAAGCTATTTTAAAGGCTTTAGCTACAGAAGGTTCAATGTCTCCTAAAGCCTGGTCGGTTACGTATGTTTCATTATCAGTACCTACACAACTAAGTATCTTATCGAGGTACGTTCTAAGTTGTGCTTTAAAGTAACTGTCATAAGACGGGATTGACAAGGTTATCCACCTACTTTCTTTACAAGTTGCTTGAACAATCGGTCCATATTAGCAATCATAGTTTTACTAAAGTTATCATCATTAATTTTACTACGGTTAAGTATCCACGCAGCAGGATTGGTCTTATCAGAGACCGTTCTAAAGGCATAATAAGTAGACTTCTTTCCTTGTCTAATTCTTGTCATGTTATTAGAAACTGGCTTGTAATTGGCACTACTAATAGACGAAGAAGTAGATATCTTAGTAGACATTAATTGAACTACACCCGTAGCACTATTGGTACTAGTAGGTATATTAATAGCACTCGCTTGCCTATACATGGCAGAACTCATACCAGCAGTCTTTTGTCTCATAGGTATAACCATGTACCAACCATTGGAACCTTTCTTCTTCTTAGCATACTTACTAGCTTGAAAGTAAGGCTTAAGATCTACGACACCTTTCTTATTCATTCTAGTAACGGTAACTTCTAAGTAATGAGGACTAGTCTTTGGCTTTAATCCAAATTGTCTAGCTTGAAGAGAGGCTCTATTGATGATATCACTAGATAGGTTTTCCTCAAGAGTCTCCATATAGCCCTCAGGGTTATTAAATAAGTCTGGTTTCTCACTCATTAGATATGAAATCCTCCTCCACCTAAGGGTTCATCTTTAGGTTCAACATAACTAAGATTACTATCTGCACTTTCATTAAGTGCTTTATTCATGTTGTTAATAGTGTCTGTGTTAGTTGCAAAGCTTTGAGTAGTTTCTCCTATGATAGCTTGTTCACGAGTTAGTTCAATTAGCTTAGGAAGAGCCTCATAACGTTCACTCTTATCAGCAATGGCTTTATTAGAATACTGATACCGGTTTTCTTTAAGAAGGTCGGTTACAATGTATCTTAAAGTGGTATCAAAGCGCATAGTAATATTTTGGTCTAATAGTCCCTCATTGATAACCTTAAAGATTTTAGTTTTAAAGTCATAGGTGAAGTCCTTATCAAGTTCAATCTCTCCATTTACCGAAGCTACAAATAAAAACTTATGAGCATCATAAGGTAACTTAATACCATTAGCCATAATATTTTCTGTATTGGTAAAGATAAAGGCTTGAATAATGTGAACATCCGGGCACGTAATACGGTCCTTAGTAGCAATAGGTGTTTCCATGTTAACTGTACCTAAAGAGCTACCTCGTTGATAATTACCAACGTTACTAGTAGTCTCTTTACGCTTCTGTGATTGCATTAGCATTCTAATGCGTTGACCAGGTAAATAGGCTCTTCCTGTTCCACCACATATCTTACAGTTAATATCAGGTTTACCTGTATTAGGGTTCCTACAAGTACATAGATAAGAACGTTCCCAGGTAACTCGCATTCCATGGTCATCTACGAACTTCTTAATTTCATTAGTTTCAAACAAAACAGCTTCCGTAGAGGTACCCTTACGAGGTGTATTACCATTGTTACTATAAGAGTTCTCATCTTTATTGTAAGAGTAATCTTCATGGTCTCTAATTTCATTAACAGTGTCCTTAGAAGGTAACTCGGGGACAACTGGGATATTAGAAGGTGTATCTGTTCGATTAGCATCTGTTAGTCTAATTGGTTTATCCATTTAGTAACCCCCTTTGATTATACTGAATATAGAGGTACTACATAACGACTACGAAGTCCTGCTTCTAATTGGTTAATATCCTTACGGAGTAAATCAATATCTGCTGCAGAACCAGTATACATAGCACTTTGAGTAGTAACAATCTTTTCACTGATACCATCTACGTCAATAGACTTTTCAGCAATACCAGCACCTAAGATAAGTTTACCCCATTGTTCAAGGATATCTATCATACAGTACTTTAAGATTAGTTCTTGTAAATCAGCAGGCATTTCAAAGTCCTCATTATAGTTACCATTATTAGCAGGTAACATTCCTGCTACATAGTCTAATGAGAACGCCTGTGGAATATTACTTGATCCACCAGAGTTACCATAACCATAGCCACCATAAGGGAATAATCCTCCCATGATACCATTAGTGTAGATATTGGTATTACTTAGTCCTACACCACCAGACATGAGCATATTGTTAACAGGGAAAGTCTGAATGCTACCAAACATGTTATATACTCTCCACCAGTCACTAGGGTAAGCATTAGTACGTCCTGCCCCTACATTGACCGACATAGCCTCTACTTGAATTACAGGGTGCTTATAGAGCTTAATATTACTAAATGAGTTAGTTTCTGCAGGATACATATCGTGGTGCTCCTGTTTAACTAAACGGGGGAATATAGCAATGTCTAGCTTTTGTTCTGCTAGAGATAACTTAGTTTGAATCATACGTTGATAAAATGAGTCTGGTAAAGGTTTACCTGTATTAGGGTCCACCACCTCTAGTCCAAACAAGTATGCCTTAATAGCATCAGGGGTAAGGTCATAATCTGTGGCGCTAATAGTTGCGAGGTCCTTTAGTTCAATATGCTTAGGGTTACCATCGCTATAAGGAGCTTTATATTTATCAGTATCTTTAATAGGTGTCAAAGCCACTAGCGGTTCCTCCTAGTCTTATTTTTTAGTAGTCTTCTTAGCAACTGCTTTTTTAGCAGGAGTTTTCTTATTAGTTGTAGCCTTCTTTGCGGTAGTTGCCTTAGAAGGTGTCTTAGAGGCTGTTTTAGCCTCGGTAGTCTTTTTATGTGTAACTTCATTGTCTTTTAGTTTATCGTCCTTAGAAGAGACAACAGAGGATTCTTTTGGTACTTTAGTTTCTTTTGGAGCTAAAGTTACTTCTTCTAGAATATAACTAAAGTATGAGTATTTTTCCCCATATAGAACTTCTTTTTCTGGAGTTAGACCCGAAACAATCCCATTTCCGTCAACTTTTAATTGTCCATCAATTGTTCCAATAATAGTATTCTTTTGTGTCAAGTGTTTTAACATAACTTATCTATCCTCTTATCCTCGTATTTAGATAAATAAAAAGGAGGAGGCTTTCCGCCACCCTCCTTTTTATTAATTTTTATTAACGTGTAGGTGCTACTTGAGTATAGCCAACGTTTTTAATCATAGCGAACTTCTTAGGTGCGATTAATGCAAGTGCACCGTTCCAGATAACACTCCATGCCAACGTCTTGTTTTGAGTTGGTAATGGTAATGACATCATAGGAATTAATTCGTACAAGCGAAGAACCATAGGGTCAACTTGTCCGATAAATACGTCTACAGTACCAGGAATAACTTGGTTACGGTCGATAAAGGTAATAACACCTTGAACATCTTGTTTGTTAACACCGATACGTGCTAATAAGAAGAAGTTACCAGTATTTTTATCTTGACGATATACTGAAACATATTTAGGAGTTTCTACATAGGCAGTTGGTAATTTGATTGCCAATGAGATTGATGAGTTGATAGCATCTAATACTGCAGGTACAGCAACAGCAACTGATTCACCTTTGTCACTATTTACAGTAACTTTATATTGGATGTCTCCACTAACAAGGTCTTCGTCTACGAATTTACCATGGTCATTAGGAACGATAGTTGCTTTAACTTCTGAGGCTTCGGCTGGAGCATTCTTTCCACCAAGGAACTTAGTGTCTAAGAACTTGTCGTTTTCCATAACAGCTGAACCATTCAAGTCAACAGTTCCAACAGTAGTTACCCATTTAGTAATGTTCAAACCAGCAGTAAGTGATGTAGAGTTTTGACCCATAACACCATGATCACCCATGAAGCGACTTTGACCCATGAATGAGCTAGAGAACTTAGCAAGTACACCTAATGGCATAAATACGTCTGTAGGAGCACCATAACCCTTAGCAATTGCTAATGAAGCACTGTTAAGCAATTCAGGAGTAAGGTCTTTACCACGAGCATCCATAACATTGTCAGGAGCACCTGATTCGATTTGACGAACTAAACCATCAAATTCAAGTCCGTCTCCACCACCCATAACACCTGTAGGATCATCTGTCAATGATGAATCTCCATAGAAGGAAGCCCATTCAATGTTTTTGATAACATTTGTGATAGCATCGTTTGTATAGATTTCAACAGGTTGTGCAATATTATCAACAGCTTGTGCAATAAGTGATACTGAACGAGTAGCTGACAAACTCTTAGTACGTACTAAGCGGCGTTTCATTTCTGGGTCAGTAGGAGCTGATAGTCCAATTTCTGTATCGAACATTGCATGTCCTGTTTCACCATGACGGTCAAATGTAGTATATTCAACAACTGTAGAAGCTGATGCCATTTTGTTCAACTTGCTGTAGAATACCATGTGTTGTGAACCGTATGATAGGTTTTGTACTTGTGAATCCAAGAATTGACGGCGAAGTGCAGGAACTCCTGCTAATTCTGCAGGGTTAATGTCTGTACCAGTAGTAGCTGATTTACGAATTAAATCGGCTTTTGCTTGGTCTTCGGTAAGTGATTCACCAAATGACTTTAAGATATTTTGTTGTGCTTGAGTTAATTTTTCTTCTGCCATAGTGTTTTAAACACCTTTCATGTATTTATTAGTTATTCAATTAGTAATATAGTGACTATTTGTTATACTTTTCAATGAAGTTCATCATATCTTGAGCTTGACCATCTGAAATGTTTCCATAGAATGATTTAGCTAAGACATTTTGTTTGTTACGTACTTCAAAGTTTTGTAAGTCTCCACTGAATTGAGCCTTAGATAAAGCTGAACGATATTGTGCTTGAACGTCTTCAGTGATATCAGATTTAGTAATTACTTTTGGTTCAACTGCTTCATCTTTAACATCATCGTTCTTTTCAACATCTTCACCAGGAACTTTACGTTCTACAAAGGTTACTTCTTCACCGTCAGTATCTTTAGTTGACTTAAGAGCTTCTTCTGGAACTTTATCTTCTTCTGCTTTTTCTACAGGAGTTTCATCATGAGCTTCATCGTTCTTTTCAACATCTTCATCAGCAGGTGCTTCATCAGCAACTACTTCGTCTTCTAATTTTTCTACTTCAACAGCTTCAACAGCTTCATCAGCAGACTTAACAGTTAACAATGAGTCAAGTTTGCTTCCTAATTTGTTATAGGCTTTAGCAGTAAGTTCAGCCAAACGAGCAAGGTCTTCTGATTTTTCCATAGTAGCTTCTAAAGGTTTAGCTTCAACAGGCTTTTGTGCATCCATGAATAACTTCAAAGTTTCTTCCATTGAGGCTAGACGTTCTTCTAAAGATTTTTCTGTTTTAACAGCATCTTCTTTAGCTTCTTCTTTATCATCATTTTCTTCAATGTCTTCATCTTTTTCAGCGACATCTTCTGCCTTAGCAGTATCATCGCCTTCTTCGATTTCGCCATTCTTTTTAGACTTGTCTTCTTTATCTTCGTTACCTTTGTCTCCGTGGGCAACGTCTTCTTTGTCATCTTGTTCAGCTTTAGGGTCATCTTTAGGTTCGTCTTTATCAGACTTTTCAGCTTCCCCTTCTACTTCTTTATCTTCAACATCGTCAGGCTTTTCAACTTCTTTAGCTTCGGGTTCGTCTTCAACTTCTTTAGCAGTTTCAACTTCCTTTTCTTCTACGTCTGATTTAGCTAGAGCTTCTTCAAATTTATCTAGTTCACTTTTAGCCATTGTTACTCTCCTTGTCATAATAATTTTTTGCTTCCTCTAAACTAATTCCTGCTCCTACTTGTAGAAGTAAACATTTAGCATCGAGGTCAAGAATACCTTGGTTAAGAAGTTTCTGTTCAGCACTCTTAAGTAGTTGTTGACCATCATCTCTGCGTAGACAACTCGTTAAGGTTGCTAGGCTACTGGCAATGTTACTAACTGATAAGGTACCTTCATTTCCTTCTAGGTTTTCTCTATCCATTGCGTATCCTTGGGTATAGTCTTTATTCAATGATTTTTCAAAAGCTTCCCAAGTTGCTTCTGGATTAGCAGGGTGTGTAGTAATTGCTACATTTTTGACCTTTATTCCAGTAATTACATTACTATTATTAGGGTCTCTATCAGTAATGTAGCCTTCAATGGAAAAACCTAGTTTCCGATTAGAACCAGAACCATCCATTGCCTTAGATAAGTCCCACATTTCTTGTACAATAGGCTTATCTTTATAAAGCAATGCAGTTACATGAAGACCGTCATTATCTAGATAGCATTCGTCTGATACAGGTTCTCCTACAATATCTCTAGGAGACTGTTTATGGTCAAAGTTAATGAAACCATAACGTTTAAAGTAACTAATATCTAGTCCTTCAACTTGAATATTTTCTCCGTCTAGGTCTTTGGCACTTGTTGAGGCAATTCCCTTGATATACCATTGTTTCTCTTTAGTAGCAGAAACATTATCGGCACTCTTAGGTTCAATGCTAAATTGCGCAAACTCACCAGACCCAACGAAAAGCTCTCCTTTAGTATAAACTTCCAAGGGTTAGCCCTTCTTTCGTTAATTGATTGTTCAAGAGTAATATAGACTATTACAAGACATAAAAAAGCACTTTCTCATATAAGAAAGTGCCAAGGTAACATTGTTTTTTAAATTGTACTTTTTGAGGTATCTACAACCTTACCATCTTGCGGTGTTCCCATGCGGTCACTAGGTTTAGTCTTACCATCAAAACCATGTTGAACATCCTGGAAACTTACATTAGACTCTGTAGGTTTAGCAGAAGTCCCTTGTCCTTGAGAAGGGTTATTAGAAGTAGCCAATTCTTTCAATAGATTAATCGCATCTAAAGCGAACGCATGTTCTAGTTGTTTCTCTTGAATGTTCTGTGAAGCTCTAAGGATAGCGTATTGGTTAAGAATGATATCATCACCTTCAACACGCCCCTTGATTTTCTTGTCTTCACGGATTTCATGAACAGTCTTAAAGCTAGAAACTTCTTTAATAACTTTATCAAGTTCTGCTAATTCAGCAGTAGAGTCTCCACCAACGAAACGGAACTTATATTCAGTACCAAAGTTAGGCTTAACAATATAATCATTAATAGCATCTTCAATAGTAATCATTAAAGGACGTAACCCTCTGTTACGAGAGTTTTGCATTTGTTCCCCTTGATTACCCTCATTAAGAGAGTGACTCTTATTACCTGTAGCTCCACCTTTATTAGGGAAACCAATTTCAGCAGAGTCAATACCAAAGACAGAACTTATAACATTAATAAGATAGTTTAACCACTTTTCAAACTTTATGTTTGTATTAGCCCTATCGTTTCCAATAGGAACAGACTATATCATCACCCTATAAGGGTGCTAAGCACTTCTATTTAAAGGGTTCTCACCTACTTAAGTTTGCTAACACTTAAGCCATACTCCTATAGTGAAAATTTCATTCACAAATGGATAGTCGTTGAACCTTCCCCATTTTAAAGGGGCTTGGCTGCTGATTGCCGATTATAACATTCCTTAGGGTTTAACCTTAGAACATCTAATAACTTTTTTCTACTTTCGTACCATTCACAATTACTCTTTAGAGTTTTGTTGTAGGATTATTAGCTTTACGGGTTCCCAGCAGTTCACTTAGTTGTTCAAAGCCTGTTACCAGACTAGGGGAGTTTAAAAAGTTCAGTTAAACTGAAACTGTCGTTTCTCCATATCACGAGCTTGTGGAGTTAAATCAATATATTGGATATCATCAGGGGCACTGATAACAGGTAATTGCCAGGATCCATTGATACCTTGTAAGGATACATTCCACATACGTTTAAAGTCATCCATTGCTTGACGAGACTGTGGTTGACTACTGTCACTACTTTGTTTAATATTAAGGATACCTCGAGTAGTACCTCCATGACTAAAGAAACGGTCATTGAAGATTTCGGTATTCTCATGTGCCATAAATTCACGGATACAAATCATTAACTCTGAGAGACCATATCCACTTGAATAGATATTAGATTGTGGGTTACGAATAATCATTGCAAGTTCTTTGTCGTCTAACTTACGTCTAACTTGATTATCAATAACTTGCACATAGCGTTCCCCTTCTGTGATAAGGGAACCATCTCTCTTAGCATGGAAGTAGATAGTTGCAGGGTCAACCATTTTGGTATAGAGCCATTCACCATCTTTATTATAAATGTTCTCAAAGTTAACTTGGTCATATATATAGGTATCTTGAACGAACACCTTAATGAACTGGTGTAGGTCTAATCGGTTGTGACTAGGGTAGGTACCCATTTGTAGAAGTTGCTTCTCTAGATTCTTGAATAGTTTCTTCTCTCGTGCGGTAGGTTTCCTATCAACGTCTTCAAAGCCAATTGTAAACCCTGTACCTTGTTCAGATTCACTAGCAGGTACACAAAAGTTTAATACTTGTCCTGCACGAGTACCAATGATAGCTCTAAGGATAACGTTATTACTATAAGTCTTAAGAGTAGAATTAATACCAGAGTTACCATTAAGATAAGGTTTATCTCGGTATCCCGGATTAATAGAAGCTAAAGTTAAACCTGTAAGAGGTTCATCTAAAGTCTTTGGTCTACCATTGTAACCCTTAGTGATTGGATTACCTCCTGGGACATTCTGGGAGTCCCGTTCTAAGGCTTTTTCTTGATTTTCTATAAGCTTAGAGTACTCTTGAAGGTCTCTATTGCTTACCTTATTTCCGAAGTTAAAAAATGCCACTAACTACACCACGCTTTCTATATAATACTTTAGCTTAGATTGTCCGAGCATAGTAGTACCCTTTAGGTCCTCGGAATATTCTGTTTCAAAGTTATGTGTTTCAAAGACTTTTTTAAGTCTAAAGGCTTCCTCGCTGTTAATTTCACGATAAGTATCCTTAGAAGAATGTTCTTCTATTAAGGTAGTATCTCTATCAGTAACACCGAGTACTCGATATTTATTAGATTCATTAGGGAAAGTCACATAGACACCGATTTGGTTACCATCCATGTAATTATATAAGGTAACTATATAGCACCAATCAGTACCTTTACCTTCTTGTTTAGCAATTTTCTTAGCATTGTTCCATTTTTCATCATTAGTAAAGGACATTTATAGGTTCCTTTCTGTCAAATAGTTTACAATAATAATATAGTTAATAAGGGTATACCCCTGAAAAACTAGGCTTAAACAGACAAAAATTAGAACAATGTTGCATTAATATCCTTAGATTCAAAAGCTTTTTGCAAATCAGTTTTATCTCTTTGCAACGTAGTGTTACTTGTATTTCCGAAGTCTGATGATAATACATCAAAGTCGAATGCGTTTCCGTTGTTATAGTATTTCTCTTTAAGATAGTCTAATCCTAATACAGAGATTACCATTGCTTGTGAATAATGTCTTGATACCCTCGATTTCTCGATACTTAAACTCTCATAGGGAGTGGACTATATCTTAACCTATTGTTTTGGTAATAGGTTCTTGGCTTTACTTTTCCATAAGGAATTTTCTTATCTAGTTCTCACTATCCCCATTTAGATAGCTACCTAGAAATTTAGTCTCTAGACCTTTACAGCTTATGCTGATTTAGTACGGTGGTCGGCTCTGTCCCTTTCGGGATTTAGCTTTTCTTATCGGTTTATTCGTGTAACAGATAGTTACCTTATTTCAGCCATGCCCGTTTAACCAAGTTTGTTTCTAGCCGTAACTAGTAGGTGGAACCATTATGTTAATCCGCACCTTTTCTACCAATAGACTCACGGTATTCTCCGCCTTTATCTTCAACATCTTGGATAGTAACATTATCCCAGTGTTTGATAAGGCGTTCTACTTCTGTACCTTTAGCAGGGAAACCAATTTTACCTTGTTTAATCATACTAATAACACGTTTGTTCTGTACAAGTTTATCTACAGAGATAGTACGAGTGTTTTCACTATACTTAGGTTCAATTTGATTAGAAGCGGTTGTAAGACCAGAAGTAGGGCTTGATACATATTTACACCCAAAGACTTTATTACGTCCGTAAACGTCCATTAAGTCAATAATTTTGTTACCTGCATCACCGACATCGGCTACTACTAGTTCTGGGTGATATTGATCTAAGATTAGACGTAGAGCTTGAATATCACGGTCAACATTCATAGTATCGGTAGCATTATTACCAGCTACTTGATACAAGTTAAGGACATCTAGGACACCATTTTCTTTAAGTCCTAGAACAACCACACTATGGAATTGTTGTCCCCAGTCAATACCTACTGTACATAATGAATAATCACCACGGTCCAATAGAGGTTCGTTAAAGTGGGCATTACGTTTAATATCAGAAGCACTAACCTTAGTCTTAATATCTTCATAAGGTAAACCTAAGTCATAATTAAAGAAGGCTTGCTTACTCTTAGATTGTAATTCGGTCATTTTAAGTTGACTAGCAGATACCCATACAGCATTCATTTGTGAGATAAAGTATCCACGAGAGTCATTACTACGGTCTGGGTATTTACAAATCCAGTGTCCATTATACCAGCGGTCTAGTGGCATACCACAATGTTTACATACATAACGGTAGCTACCTTCTGAAACAATACCAGAAAGGATATCAATACCATCAGAGTTAACTAATTGGATATTACCACCAGCCTCAGGTGAAGTTTCATCATAGTCTGTATAGTCCAAAATGTTATCATAGTTGCAATAAGGACACCTATGTGCATAATACCATTGGTCGGTATTATCAAATTCATATGCGATTCCTCGTCCAGGAACACTAGGAGTACTCCATAAGTTCAATTTATGAAACTTAGAAGACTTCAAAGCATTCATAGCGGAACTAAAAGAAGCAGGATTAACACGGTCAAATTCATCTAGTGAAAGGTAATCAGCAGCGATACCTTCAATACTCTTAGGAGAACTAGAACTAGCAAAGGTAATGTAAGTTTCTCTAATACGTTTCAAGTTAATGTTATCAATCGAGTTATCTTGTATTTGACCATAGTAGCCATGACTAAGTTCTGTATCAAGTCTCAATTTAGTAAACTTTTGAAGTTGTGCATTAGTAGGGAACGTGTATAAACAGGTTACCCCATGTTCACTGTGAGTGTCTGCAAAGTTAAGCATCTTAGCAACACCGACTTCTGATAGTCCTAATTGACGACTCTTTTGTACAGAAATCTTATCTGATTGGTCATCCAGAATTTGTTTCTGCCAAGGTCTATGTTTAAGAGCATTAGCCATATCTCGTCCAGGTACATTCAATACAAAGGGATTTCCACCCTTTAAAGTATGGTGCCTTAAAGTATAGTTAGAAGGAGCTATAAAGTCCATAACATAGCTTAATTGGTCTTCTGTGACGTGTTCTACTGGTTCTCCATTGGAACTAAACATTCTATCTACTAACTCATGAATTTCCTTACCTGTATAGGAGTTGTCTCCATAAGGTAATCCATTAATAGCTTTAATTGATTTCTTCTCATTAATATCATTACCATTGCTATCTACAAGCGTATTCTTATCTACCATAATTGTGCCCTCATCTATTCTTTATTCATTATAAGCTTCTAGGTTGTCCTTATTAAGGGCTTCCCCTAGAGACTTAATAGTATCATTAACATCATCAACGCCCATTTCATCTAGAGCATCCATATCAATGTACTTCTCTTCCTTAATATTTCCTCGTTCATCAGCAACATTTCGAGACTTGACTAAAACGTGCTTTTCTAAAGCTAGAGCCTGATTAGTAGATAATTCAGGAATACCTCCAGAGGTTTCTTCTCCAAAATTGATTTCATTAAGTTCTACATACATGCCATAAAGGTCCTTGTAGTCCTTAACACTATCTAATGAAAATGAACCATTCTCTACACGTTTTAAAAAAGTGTTCATTAAGTTCATGGCACCTTTATTAAAATCTCTACTTAGTTGCTTCTTATCTTCTTCCATGGTGGCTTGGTCGTCTACCATTCCTCTTATGTTATCTGATACACCCATAGTATATTAGGCCTCCTTATTCTTTAAATCTTCTTTCTTTTCCTTTGTCCGAAGGTGTCCTCCACAATAACGAACGTCCCAACAGATACTTAATGGAACAAAACCATCAAAGTTATCTAATTTAAAATGCTTGACAATAGTCTCATACTTGTTGTCTTTAACACGGTACCTTGTTAATTGTCTTCCACAGATAGCACAATACCTAATCTCTTTAACTCGTTTATCATGATTGTTGAATAAGTGTTTACTAGGATAGGTATCAAATAGCGACCTGCGAGCCTCTTTATAATTTCTTGAGGTAATCTTTTGTGACTGATTGAATTTCTCGTTCTTTCCGTTCATATTCCTCCACTTCCGAATCAGATAAATCTAAGTTAGCAAATAATGTAGACTTTAAATGTTCTAAAGAAGATTCAATCTGAATTAACTTATATTTTTGCCAAGTAATTGCAACTGTACGGTTATAGTCTTCATACATACCATAAGCTTGTAATATCATAACTACTAATAGTAAATTGATAATGACATATAACCAACTATATAATGGACTGTCTATTATATTAGGATTAAACCAAAATGATATAATCTTGAATAGAATGAGTCCTACAGCAACTAACACTGTCTTTACAATAGTATCCTTGTGCTTTCTTAACATATACACTCTACCGTCCTTTACAGTATTCTAATGTTTTATCGGGTAAATTTATGTTAACTTATACAAAAACTATCATAGGAACCTTTCTAGACCTTTTAGAGTAATGATATACTTTCTAAATAAATTCTTCACATAAAAGTAATTGATTATTCACATCTTTTAGGTTATAATAGTAAGTAATAACAAAATAATACTCTTATCTACTAATATAGAAGTAAACGTGCATAGTGATTAACGCTACATTATTATTGAACAATACAAGTAAATAGTAATGGGTGGGCTGATGGCGTATGCAAGAACATAAGGACACTGGCGGTAACACCGAAACGATTAGCTATGGTGCTTTGGTTGAACGAGTTGAAGCCTTGAATAAACAACTAGAAGACTCGAAGAGAGCAACCGATAAACTTAGTGACCGCCTGCGGGATATTGAGCTATATAACAGCTCCCAAAAGGATGTTCCAAACAAAATACAACACAATGAGGAACTTATTAAAGAAATAAGGGAATCTAATGAAGCTGCCGACAAAGAGAAACATGACTACGTAAAAGAGTTTATTTTAATTGTTGTCAGTGGTGTCTCTAGTTATATATTAAGTAAACTAAGTTAAGGAGATTATTATGAAAATGCACATTACTAGAACATTATTACCTGTATCAGGTAAAGAACAAATTCGTGAAATTAAAGATGCCCTTGGGGAAACACACTATGTGTTCTCTAAAATTCGTGGCGGAATAGTTAAACCTGCTCGTGATTTTATCGTTGGCGCTCAAAAAGAATATGCGGATGGTTATTACATTACCGTACATGAAGATAAGACTCGTACGTCAGAAGCTATCGAAGTTAACGGTAAACAAATTGTATCATCTAAACCTATTGTAGGTGACCTACCTGCAGATATTATTATAGGTACTAAAGCTATTCAAGACTACGAAGACCTTAATGTAGACAAAGAGATTGAAGAAACTGATACAGATTATATAGAGTATAAAAAGACATTAGAGAATGTAAAGACTTATTTCTCTCTATAAAAGGACTTAAAGAGACCTAAAAAGGTCTCTTTTTTATTTGTTTTATAATTGACTATATTATAATTGTTAGAAATGAGGTGTAATTCTATTGAAAGATAACGAATTAATTGATAAAGCTATAGAAAAAGCGATAGATATGCAAAAAAACGATATAGACCTTGATATGATAACTGTTCCGTTCCTTGAAGGACTAGCTAAACAGAAGCTAGAAAGTTATGACCAGGTATATGATTTAGATAGTGTACTTACAAAGTCTAATGATATTACTATCAAGTTCCTAGGCTTCAAGTCATTTAAAGATATGTACCTAGTTGCTAGAAGCAATGATAACCTTTCAGGAACTGGAAGAGAACTTAAAGTTAAACACTTTGATAATGAGATTACAATAAAGGTACCTGAGGACTCACCAGAGACAATTAGTAAGGCAACCATGGATAATTCCATGAGTAAACCTGATATGCCTTCTGTGGACAAAGAGGGTACCCCTAAGGAACCTATGGATTCTATAGAAGATACTTGGGAAGTTATGTTTGCAGATACCGAGGATACTAAGGTGTCTCCTACAGTCCTAAGCCAGTTCGATAAGGACATAGAGTGGTCTCATAAAATAGGTAACTTAGCTAAGGGTAAAAAGTCTATCCTATACTTAAAGGATGGTAAACCTACAGGAGTTGCTCAACTAGTTACTCTTAAGAAACAAGATAGTTTTCTACTAGCAGGCTTTGGTTCTAATGAGGACATTAGTTTAAGAGTATTAGGGGATGTTACCCTAGAGGCTATTAAATCAGAATTTACTATTGTTATCAACGCAGATAACTTTGACGATACAACAATTCCTTACTTAGTTGCAATAGGTTATACCAAACAAGGTGACAATATGTATATCTATGAAGGGGCTAAGTTCCCAGAAGAGTTAAAGGTGGTAATTGATAATGGTTTTTGACCTTGTTATACCAGCAGTAATTACATTCATAATCATAGTTCTACTATTAGTAGCTACAGTATACTTTCAGAGACAAACAACAAAACTAAAGGAAATTAGAGTTCAAGAAGAAATATCAAAACTAATAAATATATCCCAAAAGGCAGGAAAAAAGAATGAAACTAGAAAACATGAAGATTGATGAATACCTAGAAAAGTATGCAGAAAAGGAACCATCAATTAACTATATCCTTAACAAAGAACCTCGTAAACGAGAAGTACGCTTCTTAGCTAAGTTACTATTAAATGGAGCTAAGACTGTTCAAGACAATTACCTATTCCAATATACACGTGTTCCCGATGCTCAAAACCGTCACATGATTACATTTATCTGTGATAACCCAGAATATGATGATGGTACTGTAGAAGACATTATTAACCTATCTAAGTTTGCACAAGCTTTCGGTATTACTAATGTTATGATTCAAGATGAAGTCTATAACATGATTAACAAGGGGGCTATTAAGATTGGTAACGCTAAGTTGTTAGGTGTTATTGTTAACCCCTTTGAAGCTGGGGGCTCTCGTGGAACAGGTACTACAGCAATTCGTATCTCAGTTATGGACCGTAAGGCATACCGTAAAGCTGTAGAAGAAGAAAAGAAACAACAAGAGTTAGATGATATTGCTAAAAAAGCAGTTGAAGATAAAGAAGAAGACTAAGAGGAGACCATTATGCAGGAAACATTAGAGGAAGCAAAACGTTACGAAATGCAACACTTAGCACTTATTAACGCTAAAGATGATATGAAGCGTACCTTTGAACACCATAAGGACCGTAAGCCTGATGAGGATATCACCTTATTGTACCCATTCCCCGAAAGTGCTGTAAGTATGACTTCTCCTTCTTATGATAGTCAATTGACTTATTATAGCGCTAGTTTAATTACTATCTTTAAGAGTATTGCTGAAAGCTTAGACTGGGTAAATACTAGTGTTGTATCAGGTACTCAAAAGGAATATGATACTCAAGCAGAAGCTACTGAACAAACAGAGGAAATTTTAGACAATGGAGACATTGTAAAGACATTTTCAAAACCTAGTCATGAGTTACCTACAGTTGAACTTAAGGTACTTATTGCTATGGAAGACTATAATCAAGAGGAATTAGATAATATTCTAGTAGACTTTGAATAGACTTATATGTCTAAATAAGAGACTGTATCCCTATAGGTACAGTCTTTTTTAGTCCATTGTAATATTTCAACATACTATGTAATATTCCTGTAACAGTTCTGTAGTTGTTTAGCAATAATGCCATGATATATTAGTATATGTAAGCACGATTCAGTGCTTAACACTAAACTAGAAAGGCGTATCCTCGATTAGGAATCTTACAGCAATGTAAAGTGAACTTAAGAGTACCTTGTAAATAAATGAAAGTTTCTATTGACAAGTCTTAAGAACTAGGATACAATTATCTATGAATACCAAAAGTATTAAACTTGCAACTATGAGTCTATCAGCAATCCTTGTTTTAGGGGTTACTTCGGTAGCTAACGCACAAGCTGTTAATGTTAAATCAGGAGATACCCTATCGGAACTTGCTGATACCTATAACGTTTCAGTTGAAGACTTAGCTAATGACAATGGCATTTCTAACTTGGACTTCATTAAAGTTGGAGATGTACTACAAGTCAATGCTAAAAAAGTAAACAAAGCACATAGCAAAAAAGATATTGCTAAGACAACTGATAAGAAACTAGTTGTAGAAACACCTGTTACTACGGAAACTCCTGTAGTACCTCAACAAGAACCTCAACAAGAAACTCAACAGGTTACTCCTACACCAGCTAGTCAAGGTTCTGTATATGACCAATTCATTAGTGCAGGTGGTACCGATGCAATGTGGAACTCAATTGTTATGCCAGAATCAACGGGTAACCCTAATGCTTCTAATGGTCAATATCATGGTCTATTCCAAACTAATCAAAGTTGGGGATACGGGGATGTTGCCACACAGACACAAGGTGCTATCAATTATGCAGTTACTCGATATGGAAGTATTAGTGGTGCTATCAGCTTCCGAGCAAGTAATAACTGGTGGTAAAAATTAATTTTAAATAAATTAATAAAAAGGGTTGACAAACTAGAAATAGTATGATAGTATAACAATATAAGTTAGCGAAAACCAAGTTAACTTAAGAAGAACTAAACTGGTTCGGAACGAACCTTAGTAAATAGTCGTAACCTCTACACCTCATTCGTTGAATGAAGTGCAAGTCAGCGATGTTCCTAGAAGCTCGTTACTTTAGTAATGAGTAGTTCACTATCCTTGGCAAAGCAAAGCCATTTAAAAACTCTGTTGCTTACAAAGATGAGGCGCATAGACAACGTTAGACTATGTGACGGGTTCCTGTTAGTTCATGGAACTTAAAAATAGCATCTCCACTACTAATACTGATAGTCATCAGCGTCCGCTATGACAACTTATGATGTGTCCACCCACCAGGATAACGAGGGGTTTCAGTATAAAATAAAGGAACTTGATTAAAGACAAGCGGTGGCTTGCTAAATGGTTCATGGTAACTCTTCGTAGTGTTCTTAGTTACCTTAGTAGACTAGTAGCTCAACGGTAGAGTGTTTCACTGTTAATGAAGATGTTGTAGGTTCGA